>Ga0310836_100537_pt1 | contig 29555 bp, 27 predicted proteins | sample SM_ome_4_FD_201310 | JGI IMG/M metagenome (GOLD analysis project Ga0310836, IMG submission 201310) | Sorghum-adapted microbial communities enriched on stacked mutant (SM) sorghum from Joint BioEnergy Institute, Emeryville, California... ... | reverse complement strand
CCGTAGGAGTCTGGGCCGTGTCTCAGTCCCAGTGTGGCCGTTCACCCTCTCAGGTCGGCTACGCATCGTCGCCTTGGTGAGCCGTTACCCCACCAACTAGCTAATGCGCCGCAGGCCCATCCATAAGCCATAGATTGCTCCATGTTTCCCAGCCCCATCATGCGACAGGGCTGCCTATCCGGTCTTAGCACCCGTTTCCGGGTGTTATCCCGGTCTTATGGGCAGGTTGCCTACGTGTTACTCACCCGTTCGCCGCTAAGTTCCCGGAGAGCAAGCTCCCCGAAAACTCCGCTCGACTTGCATGTATTAGGCACGCCGCCAGCGTTCGTCCTGAGCCAGGATCAAACTCTCCATAAAAGGTATTCCCTTATACCGAGAGCCTCAAGGCTCGTTTCATTTCTGGTTCGTTTCCGTCTCTCGACGGAGATCCGTTACGCTCGATGTTCAGTTTTCAAGGAGCAATTCCGGCTCGGCCCATTTCCGATCTTCATCGATGTCAGCCTCGCCATTTCATCGTCGCGCTAACGGCGACCTGATTAATATAACACATGGGCAAATCAAATGCAACTGTTTTTTTATATTTTTGTTGTTGTTCTGTGATAATGTCACCCTGTAACTATTCTGAGATAATGTCACTATGGGACAGGAGACATTGACATTGACCAAAGCAGAGCTGAAGAAGGTACGTCCCAGCAGCAAACCCAAAATGCTCATCGCGCCGCCGAAAAAACCGAACATCAACACGGTAAGCCAGATATGCCCGGAAAGCATCCCCATCGATACGCCAACCGAAAAAGAATCGATGCTGACGCTCAGCGCAAACAGGAGCAGCCCCCACCCCGTACGGTGGTCCGCCAAATATGCCGATTCGCCGCGCATCGAGCTGTACACCATATGGGCGCCCAACAACAGCAATAGCGCGCCAGCGACGGACGTCGCCACATCCCCCAGCAGCGTGCTGACATATTGTCCCGTCACCATGCCGCCCAACGGCATGAAGATGTGAAAAAAAGTAATGGCGGCGCTCAACTTCAGCACGTCTGCCATCCGGATGCCCCGCAGTCCGATGCCGATTCCGAGCGAAAATGCATCCATGCCCAACGCCACGGACATCAGCAGCACCGCAAGCAGTTCGCCGGCGGATGCATAGATCTCCTGCATTGCTTTTCCCCCTCTGCATGACGCCGATAAACGGCACGCAGTCGCTTGCCCTGTTCTTGAGCATATGCGGACAAGTGGGGGAACATGACCTCGGGTCAAGGGCGAAATTGCGCGTTGCCGCCGGATACCGTGCGCGCGCCGCCCCGTCTACACCCGGCGTTCGTGTCCGTTGGCCGCCTTGCGCAGCCGATTCATCAGCGCTTCGCCAAGGCCGGCTTCTGAGAAGCCTTCCGCGACGATGGCATCCAGGTTCAACCGGTCACACCGACGCAAGGTGGCGTAGAGCTGCTGCGCGGCCACAGCGGGCGCAGCCCGCGATCCGCACACCAGCACTTCGTCGGCAGCGCCTGTGTATTGATCGGCATGCTCTTCGCACGCAATGATCCCGACCCGGGCGGCGCCGGTACTGCGGACTTCGGCCGCCGCCTCGCGAACGGCGGCGACCATGCGCGCCGGATCATCGCCGGTGATGAGCAGCATCGACCCCTGCGGGGCGTAATGCCGATATTTGATGCCGGGAGCTCGCGGCGCAGCGGCGGCATCCCCGCTGTCCGTGCCGCCCTCCTCCGAAGGCGATGCCGCTTGCGCAGACTTCTCCTCCGGCACGATCCGGACGCCCTCGCCGACCGCCTTTTGCAGTTGCGCACGGGTGATGCCGCCCGGCCGCAATATATGGATGACGCCATCCAGCACCTGAACGACGGTCGATTCCAACCCGACGCCGGCAGCGCCGCCGTCCAACACGCCGTCGATCGCGCCGTCCAGATCGTCCATGACATGGCTGGCCGTCGTCGGGCTGGGCCGGCCGGACAGGTTGGCGCTGGGTGCAGCAACCGGGCAGCCCCCGCTTCGGCAATCAGCCGGCGCGCGACCGGATGCGCGGGCACGCGGACGGCAACCGTATCCAAACCCGCCGTAACGAGCGGGGATACCGCGCCAGGCTTCACAGGCAGCACCAGCGTCAACGGCCCCGGCCAAAATTGTCCGATGAGTCGCCGTTCGATGGCGTTCACGGACGGGGTCAACGCATCAAGTTCATCTGCCGACGCCAGATGCACGATCAGCGGATTGTCCGAAGGGCGGCCCTTCGCCTGAAAAATGCGGGCAACGGCGGCGCCGTCCCGCGCGTCTGCGCCCAGCCCGTATACCGTTTCGGTCGGAAAAGCAACGACGCCGCCCGCGGCCAGCGCCGCGGCGGCTTCCTGCAAGCCGGTATGCCCGTCGTCCGCCGGCCAATATTTCGTCTTCACCATCGGTGCCCAACCCATCCTCCGCACGGCTGCCGTTTTCCGAATGCCTGCAAGATCAGCCGTGTTAGTTGCCTTCATTATATCATAAATCTGCCAGCCTTCCGAAGCCGGTCAATGCAGGAGCGCTTTCAGCCAGGCGCCCAGCTTCTGCAGCAACAGTGCAATAAAAAATTTCGCCTTGGACTTCGCTTGCTCCGTATCCTCACCAGCAGCGCGGTCATCCGCCTCATCGGCAGCATCTGTGGCTTGCTGCGCTGTCGATGCCTCTTCGTCTGCTGCCGGAGCGGCGGCAGCCGTCAGACAGAGCGGCGGAAACAGCACGCACCACCAATTGGCCCCTTGTCCGCCGCCCAATTGGACGTACAGTGCTTCGTAATTCCCGGCAGCATATTCACGTCCCGCAAACGTTTTGGCCGGAAAAGGCGCATCACCAAACGTCATTTCGGCGCCATACCCGGCATCCCATCTGGCCAGCGCCCGGTCCGCAGCCGATTGCACGTCTGCAAGACGGGAGGCGATCAGCGCCCTGGCTTCGTCGTGCGTGCCGGGCATGTGTCCCCAGGATGTAATTTCGTCGGCGATGCGGGATTGGACGTCCCGTTTCACCTGTTGGTCAAACGACGCATCCGAATGGGCGACAATGCGGATGCGGATGGCATCCTCCGGAATCGGACCGCCTGCGCGGCCAAGGGCATGGGAAGCCCCGCCGGACGGGAAAACCAGAACAAACAGCAACATCAGACCGAACAACCACTTCCAAACCCGATAAACAAAATGATGGCAGAGACGCCGCATAGGGATTCGCTCCTCGTCGCACCCGTCGGTGCCGCTATGCGTTCCGGAACGTCTTAGCCATCAGTATGTCCTGTCTGCGAATCTATAAACCTATCAACGGAAAAGTCAGCCACAATTTTGCGAGATCGTCAACCGCGCCACGCGAGCACATGTCTGTCGATGCCCGCATAGTCGCGCACGATGCGAATGTCCGCCCAATCGCCCGCCGTCCGCAGCATATCGGCCACGGCGGCCGCCTGGCCCGCGCCGACTTCCCAACCGACGAGTCCGGGCAGCACGGGCAGTTGCCGAAGCTGCGCGGCCATCCGCCGGTAAGGCGCCATGCCGTCTGCGCCCCCATCCAGCGCAAGGCGGGGTTCGAAATCGCGCACCTCCCGCTGCAGACCGGGCAAATCTCCGGCGCAAATGTACGGCGGGTTGGAGACGAGAATGTCGATCGTCTCCCGCCTGTGGCCGTCCACGCACGCCGCGGGCATAAACGGCTCCAGCAAATCTCCTTGCACGAACGCCATGCGATCGCCGACACCGAGCGCCTCCGCATTGCGCCGCGTAACCGCAAGCGCCTCGGCGGACAAATCACTGGCCGTGACCCGCCATGCCGGTCGTTCCGCCGCCAGTGTGACGGCCAGTGCGCCGCTGCCGGTGCCGACATCCGCAACGTGCAAGCGCAGCCCGTCGCGATCGGCCGCGCCGCTGCCCGGCCATATCCGTTCCGCTTCGGCCAACACCGCTTCCGCCAACAGTTCCGTCTCGGGCCGCGGAATGAGGACGGCCGGGTTTACAATCAACCTCCGCCCGCAAAAATATTGCTCTCCCAACACATATTGCACGGGTTCGCCCGTTGCCCGGCGCCGAAGCAGCGCCCCCCATGCCGCCGCCATCTCCGGCGTCGGCTGCCACGGCTCCTGCCAGTCCCGAAGCAGCTCGGCTTTGCCGATGCCCAGCAAATGCAAAAGAAGCAGCTCCGCATCCGCAGCCGCTTCCTCCACTCCTGCCGCCACCAGTTCGTCCACCCCGCGCCGCCACGCTTCCCGAAGCGTCAGCACGCTGCGTTCGTCCAATCCGATCGCCTCCCTGCACGAGTCCTCAGCCCCTATTTTCGCGTTCCAACAAGGCGGCTTGCTCGGCCAGCGTCAACGATTGCACGATTTCCTCCATGTCACCGTCCAGCACGGCATCCAGCCGATGCAGCGTCAACCCGATGCGATGGTCCGTAACCCGGCTTTGCGGAAAATTGTACGTGCGAATCCGCTCGCTGCGGTCGCCGGTGCCCATTTTTTCCCGGCGTTCCCCGGCATACTTCGCTTCCTCTTCCTGCATTTTCAAATCCATGATCCGCGTGCGCAGCACCTGCAACGCCTTCGCTTTGTTGTCGTTTTGCGATTTGCCGTCCTGGCAGGTCGCGACGATGCCTGTCGGAATATGCGTGACGCGCACCGCCGATTTGGTCGTATTGACCGATTGGCCGCCGGCCCCGCTCGAACAGAACGTATCCACGCGAATATCTTTGTCGAGTATTTCGATGTCGACGTCTTCCGCTTCCGGCATGACGACAACCGTCGAGGTGGACGTATGGATGCGCCCGCCCGATTCCGTCTCCGGCACGCGCTGTACGCGATGGGCGCCGCTCTCGTATTTCATTTTGCGGTAGGCGTCCGGTCCCGAAATCATGAAGATGACTTCCTTGAATCCCCCGAGATCGCTGACGTTCGCCTCCAGCAATTCGGTGCGCCAGCCCTGGCTGTCCGCGTATTTGACATACATCCGGTACAGGCTCGCCGCAAACAGGTTCGCTTCTTCCCCGCCCGCGGCGCCGCGAATTTCCACGATGACATTTTTGCCGTCGTTCGGGTCTTTGGGCAGCAACAAAACACGCAACCGTTCCTCCAGCCCGGTCCGGCGCGCCTCCAGTTCCTCGATCTCCAATTTGACCAATTCGCGCATTTCGTCGTCCAGCTTCTCTTCCAGCATCGCCTTGGCGCTGGCCAGTTGTTCCAGCACACTGCGGTATTCCTGATACCCCTGGTACGCTTCTTCCAGCCCGGACTGCTCTTTGGCATATGCGCGAAGCTTCGCCGTATCGTTCACGATATCGGGGTCGCATAACAGTTCGCTCAATTTCTCGTATCGATCCGCCAACACTTGCAGACGGTCCAGCACTTCTCCTCAACCTCCGTCAAATGGCCGGCCCCCGTACAGGGCGGTCAGTGTGCAGATATTTATTATAGCACATCCGATCCGGCCTGAACGATAGCGATTGTCGCCTGCGGGCCCTATTTGGCGGAACGGTACAAATTCCGGTATTCTCCCGGCGGCAAATCGAATATTTTTTTGAACGCCCGATGGAACGAAATGACGTGGGTGTAACCGACCTGCTCCGCAATCTGATGGATCGGCCTGTCCGTTTCCAGCAGCATGTTCTTGGCGTGGTCGAATCGCATGCGCAGCACGTAGTCCATGAACTTTTCGCCGATTTCTTCCTTGAACAAATAACTGATGCTTTTGGGGCTGATGCCGAACAGATCGCTGACCTGGTTCAGGGACAGATTCGGGTCCGCATAATTTTCGTCTATATATGCCTTGATTTGCATCGCAATGCTATGGTTCGAACGATTGACGCGGTCTTTTTCGATCTCGACGGCCAGCTTCGCCATGACGCCCGACAGCCGGCTGTGCAGCTCATCCTCCGTTTCCGCCGTTCGTGCGATGTCGCGAAACGTATCACGGTACGATGCCGACCAGCGCGCCTGGATTTCCGGCGTCAACGCCTGAAATTCCTTCTGCAGCTGGCGCGTCAAATTGTCGGTGAAACCGGCCAAATCCGCTTGCGTCACCAGCGTCGTTTTCATGTCCGCCAACATCCGGTCCAGCTTCTCGATCCATTGCGCATCGTTCATGCGGAACAAATGCGCCAATTCCAAAATCGGCTGGTAGCCTTTCATTTTTTCAAATTCCGCTTTCTTGGCGACGAGCGCGTTGTCGATAATCGCATCCGGACCGAACACCGCCTTGTAGGAGACGTTTTGGCTGGCGTTGCGGTACGACGACTCAATCTGGCTGACCGAATCGACGACTTTGCCGATGCCCGCGGATACGGTCAAATTCATGTGGGCCGATATCCAGCGCCGGTATTCCCCGCATATTTGCCCCAGCACGTCGTCCGGACCGTCCGACGGCAAATGCACGACCGCCGACAACCGGTTCGGATGAACCCATGCGAGCCAAATGAACAGGTTCATCTGTCGGCCAGTTCCTTGAATGCGTTCTCCAAAATATATTTCAACAAAGATTGGTCACGGGAACTGTACCGCTCCATGAAATCGGCAAACCGGTCCACCTCGTACACGACAACCCCAAACCGGTCGCATGCATTCGGCAATCCGGATTCCTTCATCTGCGCTTCCCATTCTGCATCGGTGACCCGCCGGCTGCCGGTCAGCAAGTCGTAAAACAGGTTTTGCTGCTTCAGACGTTTGCGTTCCTCGTGCAAATGCTCGTAGTCGACCGTTTTTTCCAGCAGGCGGTCGATGGCGCCCTCGATCAATTTCAATTCGTTGCGGGTCGATGCGGCCTTACGTCCTTCGTGCCGCCGCATCGTATACGGATCGATTTTGCCCAATATTTTTTGGATCGGCTTGTAATGGATATGGGTGATGACGGTAAACCACGCGATGGCGAGCAAAATGACCGCCAACCCGAACAGGATCCAGATATTCGACAGCAGCGATGCCAGCGTAAATTCATTGGCGTCCACACTGTCGGCATAATACCGCCAGCCGGTGTAGGCCGATTCGGCGGAAAGCAATTTGTTGCCGGCGGCGGACATCGCCTCCTGGAACGGCTGCTGGTCCGCCCCCGTCAGCACGATGGAGCCTTGCAGGTTCCGGTTGAGACTTTTGAGCACGTCCACGATGGAATCCACTTCGACGTTGACGACCAGACCGCCTTGTTTGTCCGAACGGTACGGGAAATATTTGAACAGGGATACGACGTTTTCCTGCCGGTCCGCGGGCGAGGGCTGATAAATGCGCGGCCCCGTCCAACCTTCCATTCCCGGATCCTCGTAGGCGGAACGAAAAAACGGCCAGTCGCCGAAATCGTCCTTCGTATATCGCTTGCCAAACGCCAAAATTTCGCCATTGTTCAAATTGTACAAATAGACGGAAGTGGCAAAAGGCTGCGTGGCCGAAAACTCCATCAGCTTCTTCTGCAACATGAACGTATCGTAAACGTTTAGCGGCTCGGAACCGAAAAACGCCTTCAGCGCATCATCCTGGTTCATCTTGGTCACGATGTTGCGTTCAATCAATTGCAGATTGGCATCGGTATAGTGCACCAACTGCTGGAGAATTTCCCGATTCGTTTCGAGATATTGATTTTTGGACGCGCTGTTCAGTGTCGTAAACAAGACAAAGATGACCGAGGAAAGGACCACAAAAAAAATGGGCGCGTACGACAGCATCGTCCGATAATACCAATTCATCCTCATCGCCTGCCATCCTTTCCGCAATGACGCTGAGCGGGCTTGGGATTCACGACCGGGTTTCCACCTTTATGCTACCATACCTTTATATAGGCGTGGAAGGGATTTCAATGGAAAAACACCTCCGAAGCTCCAATGGAACTTGGAGGTGCTTTTGCCACTGCATGCGAAGATCCGGATTACGGATTTTCTTCCCGGTAGGCGGCACGTCTCTCGTCAATGACTTCCTGTGCCCCGCTCTTCAGGAAATTGGCCACTTCCGCGTCGTGAATCGCATCGAATTTGTTCGCCGGCGCGGTGACGACCTCGACGAACATGTCTTCTTCGCTCATCTTCTTCAGGGTGTTGCCCAGCTTGATTTCCGATTCGATCGATTTCAGGACGCGGGGCCTTACGACGCCGTCCTTGCTGCCGGTCGCGATGCTGTCCACGGTGAAATCTTTGTAAATCGGGTCGGAGGCGTTGGCCGCGATGTTGAGCAAATTGTCTTCGTTGCTGACATATTTGCCGTTCAGTATGATGCAGTAGTCAAAGTAGTTGTACAGCAGGTTTTTGGCGGCATCGTTGTCCAGCGTCTTCGGAGTGCCGTCCACGAGTTCGTACGTTTCGCCCTCGGTACCGTTTTGCAGACGGATGATGTTTTCCGGTTTGGCCATCCAGTCCAAATACTTCACGACTTCCGCCGCGCGCGCTTCACTTGCCTTCGGAACCAGCAGATAGATGCCGTTCGGCGAGTAGACCGGCTTCGGCGTTTTGCCGCGGGAATCTTTGAACGGATCGATGACGGTCACTTTGGCTTCCGGATTGTTTTTCATCATTTCTGCCAGATAACCTGCGTAAACCGGCTCGTTGGTGCCCGTCGTGCCGACGCCGATCAGGCCGTTGGCCATGTTTTTCTGGAATTGGTTTGTATCTTTGCCGATGCTGAGCGGGAAGTCCTTGTCGATCAGCCCTTCGTTGTACAGCTTGTTCAGGAACCGCATCGCTTCTTTGTTGCCCGGCATTGCCCAATGGTAATCGCCCACGGCGTAAATATCTTCATCCGTAATTTTGTCCCATTCCCAGAACGAGTACTTGATCGGGCTCGTCTGGAAGTGTGTCGTTTGACCGCCATAGGGGAAGGCATTCGGTTTCGCTTTTTTGAACGCCACCAGCGTATTGTAGAATTCTTCGGTGGTTGTCGGCACCGGAAGCTTCAGCTCATCCAGCCAATCCTGGCGGATAAACGTCGAGACCTGCGCATCGATGACGCGTTTGGTTACGATTGCATATTGCTTGCCTTCAAAAACCCCGTAGCTGAGCACGTCGTCGCCAAGCACTTTTTTCAGGTTTTCGCCATATTGCTCGATATACGGCCCCAGATCCGTCAGACCGCCGTCTCTCGCATAACGACGAACCGTCGAGATGTCGTACGTGAACACGAGATCGGGCGCCTGATTGGCCGCCATCAACACGTTCAGCTTGTCGATTTCCTCGGAACGCGGCACCGTCACCCATTCAATTTTGATATTGTTCGGATCACCGAAGTTCTCCTGGATATACCGCGTGAAGAAATTGTTCGTAATCGGCTCGGCGCCACCCGGCGTGTTGTTGCGGTCGAACAGCTCGATCTTCAAGGTCACCGGATCTTTTTTCGGTTCCGGACTGTTCGCAGGCGCGCTGCTGGCAGGGCTGCTGCCGGCAGGCGAACTGCTTGCCCCCTCATTGTTTTTGCTGCTGCAGGCTGACAGGACGGATAATGCCATGATGATGGCCGTCACCAACATCAACCATTTGCGCGTTGTTTAGCCAACTTTCGTTCAACTCCCTTTTTGGATTGATAATAATTTATAGCATCCTGCCCGGCGTCGCCGCAGCGGTTCGTCCGGGAAGGAGAACTATCAGCCTTTCACGGCGCCGATCAGCGATCCCGATATGAAGTACCGCTGGATGAACGGATACACGAGCAAAATCGGCAGCGTGCCAAACATGATGGACGCCGACTTCAAGCTTTGCGGAACCGGCGCGCCGGCATTTTGCGCTTCCGCGATGGACAGGTCGTTCGCCTGGCCGCTGATGACGAGCGCATACAGCTTCAATTGGATCGGATACAGATGCTGGCTGTTGATATAAATCAACGCATCCTGGAATCCGTTCCAGCGGCCCACGGCGTAAAACAGGCTGAGCGTGGCCAGCGCCGGCAGCGACAGCGGCAAAATGACGTTGACCAATATGCGGAAGTAGCTCGCGCCGTCCATGCGGGCGGACTCCTCCAGCTCGATCGGAATACCGGAGAAAAACGTCTTGAGGATGATCAGGTTGAACGCGCTCAGCGCACCGGGCAACACGAGCGCCCATACGCTGTCGAGAATTTTCAATTCCTTGACCAGCAAATAGTCCGGAATCAGGCCGCCGCTGAAAAACATCGTGATCACGATCAGGACGAGAAACAGGTCCCGGCCCTTCAATTGCTTCTTCGTCAACGGGTAGGCGGCGACGATCGTCATGAGCATCGCAATTGCGGTATACATCAGCACCATGCCAATCGTGAAAAACATCGATTGCAGCATCGCCGCGTGTTGAAACACGGATTTGTAAGCGACCAGATTGAAGCCGACCGGAATGAACGATACTTTGCCCGCAAGAATGGCGCCGTTCGAGCTGAAGGAAAGCGCGAACAGATGAATCATCGGCAACAGGCACAGCACGCTGATCAATCCGATGACCGCGATGATCACGGCATCCATGATTTTGGCACTTGCAGCTCTATACATCCTTACCCTCCTTACCAGATGCCCTGGTTGTTCACTTTGCGGGAAATGTAGTCGGCGGACAGCAGGAACACCAGGCCCACTACCGACTGGAACAGTCCGATGGCGGTGGCGATCGTAAACCGGCCCGATTCAATGCCGACCGTATAGACGTACGTGCTGAGCACTTCGGCCACTTCCCGCACGCCGGGATTGCCCATCAGATAAGGCCGTTCGAAACCGATGGTCGCCACGTAGCCGATGTTGAGAATCAGCAGGATGACGATGGTCGGTCGGATGCCGGGCAGCGTGATGTGCCAGGTTTTGCGCAGCCGCGTTGCGCCATCCACATCGGCAGCCTCGTACAAGTCTTTGTTGATGGCGGTCAAGGCCGCCAAATAAAGAATCATGCCCCAGCCGGCTTCCCGCCAGATGCCTGTTGCCAAATACGTGAACACCCAGTGGGTTTCATCGCTGAGAAACGGGATCGACTCGAAGCCGAGTTTGTTCAGGAACACGTTTACGCTGCCCGCATTGGTTGCCAACAATTGAATGGCCATGCCGCTGATGACGACCCAGGAAATGAAGTGCGGCAAGTACAGCATCGTTTGTGCGGTTCTTTTGAACCATTTGATGCGAATTTCGTTCAGCAGCAACGCCAGAATGATCGGAACGGGAAAACCGACAATCAGGTCGAGAAAATTCAACATGAACGTATTGCGGAGCGCGATCCAGAAGCGACTTGTCCGAAACACTTCCTGGAAAGCTTCCAAACCGATCCATTCGCTGCCCCAGATGCTTTGAAGATGTTGTATTCCTTGAAGGCCACGACGACGCCGGCCATCGGCACGTATTTGAACAACAGGAAATAAATCAACGGCAATACCATCAATAAATACAACTGCCAGTCATTTCTCAGCGCTTTCGCGAATTTTCCGGACCGGACGGCGGTCGGCCGATTGGGATTTGAAGCGAGCTGCAATGCAAAACCTCCTGTCTGTTCGATTGTGACTGTTCGATATTGACGGGTGACTGTTGGGGATTCGGGATGGTCGGTTCTTCTGGCTCATTTTGGCTCATCCATCCGCTGAATCGAATGTAGCACCTTTAAAACCAACTGGAAATTAGCAATTATCTTTCCGTTAACAGCTTTGACATTTCATTGCGGAACGGCCAATTAACACATTTCCGGCCATTAACATCTATGCGGGAGGAAAAAAAGCCGTAGCGAAAGGGCTCGCGGTATTGGGGCACCCTGTACAAGACGCAGGGACAACACAAAAAATGGCGCCGCGAGAATTTGTTCTCGCGGCGCCATGGCGCAAACTTCACATCTGTTACTCAGCCACCATCCGATTCGTCAGCGCGCCGAGTTTTTCAATTTCAACGGTCACGACATCTCCATCCTTGAGATACACTTGACGCTCCGGCGGATAACCCATGATCACGCCTTCCGGCGTTCCCGTCAGGATGACATCGCCCGGATACAGCGTCATGTGCCGGGACAGACAACTGATAATTTCGTCACAATGGAAAATCATGTCCGACGTATTGGAGTGCTGGCGCACTTCACCGTTGAGGGTCAGCCTGATTTCCAACTGATTCGGATTGCCCACTTCATCGGCCGTCACGACATACGGACCCAGCGGTGCAAATTTGTCGCAGGATTTGCCCAGCAGCCACTGGGAAGTCAGCTGCTGCCAATCGCGGGCTGACAAATCGTTGACATTGCAATAGCCGAATACGTAATCCAACGCTTCCTCTTTCGCCACATATTTCGCCTTCCGGCCGATCACAATCGCCAATTCTGCTTCATAATCCACCTTTTGCGACTGTCGGGGCAACGGAATGCTGTCTCCGTGAGCGGCCAGTGCATTATGAAATTTGTTGAATACGACCGGGTATTTCGGAATGGGGGAATTGGTTTCCTCCGCATGCTTGCGGTAGTTCAATCCGATGCAGATGATTTTTTTCGCCTGCGGAACTGCAGGTCCAAACGTCAACGACGACTCGTCCAGCAACCATTTCGCATCGCCGGCACCCAGACCGTCTATATATGCGCGCAAAACCGCAAGCGTTTCAGCACCGCCTTCAATCACTTCCTGGACGGATGTCGGCACCGGTGTCGTCGCCGGCACAGCCGCCAGTACGGCAGCCACGTCAATCACGCCGTTTGGTTGTTTGACGCCCAGCCGATACTGGCCATCCACGATAAAAGTCAACAATTTCATACCCGCTTCAACCTCCGAATGGGACTTTAAGTTTAGTTGGGGATGATCGGCAAAACGATTCGACTCGGGTAACGATGATTGTGATAAATTTTTTGTGTCGCGACGACTGCATCCGCATAGGTCCAGTCGCGTTCCGGACGATACACGTTCAGATGGCGATCGAACGCCGGAAAATTGCTGCTGGACACTTCCACCCGAATCCGGTGCCCTTTTTTGAACAAATTGCTCGTGCTGCCCACCTGAAATCGATATTCGTATATTTGGAAAGGCTCGATCGGCGACGGATGTTCGTTGGACGCCCGGTAGCTGGCCCGTTGAATGCCTTCGATCAAGTTGATGGCCTTGCCATCCGGATGAACATCGACCAGCTTGACCGTAAAATCGGTATCTTCCGCGGATGATGACGCGTAAATGACCGCTTCCACCGGTCCGGTCACTTCCATGTCTGCGGTCAATTCCGCGGACGTATACACCAGCACATCGTTGCGCATTTCCACCAACCGTTGGTCTTTGGGACCCATCGGAGCGATTTCAGCCATGCAGCAGCTATGCCCGCCGATACTCGGCACCGCTTCCCCGGGATGGTAAATGTAAATATCGGGCGGCTCCCATTCGGGCTCGATCGTGCTCAGGGTGCCATCGCCGCCAAGCGAATTGGCATTGCCATCGCTGTGCAGATAAAAGTTCGTATAGACCGTATTCGCCAATGGCCACGTGTCGCTCTGCCGCCATCGGTTTGCTCCCATCACGAATATGGAGACGGGAGGTTCTTCCGCGATGCCGGTATTTTCGCCTTTCAGCCAATATCGAAACCAGCGAACCAGCAAGCCGTTTATGAAATTGTCCGCCTCTTCCCCGAAATCGAGCGTTCCGACCATGCGCGTCCAGGGACCGTGCGACCAAGGGCCGATCACCAGCTTGTGCCTTTCTCCATTTTGCCCGTTGCGCATGGCCGTGTAATTCCGGATCGTGCCCTCGATAAACACATCATACCAGCCGCCGATATGCAATGCGGGAACCTGGATACTTGGCGTCAACCGCCCCAAATCGACCGTCTTCCAATAATCATCGAAACAAGGGTGCGCCAGCCATTCATAAAAAAACGGCACCAGCGAACGATCCAGCTGCGGATGATCGGTCAGCGGCAAATGGCCGTAGGCGTCATCAATATGGTTGAATTGCACGGTCAAGCTGTTCACTTCGCGAAGCCGCCCCTGGCGCGCGGCTTCGCCAATCGCCAGCATTGCGGACCACGAAACGAGAAAAGCCAGGTGCAACGCCCCGTTTTTGTAGCACCAATCCTCATAAAATCCATCATTGGTGAAAGCAGGCGCCATGGCCATCAACCCGTGCGGATGCTTGGCGGCCGCCAGCAGTTGAACCGCGCCCACGTAGGAAAAACCGTACATGCCGATTTTCCCGTTGGATTGGGGCAATCGATGGAGCCAGGCAATCGTGTCTGCGCCGTCTTGCGCTTCCTGATGAAACGGCGTGAATGTGCCTTCCGAGCGATATCTGCCCCGGACATCCTGAACGACCACAATAAATCCATGGGATGCAAGCCATTCCGGATGCTGGAAAACGACATGCTGCGCATAGCTCTTGTCATAAGGCGTTCGCATCAGGAGCACCGGAAATTTCTGCCCTGATCTCGGCGTATAAATATCGGCGTATAACCGTACGCCATCCTGCATCGGTATGGGAACATGGTAGGCGGTGTCAACTTCATATCCGGCTTTCATCCCGATACGTCGCTCCTTTGTCGCGCATGCATACTGCATTAATTTTAATCTACATTTAAATTGAGAAGAGAAGTTCCCAAGCTTCTCTTCTCTATCGGGAAAGATTGCATTACGATAAGGTTCTCACAATCACCGGGACATGCTCGACCTTTTCAACATCGACAAGTCCGTTGTCGAAAATTTTGATTTTGCCGATCTCTCCGCAGGCACAGCAAAATTCCAGCGTGGAAAACGGCGACGTCAAATCGCAGCCCAGTTTTTTGATCTCTGCATATGCATCGTCAAATTTTTTCACCACGACGCCCAGCGGATCTTCGGACAGCAATCCGAGCAGCGGCAACTCGATGACCGAAACGATTTGACCGTCTACGACAATGACTTTCCCGCCGCCAATCTTGGCCAAATAGTTGGCGGCAACCGACATGTCCTCGTTGTTCGTGCCAACCACCACGATGTTTTCGCATACGGCGTTCACCGAACTGGCGATGGCTCCTTTTTTCAGCTTGAAGCCTTTCAGAAATCCGTTGCCGATGCTGCCGCTGCCGCCGTGCCTGTCGATCATCGCAATCCGCAAAATATCATTTTCCGGATCCGGCTGAACGACGCCGTCGACCACATCGAGTTCAGCGAACACTTCGGGCGTATACAAGCTCAAATCGACCGCCTGTATGACTCTGACCTCTACGCGGCCGTTGGCAATATCCGCGCGCAGATTGAAGCTTTCCGGGGTAACCGGATTTTTCAGAACCACCGTGCCGTACATGTAATCCGGATACTTCTGCTGTTCAATCGGCGGCAAGTAGACGTCGTTTTCGACGACGACTTCGCCGTTGGACATTACCTTCAGGATATCGAAATCCTGCAAGCTTTTGACGAAGAGAACATCCGCCACTTTCCCCGGCGCGATGGAGCCGATCTCATGTTGCAGGTTGTAGACTTCCGCCGCATTGATCGTGCCCATCTGAATGGCCGTAATCGGCGAAATGCCTGCTTTGACCGCGACGCGGATGCACTCGTCGATGTCCCCTTCGTAATACAGTTTCTCCGGCGCTGCAACGTCGGCGCAGAACGAGAAACCGCGCGGGTCCAGCTTGTGCTCCGTAATCGCTTTGGCCAATTCCTTGACGTCAAAGCATCCGGAGCCTTGTCTCATGAGCATTTTCAGGCCGCGTCTGGCGACCTCGATGCCGCCTTGTGTATCCGTCTGCTCATGGTCGCTGATCGTTCCGATCGCAGCATAGGCATTCAGTGCCGGCACCGAAATGCCAGCAGCATGTCCGGTGACCGGAATATTTCTTTCCATCGCGCGTTCATACAGCTTCAGAAAAACTTCATTTTTTTCTGTTATCGGAATATACGGCGGTTCTTCAAGCCCGACCGTTTCCGGCCATTCCAGCATTTCAAACAGATCTTCTTCGCTGATGCTGTTCGGGCCTGAAGGGATATTCAATTCCCGGTTTTGCAAATACGCCATGACAGGCAAGGAGAAGATCAGTTTGAGCGGTGTCCGTTTGAACTCTTCGATGAAAAACCGGACCGCCTTCTTGCCTCCGACGATCGCTTGTCCGTAGAACCCGTCGGCAACGGCCGTCGTACCGTGTCTGAGCATCGCTTCCGCATAGTTCGGTATATTGGTATAGGAATGATAGGAGTGCAAATGCGGTTCAATCAGACCCGGTACGAGATACATCCCCTGGGCATCGATCAATGTCGTGTTCGGCCCGCGCAGCTCCTCGATTTCAAAACCGCCGACCGCTGCAATCCGGTCTCCGAGAACGGCTACGTTGCATGGGTAAATTTCCGCGGTATGCACATTTACCAGCTTGCCGTTGAAAATGATTTTATCGGCAGGCTTGCGCTTGAGTGCGACATCGACCAGTTCTCTTCGGCTTGTGAAATTCCGTTTCATGGGGTTGAATCCTTTCAAATGTTAGTTGTACAAGCTGGTGGGATCCCAACCTTCAGGCGTGAAAATTCCCGAACGGTCGAACGTGTCGATATTTTCCTTCGTCACTTTCTGGGAACCCGAATACGTCATTTTTTCTACCGGCTCACCTTTGATCATCTTCACGACGTTTTGAACCGCGATGCGCGCAACCTTGACCGGTTCGCAAACAACCGATCCGTATACCCAGCCGTCTCTGATCATTTGTTCGATTTCAGGCGTATGGTCGATCGTCGTGACGATAATTTCGCCCGGCTTCAGCCCCGCAGATTGAAGCGCCGTTACAACACCAACTGCGCTTTGGGTGCCCAGCGTGTACACGGCATCAATTTTGCCTGCTAGCGCTTGCAAGTAGTCTTCCATCAACTGGTTGGCCGTCGGAATATCGTTCAGGTGATAATCTTCTACAAGAATTTTAATGTCCGGATATTTGGCAAATACGCTTTTGGCGCCTTCTTCCCGCTTGCGCGCAAGATCAACGCCGGAAGGTCCCTTCATCATGACGACGTTGCCTTTGCCGCCCAACGCTTCGACGATCATCTCGCCTTCCTGGACGCCGACTTCGAAGCTGTTTTCACTGACGCGTGCTTCAATTTTGTCGCTGTCCCAGATCAGTACGTCATCATTGATGACTTTGATGCCTGCGTCAATTGCGGCCTCAATGGCCGGGATGGTTGCGGATGTGTCTGTAGGCGTAAAGATGATGCCGTCCACTTTTCGGGTCGTCATGTCTTCGATTTGCTGAATTTGCTCCGGCAATTTGTCGTAGCCGCCGGCGTTGTACAGCTTGATATTGATCCCCAGTTTTTCAGCTTCATCCAGGTAGCCATAGCTCTTCGACTGGAAGTAAGGGTCCCCTGCGTTCGGCATCAATACGGCGACTTCAATTTTTTTCTCTCCGCCGCTGCTGCCGGAGCTGGATTCACCGGAAGATTCGTTTTTGCTGCCACATGCGGAAAGCAGGGTTGCGATCATGATCAAGATGAGCACGCTGATTGTTGCTTTCTTCATATCCAATACCCCTCCAAATTTTGTCTTTTTTTGCTGATTCACTCATGCAAATGCCGTATTGCCGGAACGGTGTTTACTGCCGAAAGATCACCTCCTTAACCAGCCCTCGATTTTTTGCCGAATTTGCCCTTTATCTTCATGGTGCTTAACAGAATGGCGAATATGAGCATCAAACCAATGACCACTTGCTGCATGAATGTCGATACGCCCAGCAGCGTCAGTCCGTTTTTCAATACACCGATAATCAGCACGCCGATCACGGTGCCCCCAATCGAACCGATGCCGCCCATCAGCGAGGTGCCGCCGATGACGACGGCTGCAATGGAATCCAATTCCATTCCCGAACCAAGCTGCGGTTGGCCGGTAATGACCCGTGCGGTCAAAATCAGGGAAGCAACGCCGCTCAACATGCCCGCAAAGGCATAGGTGCCGATTTTGACGAGACTGACGTTGATACCGGCCAGTTTGGCCGCTTCTTCATTGCCGCCGATGGCAAACAAATAACGGCCGAATTTGGTTTGGTTCAGAATAATATAGGTCAATACAACGCCAACAAACGCGATGATGACCGGAATCGGAACCGGGCCGACATAGCCTCTGCCGAGATCAAAAAACCATGTATTCGGCAACCCGTGTACCGGCGTCCCGTTCGTAATCACCATGGCAAGACCGCCGATTACGGTCATCGACCCCAAGGTGGCGATAAACGGCGTGATGTTCAATTTGCCGATCAACAGACCATTGACCACACCGACCAAGATGCCCACACACAATCCGAATACGATCGCAAGCAGCGGATTGAATGAGAGGAGCGTATAACTGACGACGACGCTGACAAGTCCCATCAATGCGCCGATGGACAGATCGATCCCCGCGGTGAGTATGACCAATGTCTGGCCGCAAGCAAGCAGCATGAGCACCGACAACTGACGAAGCAGATTCGTCCAGTTGCTGACCGTCATGAAATTCGGACTGATGAACATAAATACGACTACAATGACGAGAAATACGAGCAACAGTCCCAAATTCGGAATGCGGCGGAAATCAAACTTTCGCCTGCTTGCAGCGGTCATTTCCGATTTTTTCTGCTCGGACATCCAAGGTCCCCCCCTTGTCAGAAAATTAAGAGCTTTGCTCCACATGGAAAGCATGGGATAATATCAATTCTTGCGTCGCTTGTTCACGAGGGATCTCGGCCGTTACGGCGCCGTTGCTCATGACGATGATCCGATGACTCATACCGATCATTTCCCGCAAATCGGAAGACACCATGATGATCGATTTTCCTTGTTCCAGCAGCTCGATCATCGCGCGGTAAACTTCCTGCTTGGCGCCCACATCGATACCCCGTGTCGGCTCGTCGAATATGATAATGTCCGGGACCGTGGACATTACTTTGGCGATGACGACTTTTTGCTGATTGCCACCGCTCAGATGGAGCACTTTTGTTTCCTGGTCGTGCGTCTTGATGGCATACTCCCTGATGCAATCTTGCACCATGGCAGCTTCTTTTTTCTTTTTCAGAAAACCGAGGTGGGCGAGTTGATCCAGTGAAGCGATGCTGACGTTTTCCTTGACCGAACGCTCCAGGATCAACCCTTGTCCCTTGCGGTCTTCCGGCACAAGTCCGATGCCCTGGCGCATCGTTTTCCGGGGGGATTTCACTTCCAACGGCTTGCCGTTTAACATAAAGGTGCCTTCCGTCAGATGCTCCAGACCGAACAACGTCCGCATCAATTCCGTGCGTCCTGCGCCAATCAAGCCATAGAAGCCCAAAATTTCTCCTTGGTTCAACCGGAAGCCTGCATTCTTCAATTTGCCCGGTACATTCACATTGCTGACCTTGAGCACTTCTTTTTCGCCCGGCGGCGGGAGGGTCGGAAATTCCTGTCCCAAATCGCGTCCGATCATATGCCGGATCATATCTTCAATGGACAAGTCCTTCATCGGACCGGAATGTACCTTTTGGCCGTTGCGCAAAATCGTCGCCCTGTCGCCCAATTGGTGCAACTCTTCCAATCTGTGGGAGATGTAGAGCATGGCAACGCCTTGTTTTTTCAGCCGCTCAATCGTCTGGAACAAAATCTCGACTTCTTTATTGGTAATCGTAGCCGTGGGTTCATCCAATATGAGAAGTTGGCAATTGTTGGCCAACGCTTTGGCGATCTCCACCATCTGTTTCTGCGCAATGCCCAAATCCGATATTTTGGCCAGCGGCGAAAAATCTTGCTTCAATTCCGCGAGCAATTTGGCAGATTCCTCGACCATGCGCTTTTTGTTCAGGAAACCCGATTTGCGCGTATGCTCCTTGCCCAGGAAAATGTTCTCCGCTACGGTCAAATGGTCGACCAGCATCAACTCTTGATGAATGGTAATGATTCTTCGTTTGATCGCGTCCATCGGCGACGCGAGCGTGACCGGCTTGCCGTTGATTTTGAGTTGTCCCGCATCCAGTTGGTACACGCCTGAAAGGATTTTGACCAGGGTGGATTTGCCCGCGCCATTTTCGCCGATCAGAACATGAACTTCACCCGCGTTCAGCTCGATGTCAACATCCTGAAGTGCATATATGCCCGAGAAAGCTTTGCTTGCGCCAACAAGCTCCAACTTCTTGAGAACCTGATTTTCCGTTTCAGTTGTTTGCCCCGCCAATACGCTTCCCCCGCTTCCACTCATACGTTATCCGGATGTTCGGACACGGCGTGGACGATTCGCCATTTCTCCGGCACGCCTTGTCAGTAGCGCCCGGAGAAATGGTCAAATGGCCTGGATTATTGACCTTTGATAATTTTTCTTGCTTCGTCCGGCGTCGCGATTTCTCTGCCGACTTCGCGTGCGATGCGCACGATTTTTTCGACCAGTTCCGCATTCGATTTGGCGTATACGCCAGGTGCAAGATACGGATTGTCCTCGAATCCTACCCGCACGTGACCGCCTATCATGATCGCATGCGTCAGCAAACGCCAGTTCACGTTCGGATCATAGTCCATCGCGCTGACATTGAAATTGCAGTTGGGCGGCAAGTGATCGACAAAATTGATCAGCGCTTTGACCGTTGGAGGCGTCCAGGTGCCGCCCGGCCAGAAGAACAACGTCGTCCAGATTTTGTCTTTGAACAGATTCTCTTTGACCAGCGCTTGCAGGTTGAAGAAGGCGCCGGTGTGGAAGCACTCGACTTCCGGCTTTACATTTTTGTTCCGGCAGGCTTCCAGGAACGTGCGAAGCTCCGCGCGGGGATGCAGCGCGTAAATTTCTTTGGCCGGCTTGTTCGGGTCCGGCTGGAACCATTCGTCATGCGCATTGAAGGCATATGACATCATGTCCGGTTTTTGATCCATCAATTTGATCTTGTCTTCCATTCTGGCGCTGGCAATCCCGTACTGTATGACCGGGTTTACCTTTTCTTTGATGCGATCATGAAGCTCCTGCCAGCCGTCGTGATCAATCTTGGACAGCTTGCGGCCATCGGGCTGCAGTTCATCTTCCAGATAGTGAACGCCGTGAACGTGACAGATGCTTGCGCCTGCATTGACGGAACGAATATATTCGTCAGCAAATGCTTTTACGTTTTCAATCGGCGGGCAATACGGATTGTCCGGATAAGACATCGAAGAGTCGCAAGTAACAGTGATGATCAGTTTTTCCATGTTGGAATGTCTCCTTTGGTGATGTATGATGTGCCTGTTGTTCACGTGCGGTTAGTTCGCGTACCGCTCGTCCAACTGGCGGAATGCCTGAATCAAATCGACTACCGTAAACTTCTGGTCCATGAAATGAATAGATTCATCTGGCGCGAGGGCACCTTCCGCCACGATCGCCAGCTGCTCGTCGCTAACATCCGGGATGCCCAATGTCGCAAGAGAATACGGGAACTGCAGTTCCTTATACAGCGGCATCAAGGCGTCGATTTCCGCCCAATCGCCTTCCAGCGCCAGCTGGATCAAAATGCCGTACGCGACTTTCTCGCCGTGGAGCAGGTGATGCGTTTCATGAAGCCGCGTAAGTCCGTTGTGAACCGAATGGGCAGCTGCAATTCTGACATAATGATCGCCGAACCCGCCGACCATTCCTGCCACCATAATGTTCAGCTCGATGATGCTCATCAGCTCCGGGGACATCTTCTTTTGTTCCAGCGACGCGATCGCTTTGGCGCTGTTTTGAAGTACCAGATCCTTGCATAACCTGGCGCCTTTCAATGCGATTTCCACCGGCACGCGCAAATCTTTTTTGTTTCTGGTCAACACCTCGGCCTCATACCATTTGGCAAGCGTGTCGCCAATGCCGGCCTTCAAGTAATTGATGGGCGAATCCAGGAAAATCCGGGGTTCGATGACGACCATCAGCGTCGTTCTGGGATAGACGTGCAAACGCACAAATTCGCCGCTATCCGAATAAATGACGCTCAGGGAAGTCCACGCCGCACACGTAGAAGCAAGCGTCGGAACGAGAACCGCATTGATCCGGATATGATTGGCAACAGCTTTGGCCAAATCCAGCACTTTGCCTCCGCCAACGCCGAGGATGAATTCAGCGCTTTCCGTTTGGCAGATCTGGGCAACCCGCTCCGTCTCCGAATCGCTGCACTCCCCGCGATAATGTTCAAATCTTAATTGAATATCCTGAAATTTCGGAAAAAAAGGCTGCGCAACACGCCAGGATTCTTTGCCGTGTATGACAACACCTTTCTTGAAACCGTATCTGCTCAACAGGGCTTCCAGTTGATCCAGAGCACCTTCTTCGCAAATGTAAAAACTGGGTGCGCCTTGAACGTGAAGCTGTTTCATCGCGTAATTCTCCTTTTGTCCTTGATTGAATGGACCAAGTATATCCCGAATGCGATCAAGCCCATTCCGATAATCACGCCTAAATTGACAGATTCGCCTAGCTGCAGCCATCCAAAGATGAGGGAAATAACCGGGACGAACAAGATGGACATTGCCGCAACGGTGGAATCCGCTTCCGCGAGAACCAGATACCAGCCCAAAAAACAAACGGCACCTCCGAATATCCCGGCGAACAAAATCGTAAAGACCGAAACCGCATTGAATTCCATCGGCTTGCCCCACTCCAGCAACAATGCGGCGATGAGGATGCTGATGGTGCCAAACAGCATTTGCCAAGCATTGATTTGGACCATATTCGAGCCGTTGTATCTTTTTTTCACAATCATGTTGGCAATGGCAAAGGCCAGGGCACCGCAAAGAATAAGTCCTTCCCCCGCAAGCCGCTGCAAGTCGCGCTGTCCGTAAAAATCCCAGCCCATGATGACCAGAATCCCGACAAATCCGGTCACAACCCCCGCTATCTTTCTCGCGCTGATCGATTCTTTCAAAAAGACAAAAGATAGAACCAGGTTGAATAGCGGCATGGTGTAGAACAGAATAGATGACTTCCCCGCCTCGACAAACTTCATCCCGTACATCACACAAAAATAGTTCAACCCGAGTTGAAATAGACCGAGAACGGCCAGGTAGGGCATTTCTCTTCTGGCTGGGGCTTTAATCTTCCGTATTTTCAGAATTGCAAACATGGTAAGCGTTCCTGCTACAAATCGCCAGAATGACCACGTTAGCGGTTCCATGTATGACAAACCGATTTTCATGGTGACCCACGAGTAGCCCCATAGCAGCGTAACGATCAGGATGAGCATCGGTATGCGCAATGTCATACACGGTCGTCTCCCTTCACTTTTCAAAAATTCCGCTTGTTGCAGCCACCTCCCCGAAACCGTGTGTGCGTAATTCATACAGCTATTTACTATTACACAACGAGTATAGCGACGTACTTTTTCATCTGTCAATAACTTAATTATTATTATGCAAAAAATTATTCATTCTGTGCTAATTACACACAATAAGTTGACTTTGAAGGGAAGATTCGCTTATTCTTATCTTGGAAATTCGATCTTTCCGCGATTATTGGTGCGAATAGCACACGGATAATGATGCAGTTTCCTAAGAAACAACGCTCACCGGATCAATATTGCCCAAAACGTTGTATAATTCCCATTTCATTGATAGAATGATGGCTGTAATGGTTTGTTAATTTTTGAAAGGGTGAACTCCATTGGAGAAAAACTCAAATCTCGTGCAGTCGCTGGCTCGCGGGATTGTCGGATTGGAAATGGCAGCAAACGGAGAGGTTAGTCCAAAGGAATTGGCGGAACGGCTCGGCATCGACCGCAGTTCCGCTTATCGTCTGTTATATACGCTCATGGATTGCGGATATTTGATCCAGGACCCCCAGACAAGATCCTTTGTGCCCAATAGCGTCAAATTTTTGTCTTTGAGCGGCAAAATTGTGTCCAAGCTCGATTGGCTGAAGCTGGCCGATCAACAATTGAAAAAACTGCGCGACGAAACGCGGGAAACGGCCAATCTCGGATTGCTGGAAAAAAACCATCTGATTTACGTCAAACAGGAACTGTCCGACAATGCCGTTCGCGTTTTCAATATCCTCGGCGTCGAGCGTCCGGTTCACAGCTCTTCACTCGGCAAAGCCATTGTCGCATTTCTCGATGAACCTGCGCTTTCGAAATTGCTGGATGAAATTGAATTGACGGCAAGGACGCCAAAGACGATCACCAACAAAGACATTTTCAGATTGCATCTCGAAATGGTGCGCAAACAAGGTTATGCCCTGGATGACGAAGAAAATTACGAAGGCGTCAGATGCATCGCCGCCCCGATTTTCGGGTATGACGGCCAAATTATTGCTTCCATGGGAATTTCGGGTCCAACTTCACGCATTACGCTCGATAAAATGCCTTCCTATATTGAACATGTACTGCGGGCGACCAGTGAGTTGTCCGAGAAGCTGGGATACGTTCCGCCGCAATCCCGATAAAAATAAACGACAACGGCCGGTTGTTTGAACCGGCCGTTGTCGTTGTCTGCATATGGCGTTCCAATTACACATTGAACCGGAAATGCATCACATCGCCGTCCGCCACCACATACTCCTTGCCTTCCAGCCGGAGCAATCCTTTTTCTTTGGCGGCGTTCATGGAACCGCTGTTCACCAAATCCTCGTACGAAACGACTTCCGCGCGATTTAGATGGTTCGGCAGATTTTGGGGATTTTTCGGGATCGATCTGCGGCGGATTCGATCGTTCACCTGTTTCTAAAACGTCCGTAACAGCACCATGGCGCCGCCCGGGTTCCCCGTGCGACGCCATGTCCCGTTTTCGTATCAAATGCCCAGCCCTGTCAGCCAATCGAGCGCTTCCTGTTCGGTCTTGAAATGGCCGATCACCATATTTTGCGATTCGGACTTGTCCTGGTGTTTTTGCGACTGCAGTTTCATTGCGGCCGTATTGCCGTCGAGAAACGCGATCGCGACACACCCGTTGGCTTCCAGCTCGACATGCAGCTGCATGAAAGCCTGCGACGTTTCCTTGCTGAACAGCGGGTTCATTTTGGTCGGATCTGCGATATACGCCCATTTTTGGGAACCAAAAGCTTTGGCCAGCTCATGCAGGTCGTCGGTGAGATTTTTCACGTCTTCCGGCGTAAAGGTCCCAAATCCGGCCGACTTGACGACGTTTCTCCCTGCTACGCGTTCGCAGATGCCTTTGTCAAGTGATTGTTTCATGCCGTGATTCCTCCCATGCTGTTATTTGACAAGCTTTTTAGGCTTGGAAAGCCCGTTCGGAAAATTGTTCTGCGACCTGATGCGACTTCGAAGACATGCTGGAAATTTGGTCGGCAATGGAAGAAACGCCTTCCGCCGCGTTGCTGGACGACTGTACGACCTGATCGAGACTGCCAAGCAGGCTGCCGACGGACTCCAGCATTTGCTGCGAGGCGTCGCCGAATTCGCCGAACAAGCGGTCGATCAGCGCAGCATCGTCCATATACTTGGCGGCAATTGCCTGCATGAACTGATAGTCTTCATTCACTTCCGAAGAAACAAAATCCAGCAATTGATTGGCGGATGACGCCAAATGGTTGACGGCTTGTTTGACCTGCGCCGTTACGGTCTGGATTTGGGCGACATTGCCCTTGGACTGCTCCGCAAGCTTGCGGATTTCCGCAGCGACAACGGAGAATCCGGCACCGGCTTCGCCCGCTCTGGCCGCTTCAATCGCCGCATTCAACACCAGCAAATTCGTCTGGTCGATCAATTCGGTAATCGATTTGGACAACAGTGAAATTTGTTCGACGACGGCAGAGTCCTTGATCGCTTGTCCCAATTGTTCCCTTGTCGTCTCGAAGACGCCGCCGGCTTTCGTTTGGGCAGTCGAAACTTTCTCCATCGTTTCGTTGGCACTCGTCTTGATGGCCTCCGCGGTTTCTTTGCCCGCGTCCGCTTTTTCGGAAAACTCCTGGATCGTTTCCGCCATGCCCAATGAATAGCCCGCAATTTCGGTTGCCAGCGCGGAGTTTTCTTCCATCACCGCAGCCAGCTGCTCTGTCGCGACGTTGACTTCGTCAATGTGCTGATTCAATTCTTTCATGTGTTCGTTCACAAATTGCATGATCGCTTCGCGATCGCCGGATGTTGTGCCTGATGTGTCTGTCGATGCTGCGGCCGATGCGGCGGGAGCAACGTTGTCGTCCGCCGCATCCGCTCCGGCTTCGGATTCAAGCTGCGTAAAGAGCGAGATGGCGCGTCGGCGGCGGAGATCCCATAACGTAATGGCTGCGATCATGACAAACAGCACAACTACGGCAGCGATGGCAACACCCTTCGTCCGGGGAATGGCCGTCAGGCTTACAATCGCAAGCCCAGTTGCCAACGTTAGGTTTGCGGCAGCGACAGCGACCGCATCCGCGTTCGGTCTGAACCAATCCTTCCAGGTCATGGTCTGCGTCACTTCTCTCTGGTTAGTCTAGTATTGTAAACGTTTTCATAGACTTTTTGTTTGCATTTTTCAATCCATTTGTTAATTGGGCCATTAAACAGACTCAACCCGCATCCGGGGCCGGATCGGTGCCTTCCTTGACCCCTGCCTGGACGAGCGATTTGGTACCCAGCAAAAAGACCACTTGCAGCGTCATCAAGCCGCCGGTGCCGATCAGCATCCATTCGATGCGGATATAGTCTGCCGCGGGCCCGAAGAAGAGCATCCCCAGCGGCATCATCGCGCTGGACAACATGCCCAGGACGCCAAACACCCGGCCCATGTAATCTTCATGCACCTTCTCCTGCAGCAACACGGTGGAAGGCGTATTGAACATGGGCATCGTCACGCCGACCATGCCCATGACCGCCAGATAGATCCAGAAGTCGGGGATGACGCCAAGCCCGATTGTACATGCGCCAAACAGGAAGCAGCCCAGCGCCATCGTGTGGACCCGATTGCGGAAGCCGCCCCAGGAGGCGATGATCACGCCGCCAAGCATCATGCCGATCGAAAACACCACTTCAATGGCGGTGAGCCGCCACACATCGTCGCCAAAGCTGCGGACCACCTGGAGCGGCGTCAAAAAAGCGGCCGGAGCCGCCCAAACGAAAAACAGGGCGCAAAACAAAAAATAGCTGACAAGAAACCGGTGCTGGCGAATGTAGACGAAGCCTTGGGCAACGTCCGCAAAATAACCGATTTGTTGCTTCCCGGCCGCCTTGGCATGCGACGGTATGCGCAAAAACAGCAACAGGATGACCACCGCAATCGCGGCTGTTGCCACATCGATCAAAAAGATGACGGACAGTTCGGTAAACGTCAGCAGCGCCGCGCTGGCCATCGGGGCCACCAACATGATGAAAACCTGGATGCTGCCGTTCAACCCGTTCACCCGGGTCAACTTGTCTTCCGGCACAATCTGCGGCAAGATGGCGCCAACCGCCGACGTTTGTACGGCGGTCCCCAGCGCCCGGATGGCGGATACGAGAAACAGCAGCCAGAGGTCGTCGTAACCGCGCCAAAACAAAATGGCCAGCACCAGCGTAAATAACGCGATGCCCGAATCCGCCGCCACGATCAGCAATCGGCGATTGAAGCGATCGGCCCAAACGCCTGCAAAAGGCGACAGCAAAAACGTCGGCAAAAAACCGCAAAGAATCGAAACCGTCATCATCAATCCGGATTGCGTCGTCAAAGTGATGTGCCACATGATGGCATATTGGACCAAGGCCGTACCGAACAAGGACACGGTCTGCCCCGTGAGAAACAAAACGATATGCCGCTGCCAATTCGATTTCATGCCGAAATCCCCCGTTACCTGCAAATGGGCCGTGCAAAAAGAAATGACTTCGACCCCAAGGAGCCAAAGTCATTATAACAAACTTTCTGGAATAAAACGGAACATTTCTCCGGCGCTCAGAGCACCCGGCGAGCCGTGACATATCGCGAACCCCAATAGCCCGATGTGATGCTCGAAACATTGACGTTGCCGGACGACGAGTTGTGAATCATTTTATCGTCACCTATGTAGATGCCGACATGTCCGATCGAACTGGACGAGCCTACGCGGAACAAGACCAGATCACCGGGTTGCAAGTTGTTTTTGGCCACATATTTGCCCGCGTCCTTCAAATACTTCGTTCCCCACTTGAGCGAAATGCCTTCCTTGCCGAACACGTATTTGACAAAAGCCGAGCAATCCATCAGCGTCGGCGCCTGGTTGGCGCCATATTTGTATTTCGTCACGCCGATCAAATTTTTTGCGTGCTGGATGATTTTTTCCGCTTTGGCCGACGGCTTGTCCGATGACGGAGCACTTGGACTGTTCAACGGGGACGATGAAGTCGGTGCCGCAAAGCTGGAAATATAGTTTTTCGAAACATAACCGACTTTGCCATTGACGGAGGCTTTGACCCAATAACGATTGAGATCCTCCAATACTTCGACGCGGGTACCCTTCTTGAGCGTCTGATACACGTTGCTGCCGGTCGAAGGCGCGGACCGGAAGTTGACGGTGCGTTCGACCGTGGCAGTCGATGCAAATGCCGAAGCCGCGAAGGTCAACACGAGAAAACTTGCAACGATGATGCTGACAATCCGTTTTTTCATCGTTTCATCTCCCTCCTCAGGTGCCATTATAACGACACTTTCAGGAAGGATGCTTGCTGAAAAAAATCCCAATCGCCCTTTCTGGCAACATTTTAATTTTCGGCACGCCTTGCATTAAAATAACATCATCGAATTACTCTCCTTCATCATCGCTTTCAACTCCTCCGGAAAGTTCTCAATCAGCTCACGGTAGACGTCCGGATTGCATGCGGATCCTTTTTCGAAGATTTTTCCGGCGAATTGCTCGACATGTTCTTTGAGCATGGCTACGAAATATTCCAAATCCTGATCTTCTCCTTCTTCGGAAAAATCGATCAATACAAGTTCGTCGTTGACGGTAAACCGGATGTTGGCGGGACGAAAGTCCGGCACGGACTCCTTGCCTCCCTTGTTGGACCACCCTTCATTGGCGATCTTGGTCAACTCGGTTTTGATTTGTTGAATTTGACGCTTCAATGGGTCAAGCAAATCTTTATACGGTTGATGACCGCTCCAAAGGACGGGATTGCATTCTTTGGCGATTTTTTCCACCACATAGAAATTGTCCGCTTGGGGGTTGTTGTATATCTTGGGAACGCGGATTTTGGAGGACAGGTTCCGGTACATCAGCATGCCTTTGCTCGTCGAAGGACTATCTTTGCCAACAGGGACGCGAACGAGAAGTTCACTGTTGTTGACGCCTTTCCTGACCGGTTTGCTGTCCTCAATCGAATAGATGTCGTGGTAACCCCCTTCATTCGTCAGCAGCTTGCACACATAATCTTGCCCGCCGATCTGCAAAGTCGCCTGTGTGCCGGGCGGATTGCGCTGCGGCTTTTTATTCGTTTCCTGCGTCTTATCTTCTTCTTCCTCTTTGCTTTTGTCAGCGGGTGTCAGCCCAAAATCCGAAAGCTTGAATTGTTCTTTGTCCGGATAAGCGGCGTTCCACTTCTCGATGATCGTGATCGCAAAAGCCTTATCCATAAAACTTTCGGATCCGATGAACGCTTTGACCAATTTGAAGTCGTCCGTGTAGCCCTGTTTTTTGAGCCATTCCCTGGCTTCCTCGTCAGGTTGCGCCGGCAGCTTCTGTTCATGTGCCGTTGGGGTCGCTCCCATCTGGTCCACTTGCCCCCCGGACTCAGGTGAAAATGCCGGATCGCACAGCCCATTCCATGGAGATCGCCTTTGGCGTGGCGGCAAGCCAGTACCCGAAAGAGACCTTCAAGACGGCAACAACGGATCGCGGCAAGGAATTTGCTTGTTATACC
>Ga0310836_100534_pt1 | contig 29596 bp, 33 predicted proteins | sample SM_ome_4_FD_201310 | JGI IMG/M metagenome (GOLD analysis project Ga0310836, IMG submission 201310) | Sorghum-adapted microbial communities enriched on stacked mutant (SM) sorghum from Joint BioEnergy Institute, Emeryville, California... ... | reverse complement strand
CAAAGCGCGCCTGAGTGAACTGAATCGATTGCAGGCCGCTTACGGTAACGCGGCCGAACAGATGATTTTCTATAAGGACCAAAACAACACGAAAGAATACTTGCGTTTAATCGTAGAAAAAGAACGTCCGTTATCCATGCAGTTTATTGCCAAAGCTGAAGAATTCGGCCAGATACAAAAGCAAATGCTTCAAAAAGGAAGCGAAGAAATATCTGCCCGCGTAGCGTCCATAGAGATGATTGTTCTCGTTATTTCTCTTGCTGCACTGGCTGCCGGTTGTCTTATTGCATTGTATATTAGCCGTCTGATATCTGCTCCGGTACGGGCAATTGCCGCAAGTGCAGGGGAAATCGCAACCGGCGTTCTATCCGGTGCGGATGTACAGGTTAAAAACAGAGACGAGCTGGGTGAGATGGGAAATGCTTTCAATCAGATGAAGCAAAACATTCGAGCGCTGATTCAAAAAGCCAGCTTTACTTCCGAACAGGTAGCAGTCTCCTCAAAAGAGCTGTACGCCAGCGCCGAACAAACGTCTGAAGCCGCTACCCAGGTCGCTTCTGCTATCCAGGAAGTGTCAGGCGGAGCGGACCAGCAGCTAAAAAGCGTAAATGAAGGCAAGCGGGTCGTTGAAGAAAACGCTCGGGCAATCCACCGTATCGCCGAAGCGACCACAACGGTATCCGAATCAGCCGCCGATACGTTAAAAGAAGCGCGTCAAGGACAGGCTGTCATTACTAAAACGATACAGCAGATGCAAAGTATCCGAAACTCGGTGAAAGAGTCTGCAAATGTCATACATACGCTGGGAGAAAGCTCACAAGAAATCGGAAATATCATCCAAACCATCCAGCAGATTGCTGACCAGACAAACCTCCTGGCCCTTAACGCAGCAATTGAAGCAGCACGGGCGGGCGAGCATGGTAAAGGATTTGCCGTCGTGGCAGATGAAGTGCGGAAGCTGGCCGAGCAATCCCGCCAATCAACGGAACACATTGCAGAGCTTATCTCCCAAGTTCAACATCGTACGGCGCAGGCCGTTCAGGCGATGGATTATGGGACGAATGAAGCGGAAGCCGGCACCGCCATTGCAGGTGAAGCAGGCAAAGCGTTTGCCCGCATTGTGACACTAGTCCAGCATGTGGCGGAAGAAATCCAAGAAGTCTCAGCCGGTGCAGAAGAGATTTCAGCCAGTTCGGCACAACTGATATCCTCCTTAGAACAACTACTGCTTATCTCCCAGACAATTGCAGACGGAACACAGGGTGTCGCCGCTTCCACCCAGGAGCAAGCTGGCCTCCATCGAAGAGGTTACGGCTGCCGCCGACTCGCTTAGCAGGCTTGCTCAGGAACTGCAGGCTGAAATTACTAAATTTCGAGTTTGACCTTCTCCCGCAGCTGAAGCACGTGGAATTCTTTCCTGCGAACACCCCGTGTACCAACGGCGATTTCCCTGTATCATTTTTTCGTAAACACTATTTGTAATATTAGCGGGGTGAATAAAATGGAAGAACAGCAAAGAAGTGAAAACCAACCGACATAAAAATGATGGGAAGAACAGCTGACTTTAGTGGTACGAAGGAAAAAAGATGAAGGAATGAGGAGAGGATTTTAATGTAGAAAAAGGCGACGGCCTTTTTCTTCCCTGGATCTTTTTCCTTCTTCCCCTCCTTCTTTTCTCATGATTTTCACAGAAATAAGCTCCGGCTTTTCGTATATTGTATACCGAAAAATTATAGATCTACCCACTACTCTTAACTCCTTCATACATCCATGGGTAACCCGGAAAAATTGAAGCAGGTAGTGAGACGAGAATGTCAACTTGCACCGGTTGGCCTGGCGGAAGCGGAACCGGCGCGATGGTGCATATTTCGCAGTCTCCCGCTTGACCAAATGCATCACGCAATATACCAGTCGTCTCGTTCGTAATTTGACGCCAGTCCTCTTTTGTCCCAATACCGTTAATATAATAGACGACTTTAATAATATGGTCAATCGTATCTAAATCCTCTACGATACGCTTCAGCATGCTGAGCTGATTGCTTATGCTGCGCCGTGCGCACACTTTCAACCATTCCAGGGATAACTGCCTGCCAATAATATTACCATCATAGAAGAGATGGCTCGGACAGTGAGCCTGAATCCCGCTTACATATACATGGTACTTATCGTGTATCAACGTGACATACGATTTGGTGATGTCCGGGTTATCGGTCAGCACGATACCGCTCTGAGCCAACTTCTTTTCTACCCGCATATTATATCGCCTTCCTGGTCGTATCCGCTGCGGTTTGCTTCTCCAGTTCTTTTTTGAAGCGCTGGAAAAATTCGTCCGCATCCAGTGCGGTTACGTATTTTTTGTTGATTAACGCGTAAGGGCTCATCTTGCAGGCAACACAAATACCGCCGCATTTCATCTCCACTACATCTACCGCATCCGCCGGAGCATGCTCCTTCACGAACGCAAAGGCGTCGCGGGAAGAAGCATGGCGGCTCATGTTACTCTGACAAAATTCCACTTTGATTTTGTTGCTCATCGTATGCCCCCTTATTAACCATTCATTACGTTTGCAGCGCTTCCAGATAGGCTGCTTTGGAGTTGGCGATATGAATTTTCGCCAGGTGCTCGGCCAGCTCGCTGTCTCCGCTCTGCACGGCGATTGCAATGGCCCGGTGTTCTTCAAGCGATTTGCGCAGCCTTCCCGGTACTTCCTGTCCGACCGTGGCAAAAGCCTGGATATATTCGAGCAAACTGTGCAGCATTTCATACAGGCGCGGGCTTCTGGCCAGTTTATAAATCGTTTCGTTTACATCGATATGCAAATCGGTCAGATGCTTCGTATCCAGGTCGTCCCTGGCCAGCAGCTTCTCGATTTCCTCAATCTGTGAGGCAAGCTTCGCCTTGTCTTCTTCCGTTACCCTGGTTGCCGCCAGCTTGACTGCAAGACTCTCCAGCGAAGATAAAATCGTAAAAATTTCAATAATTTCTTCCGTAGACATTTTCGATACAACGACGCCCTTGCGCGGCAACGTTTTGACAAATCCCTGCGACTCCAAGCGAAATAATGCTTCGCGAATCGGCGTACGGCTGATGTTCAGTTTGTCCGCCAATTCCCGCTCTACAATCCGCTCACCCGCCACCAGCTCACCGTTTAAAATCATGTCTTTAATATAGCGGTATACTTTATCCCGAATCGGACTTAGTTCTTCTTTCACCCAGGCATCAACTTGCATACAATATTCCTCCTTCATTCTCTTTCTATTAAGCTTACTGGATGCTGTGGAAATGTACAAGTTTATGACAGAAACACAGCTCCATAGAGCAGGGAGGAACTAATGACAAGGGCGGGATGTACCTTGATGCGTTCCATAAATAGATAGCTAAGCCCGGCCAATAAAATGGTATGCAGAATACCGGCAGGTCCAATCACCGCATCCCGAAAAAATTCGTAAGCGAGGAGGCCCATCAGCACAGCGACAATCGGGCGGATTCCCTGCGTCATCGCTTTAACCTGCGGAGCGGTCTTAAATAGTGTCAGAAACCGCAGCAGGACAATCATCGCGATGGCCGAAGGGGCAATCGTACCCAGCAGCGCGGCGATAGCTCCAGGAACGCCAGCCACTTGATATCCAATGTAGCCGCCCAGCTTGGTAGCGATTGGACTCGGCAGCGCATTTCCAAATGCGAATGCTTCTCCGAACTCCTGATTCGTCATCCATCCATAGTGGTTTACCACTTCATTCTGAATCAGCGGAATGCTAGGAGGCCCTCCCCCGTAACCCAGAATGTTCGCTACGCAAAAGGCCCAGAATAAGTGCCATAACACCATGCCTATCCACTCCGTTCCGTACTGGTTTGGTCTGTCTCATACGAAGCTTCAGACCGCACTTTTCGCTCTGCCCGCTGTTTTCGTGTCGAGAACAAAAATGCGCCAGCCAGTACTACGGCAATCAGAATGGCGGGAGAAACCGAAAGCACCGTCAGCAGGATGCTTGAGGCTACTGTCAGCAGGATAACAAACGTTTTTCCTCTTTTCTCTACCTGTTTCCATGCTTTACTGAAAAATTCATATGCCAGTACTGCCATCATCACCCCAATAACGGGTTGGATACCCGCTACCATCCCTTTTACTATCGGTGAATGCCGGAACTGGAACAAAAATCCCAGCAGCCCGATCATCAGCACCAGCACCGGAATCGAGACGGCGAAAATGGTGACAAAGGCGCCGAGAAACCCCTTTTGTTTGTACCCGATATAGGCGGCCATTTTAGTGGCAATCGGCCCTGGCAGCGCATTGGCCAGCGCTACAATGTCTGAAAACTCCTCGTCATCGATCCATCTGTATTTTTTGACGGCTTCCGCATGGATAAGCGGAAGCATGGAAGGGCCCCCGCCGTAACCCAGGATACCGGCGCGAAAAAAACCGTTGAACAATTGCCCATAGCTCATGGCGCTCCCCCCTTTCTTATTTTAATTGTGGAATTCGAGCCCGCGGCACGAGCCGCAAAAGCGCGACGCCGACCAGGCAGAACGCCAGAGAAACCACAAATACCATTCTTAATCCATCCACGACATACGGCGCAAACGCAGCCTTTTTCGTTACCATCCATTCGGAGATCGAACCCGGAAACGCAAAGTCCAGAAGCGCGATACCGAGTGCCGTGCCAAGCACAAGTCCGAGATTGCGAACGAGCGCCACCATGCCGCCGACGACGCCCAAATTCGATTTGTCCACGCTCCCCAAGATTAAGCTGTAATTCGGCGACGTAACCATTCCCATGCCGGATCCGAGGGCCAGCAGGCTTGCCGCGATAAGAAGCATCGGCGTCTGTGCGCCGATAAAGCTTAGCAGGAGGAGTGCACCGGACATGCAGCTAAGACCAATCAACGTAATTTTCGACGACCCATGTTTATCAGACAACGAACCGCTAATCGGTCCCATAACCCCAAGCGCCACCGGATACATCATAATCATAATGCCGGTCTGTGTGGGACTGAAATGCCGTACACCCAGCAGATAAAACGGAAGGGTAACCTGGGTCGCAAATACGGCAACAAAGGTAGCAAGCCCGACATACATTCCGACCGAAACCGCCGGATTGGCGAACAGGGAAAGGTTCAAAAACGGCTCCCGCTTCTGTCTCATGCGTCTACCCAGCCATCCGTACAGCCCGGCAAGCGCTGCTGCACTTATGCCAAACGCAATCAGAATGCCCGAAGAAGTCCACCCCCAGGCGTTACCGTTGGAAATACCGAAAATAAATGCGATAATGCTTGCCGCAAACAGCACCCCGCCTACCCAGTCCGGGGTCTGAAACGATCCGGAACCATCTGCCGGAATGTAGCGAATCGCCAGGAACGTAGCGATAGCCAGCACCGGCACGTGAATCAGAAACAACCAATGCCAGTTCAGCCAATCCATAATCAGCCCGCCGATCATCGGCCCGCTTAAAGCCCCTAACGCGACAGCAGTACTCACGAATCCCAACGCTCTTCCACGCGACTCTTGTGGAAAATAGCGGCTGACAAGCCCGATGTTCGTTGCCTGAAACATCGCCGCGCCAAGCGCCTGAACGACCCGCAGGACAAGCAAACCATAGAGCGTTTCCGCAAATAACGTCAAAACAGAGCTAACTCCAAAAATAATATAACCTGTATTATGAATGCGCTTGCCCCCGAACCTATCGCCCCATTTCCCCATCATCGGAAGCAGGGAAGCGATGACCAGCAGATAACCGGAAGCTACCCACTGCACAAGGGAGATGTCCTGCTGAAAGAGTATGGATAGACCCGGAAGCGCAACATTTACGATGCCCGCCGTCAAATGGGAAACAAACGCCCCCAGGCAAATCGCAAGCAGCATGCGATTCAGCTCTCCCATCCGCGCGGCGGGGCGTGCGGCGGGAGCGGCGCTGCTCGACCTGATTAAAGGTTGTGCCATCCGTACCGCCCCTTTTCATTGGAGAAGCTTTCCTTCTTCGGTTATTTTTTAATGTCGGCCTCTACCATCACTTCATACTCGCTGCCCAGATGTTTCTGGAGCGCTTCTAAGGCGGCAGTGCCGACCGCTGTATCCTGTTCGCCGTTTCCGCCGCTCACGCCGACGCCACCGATGACCTCCCCGTTTACGACGACCGGGAATCCTCCTACGAAGATGGCAAACTTGCCGGGAATCATTTGCTGAATACCAAAAGCTTCTCCGCCAACGGCTGCAGGACCTCCCTCTTTGTTAAATAGATGTGTGGAGCGCTTATGGCCGGACGCAGTAAAGGCTTTGGCCATTGAAATCTCTACGCCGGTAATGCGCGAGCCGTTCATTCTCTCAAGCGCAATCGCATAACCGCCGTCGTCCACCACGCATATCGTCTCCAGCACGCCGATTTCTTCCGCCTTTTTCCGTGCCGCTTCAATCATAATTTTCGCTTCTTCAAGTTCAAGTCTCAGTACTTGCCGCATAGTTGATTCTCCCTTCCTCTTTCATTCTATGCTTCAAACTTAACGATAAACAGTTTTTGCTTGGACATAAAATGCAAGTGCGTCTCGGCCGCTTTCACGATAGGTGGCCGTGCTGGAATTTTTCATGCCGCCAAACGGAGCGTTGTATGCCACTCCCGTTGTCGGCTTATTCACTTTTACCATGCCGGCTTCAATTTGATCGACAAATTTGGTGGCTGTTTTTTCGTCAGCCGTGCAAATGGCCGCGGCCAACCCGTATTCCGTATCATTCGCCAGCGCCAACGCCTCCTCGAATGAAGAAACTTTCATGACACCGATGACCGGACCGAAGATTTCTTCGCGCATAATACGCATCTCAGGCGTTACATCAACGAACACGGCCGGCGAGACATAATACCCCTTCCTCAATTCGCCTTCTGTCAGCTGTTCGCCGCCGGTCAGAAGCGTCGCCCCTTCCGCCTTACCACTTTCTACATACTCGAGCACGGTACGCAGTTGGCTTTCATTGGCGAGCGGTCCCAACTTAACACCTTCGTCCATTCCGCTTCCGATGGTCAACGTGCGTGTAGCTTCCACCAGCTTTTCCACATAGCTGTCATATACAGCTTCCATTACGAATACCCGGCTTGTTCCGGTGCAGGCCTGGCCAGTCAGACTGAAGCCGCCGGCAATAGTCATCCGCACCGCCTGCTCCACATCCGCATCATCCATCACGATCAGCGGATTCTTGCCTCCCAGTTCGAGCTGTAAGCGTGTCTTAAAGGAAGAGTTCTTGTGAATTTGCTCTCCGGCATATGTGGAGCCGGTGAATGTCACCGCATTGATATCTTTGTGAGAGACAAGAATGCCGCCGATTTTAGATGCCGACCCGGTGATAAAGTTCAGCACGCCGGCCGGCAATCCCGCCTCATACAAACACTCGGTCAAACGAAGTCCGATAAGCGGCGTATCAGAAGCCGGTTTGAAAACAACCGTATTTCCTGTCACCAATGCAGGCGCGATTTTGCGCGCCGGAATGGAAATTGGAAAATTCCACGGTGTAATAACAGAAATGACCCCAAGCGGCTCCTGTTTGGTATAAAGAAAACTGCCATCGTCAGCAGGAAGTGTCTGCCCGGTTACATTCAATCCTTCGGATGCGTAATATCTAAGCGTCTGGGCGGAACGCTTAACTTCCATAATGGCCTGCGCCAGCACTTTTCCTTCTTCCCGTGTAAGTTCCCGTCCGTATTGCTCTGCCCGCTCCTCCAGCAAATCGGCCGCTTTATATAAAATGGCTGCTTTTTTCGAAGGAGGATGCTTCGCCCATTCCTTCTGCGCCCGCCGCGCCGCCGCAATCGCCCGCTCGGCGTCGCGAACATCGGAAGCCGGGAAGCGGCCTACGCAATCTTCGATATCGGCAGGATTAATGCTTTCGAAGTACTGACCGCTAGAAGGTGCCACCCATTCACCGTCAATTAGGTTCTGGTACGTTGTTACACCTGTCGCTGCTGTCAAGTCAATCACCTCAACTTTTAGAAGTTAGACAAGAAAGTAAGAGAAAGAGCTTATCGTATCTACTTTCAACCTTTATCCTTATTTCATTTTTAGTACAAACAGCTCTCTCTGTCCGAGAGAGCTGCTTGCATACGGTATAATTTTGACTTTTATCACGGTTACGCTTACCATATATCCAACTTCTTACTTCCAGTCACTCTATTCTCTATAATGTTGCATACGGCTTTTCTTCTACGACAGCACGGTAGATGCCATCGATATACATGCGGCGCATTTCCGTCGCTTTCTGTACCGCTTTCAAGCAGCGTTCCTGCAATTCAGGCGTATTGGCATATTTCAGTACGATTTGGTAGCCACGCTCGCCGTGAATTTCGTCGGAGACGATGTGCAGGTCGAAGAATTCGATTTCATGATCGGTGAATCCATACTTCTCACGCAGAATCGGCGTCTGTTTGCGGTAGATGCCCGGCACCTGTGATTCAAGTCCGATGATGAGCGCCGCCGTTGCTACGATGAAATTCTCGCGCATGGCTATCGCGTAGCACCAGCTTTGCAGACCAAGCGTCGTAGCCAGCATATTGTCCGGGTTTTCCACCTTTTCCCGCGTCGTGCCGCATACTTCGCCGAAGCGAATCAGCAGGTCTGTGTGACGGTCGCCGCCAAGCTCTTCTTCCCACATGTTTTGCAAGAGGAAATCTTTCGCATCTTCATACGGACAATTGGAATACATGTATCCTAAATAGTCTGCGAACGGCCCTACGTAGTGATAGTGCTGCTCTACCCATTTTGCGAACTGCTCGCGTGTTAGCTGACCTTCAGCCCATGCGTTTGTAAACGGAGCTACCTCACTGCTGTTGCCTTTTACCGCCGCTTCCAGCTTCTCGCGAAACACTTCTTTGTCCATCAATTCTGCCATTGTTCATTCCTCCTTGTATATTGTATACCAATTTGGTGAAAGAGTAAGAGCTTGTCCAAATTTATCTTCTATGTATTTCTAGCAATAAGATAAATGGCTGCTCTTTTAGTATATTGTATACCAAATCGTTTCTTGTTTTTATATTAACACATATAAACAACCTGTCAATAGAATTTATCTAAAAATTCGAGTTTTCTATAAACTTTTTATAGACCCCTGTACATTGAGCATATACCGCAGCTCTTCTTCTAAGCGATCCAGCGCGGTTTCTACAATCTTTTCTCCAAGTTCGTAGCTGCCCCACGTGGCGTCCCCAATGCAACCGTTCTCGGTCATTTCTTCGTAACGATAGAATCCCTGAAGCGGCTTGCCTGGCCGCAGATGACGCCAACGTGGATTCGGGTTCAACTGCCCCTTCTGCAATTTATCCTCCCTAATAAGCTCCGGCGCAAGATAATACGCCTCCGATATTTCCCGTTCACAGCTATGCCCAAAAGGAGAGGAAGCGATATATTCCTTATAAACGTCGCTTGCACTCGCCGTTGTTTTTGCATAATAAATGGTGACGTCTTGCTCCACGCTTATCTTCTGGCAGGCTACCGATAGCGTAGACTGATTCCCCCCGTGTGCATTCAGCCACAAAAACGTAGTGATACCGTGATGCTTGAGCGACGCAGTAATATCCCGCAACAGGCTAATCATCGTCTCGGGTTGAAGCGAAATCGTACCGGGAAAATTCAAGTGATGCGGCGAGATTCCCATTGTTACAGCGGGAGCGACAAGCGCGAGGGGATGAAGGCGTTCCGCAAGCCTATCGGCCATTCGCTTCGCCAGCACCGCATCGCAGCTTTCCACCATATGCGGTCCGTGCTGCTCATGCGCGCCAATTGGAACAATCGCCAATCTGGCGCTCGTAAGCGCATCTTTAATTTCCGGCCAGGTCATTTGCTGCAGATCATAAATGTTCACAACTACTCCTCCCTGCCTGATTGTTTTTTTGTCTTTTATACTGTATATTGTATACCATAATTCGAATGATGGATAGTCCTTATGTGAATATGTCTTGATATATCCATACTCTTGTTTCTGTGAAAATCATGAGAAAAGAAGGTACCGTAGCATGTGGTATAATAGAGCGAAAAAATTTATTGGAGAGATTCCCATGATTGTACAAACGCATTATAAAGAAAGAACAGCAGCAGAGCAATTAAGCAAAGGTCTGGCGCTTTTGTTCCGTGCGGCAGGAGACCGCCCCCTTGTGTTTGTCTGCATCGGCACAATCAAAGCGATAGGCGATGCGCTCGGGCCGATGATTGGGACGCTGCTTCAGGACAGCGAATTGAAGAACGCGCATGTATACGGCACGATTAAGGAGCCGGTGCACGCATTGAATCTGCATGATACGATGAAAGAAATTCAGCAAAAATACGACAATCCATTTGTGGTAGCCATTGATGCCTCGCTCGGCCACCTGCACCATATCGGCTACATTCAATTGCTCGAAGGCCCGCTCTTTCCTGGCAACAGTATGAAAAAGCAGTTGCCCGAAGTAGGCGATATCCACATAAAAGGCATCGTGAATACGACCGGTCCGTACAACTATATGATGCTGCAGACCGCAAACGAAAAATCGGTACGCAGCATGGCTAAGACCATTGCTTCCGCTTTGTTTAACGCAGCGGCAAAAAGGCATAACAAAGCCGTCGATGAAGTGGTATAACCACCGACTCAACGGCTTTTTGCTTGCATTTGCGCTTACCAGATGAGCACGGCCAGCATAGTCGCAACGACAAGTCCGGTTATTACAGGGAAAAAGTTCTTCCTGGCCAATTCGATGGGCGATACACCGACGAAAGCGGCAACCGCTACCAGCGAAGACCAGGCAATAAATGTACCTCCGCCGGACCAAATCGATCCCATCTGACCAACGGCCGCCAGCATGGATGTGTCAATGCCTGTCCCGTGCGATAGCGCACCGGCAAGTGCGCCGGTAATCGGCAGGCCGGCAAAGCCTGAACCGTCAATACCGCACAAAATACCGACCAATAGCACGCCGAATGCCGCGATAAATTCATTGCTTGGAATATACGCCTGAATACCGTCCACGATATCGAACAAAAAACCAGGTGCCCCTTCGCCGAACACGGCCACAGAGTGCTCCTGTCCACCCAGAAAGAAGAAGGCGGCAATCGGGATAATCGAACCCATAATTTTAATGGCAAACCCGAATCCCTCGGTCAGCCGTTCTCCAATCTCTTCAAAGGCTTCGCCTTTATGCCTGGCAATCGTGGCTACCAGCATAATAAGCGCTGCAGTACCGCCAATTAATGCGCCCGCGTCTCCGCCTTTGATATCGAATACACTCATCGCGACAATATCGAGCAGAAAGGCTACAATAGTAAATATAGCAAAGAATGCAGCAATCGTGCCGGACTCTTTCTGCGGCATAAACTCCAGAGTTGCCGCCGCTTCTGCTTCGCCTTCCCCGAAGTACTCTTTATTCAAGTTATCCTGTTCTTCAGAGGTGTCCACCGGCTTTTTAATGGTTTTAGCAATACGGGCATAAGAGATAACGCTTGCCACTCCTCCTACAACGAGCGTTAGCACGATAGACTTCATCCATACGTCTTCGGCTATTTGCGGTGCGCCGGCCGCTTTGGCAGATAACGCGGGAGCCACCTGCATCAACGCATCAGCAGCCAACGCCATCCCCTGGCCGGCCAACGTTACGGCAATGGCTATGCCCATCGGAGGTAACCCGACGCGCAGCGCTACCGGGATAAGCACCGCAGCGACAAGCGGAATGGCCGGCGTCGGCCAGAATGCGGTCGATAACAGGGCGGTTGCGCCGAATAAAATCCAGTATGCCATATGCCCGTTTACGATGACGCCCTGAATGGGCGCAATCATTTTTCGGTCAGCTCCGAGCTCTTTTAAAGCGTTCAGCATCCCTACCATAAACGCAATCAGCAGTATAATGCTGAACAACTCTTTGGCTGCCATAATATTTGCGTTGTAGATTGCGGCCAGTCCCGCTACGATACCTTCCCCGAATCCGCCTTTATAAGCCCAGCCCAGCAAAAATGTAGTGACGAGCGAAGGAATAATAACCCCTTTGCGGAACAGCATTGCCAGCACAACAGTGACGGCTCCTGACGCGTAAATAATATGCGCTAAATCCCAATCCATCCATATCCCTCCTTGTCTAATTGTCCCTTCCACCCGCCGTAAGCGCTTACTTTCCTTTAGATTTTCCGTTTATCTTTACTGCTTTTCACCTGATTTCTAACTACAAGTTTGCACTCGTCACCCCTCCTTAGCATAAAGTATATTGTATACCATTTATTGCAGTCTAACATATTATTTATGATATTAATAGTATTTTTGCAAATAATCTAACAATTAATTTGATGGAAAATTACTCCTATACCACAAAAAATCCAGGGAATGGAAACCTGGTTCACGTTTCCACTCCCTGGATTTTATTATTATGAAATTTCCTCTTCGCTTAACGAATATTCACCCAAACACTCTTCACTTCCGTGTATAATTCAAGCGCGTAGCTGCCCATCTCGCGCCCGATCCCGCTCTGCTTATATCCGCCAAACGGTGAAGCAGCGTCAAATACATTATAGCAGTTCACCCAAACTGTACCGGCTTTAATACGGTCCGCCAGCTTGTGGGCATTGGCAACGTTCTGCGTCCATACGCCTGCTGCAAGCCCATACGTCGTGCGGTTCGCTCGCTCAATCAAATCGTCAATGTCCTCAAACGGCATGGCCGCCAGCACCGGACCGAAAATTTCTTCCTGGGCGATCGTCATATCATCCGATACTTCCGAGAACACCGTGGGCGTCACAAAATAACCCTGTGCAAGCGTCTCATCCTCCCGCACGGCAGAGATTATCTGTGCCCCTTCTTTTTGTCCGATATCGATATAATCGGTTACCCGATTGTACTGCTCTACCGACACAAGAGGTCCCATCTCGGTGTCCGGTAACAGGCCATTGCCCACTTTAATTTTCTCTGCATGAGATACCATATCACTTAGTACATTATCGTACACTTTTTTGTGTACATACAAGCGTGAACCCGCGCAGCATACTTGTCCCTGATTGAAGAAAATACCGCTCAACGCTCCTGGAATCGCCCGGGACATGTCCGCATCCGGAAGAATAATATTCGGCGACTTGCCGCCCAGCTCCAAGGAAATTTTCTTCAATGTTCCTGCCGCTTTCTGCATAATCAGTCGTCCTACTTCAGTCGAGCCGGTAAACGCAATCTTATCTACATCATAATGTTCGACGAGCGGCTGTCCCGCCGTTTCGCCGAATCCAGGCACGATATTGACCACGCCTTCCGGAAATCCGGCTTCCATAATAAGCTCTCCTAAGCGGAGGGCCGATAGCGGTGTCTGCTCTGCCGGCTTCAATACTACAGTGTTACCGCAGGCGAGTGCCGCGCCCAACTTCCATGCCGCCATAAGCAGCGGGAAGTTCCACGGGATAATCTGGCCGACTACGCCGACCGGCTCCCGTTTCGTATAATTGAAATAATTCGGTACGGAAACCGGAATGGTCTGTCCGTAAATCTTCGTTGCCCAGCCTGCGTAGTAACGGAAATGATCCACTGTTAGCGGGACATCCCCATTGCTCGTTTCCCGAATTGGCTTTCCGTTATCCAGCGTTTCCAATTGCGCCAATTCCTCTGCATTTTGTTCAATCAAATCGGCCAGACGATACAGCAATTGTCCGCGCTGTGACGGACTAATTTTGCTCCATGGGCCGCTAAGAGCCGCTCTCGCTGCTTTTACCGCTCTGTCAATATCCTCTGCATCGCCTTCGGCCACCTGGCACAATACTTCCTTCGTGGCCGGGTTGATCGTCGCGAACGTCTTGCCGCTTGCAGCTTCCACCCATTGACCGCCTATCAACATTTTCTTTGGCTCTTTGAGGAACTTTTCAACATTGGGATGTAACGATGGCGAAGCTAGCTGCATGAACAAATGCCTCCTTTAATTTTTAATATGCCAATCCATCACCTACTATATATGAAGGCGCTCGCAAAATAAATAGTTTTTTAAGAAAATATAGAATATTCTTTCGATATTTTATTACAAATAACGACAATGAAAGCCGGCATTTTTCGAATAAGAAAAATGTCGGCTCTCTATCGTGCTATTTTGGTTATTGCTCCGGTGGACGCTTTTTTCTGCCTCCATGGCTCGGATATTTATGGCGGGGTTTCGGATTGCGCATCACCATGTACGGTTCAAGCTCTCCGTCCTCATACATAAACGGAATTGGGGAAATGGGAATGTTGCCCCGCATCGAGAAATCAACCGCGATTTGTGCCAGCATATATGCGCCTTTGGCATCCGCCAGATCAGCGACGATAAGTACGTCTTGATGCGGAAGCGCTACGCCCATCTTACCCTTCACTTTCTGGCGCATCCAGGAGAGTAAATTAGGATTCAGTACACGGCTGGCACTGTAACTGTCATCTGCTGCAAAGAAATAGAACACATTATCCCCCACCTGATCCTGCTTTGGTACACTGTCAAGCCGGATTAGATTGGTGACAGCAGTGTTATGCAGCTCGTCTTCCTTCATGCCTGCTTCCGCAAGCATCTCCCGCGTCACCAGCGTATAGCTCATCTGCAAATCGAGCGCGTACAATATCGCCGTTTCCGCCGTATGCTCACGCCATACAATATTCTTCTTTTCCTCTCCCCCAAGAAAAGACGGATGACGAAGCACCGGGTACAGGCGTGCCTCACTGCCACGTAGTGTATGCTTCTGCGTCGCTTCGCGGGCGGTCAGGACCACCTTTTTCACAAAGTCCTGTATCCACTGCTCCTTCTCCGACTCATGCCGCTCTACTTTAGCAAACAGAGGCGCAAGTTTTACATTCAGGCCTCCGTCCCGCTTCTTGGGGTGAAACAGCGTAACAGAGGCTCGCTGGTCGTCTCCGCTCTCTATCCGCCAATCGTCCGGAAGTGAGTTCCGCAGTGATTCTATAACCTTTTGATACGTCTCTTTTTGTAATTCGTCTCTTTTATTTTCTTCCATTGTATCTCCTTTACGTCTGAAAAAGCTTCTGTTCGAATTCTTGAATAACCTGGCTGGCATCTTCCCCTGTCCAATCCGCGAGCCGGGCAAGTGCGGTCTGGATAAATTCGATGAATTCATCCAGTTCTTCGGCGTCATATACCACTTCGTCGCCCTCCATACGGGATGTCACCACCATCGATGTAACAAACCGTGTCATCGGAACGTATTCATCATTGAGAAAATAAAACACATACGGGTACTGCTCCACCAGGCGGCTGGCCCATGCGTTAACCCCCTCATCCCCCATGACATCCTCAAGCTCACCGGAAAAACCGTAAAACGAAAACACCAGACCGCCTCTCTTCTCGCGGATGCGCTTCGGATCTGACAGGATATCATCAAAAAAAGCAGCCAGTTTTGTAATATCTTCCTTCTCCACTTCTTCGCGCGACACTTGAAGCGGCGTAATATGGGCAAACTCGTCCTCTTCCGCTTCAGGCCGGGCTTCAGGTTCCGCATTATTGAGTTCTGCGCTGTCTAATCCGTATCCATGCTCAGCAGACGACAGCGTATCCTCATCCTCTAAACGCTGTGACATCGTGTCCAGCCACCGTTCAAAGCGGATAAAATCCTCTTTCTTCAGTTCCCAGCCAATCGCTTCGGTGAACATGCCCACAACCCGGCGTGCATCCCACCCGAGCGCCTCACACGTATCATAAATCATGACCAGACGGCTCTGCACGAATGTATGCTGTTTCTCCGGCTGCACAGGTAACACATACGTCCGGTAAATTCTGGCCGTTTCTTCATCTGTCCAATCAAAAAACGCAGTGGCATCATATGTCTCACGCTCAGCGCCCTCGATATATTTTCCGATACGCTTGCCGAAGAATTCGTCAGTCTCCGCCGCCAGATCCGGCGAAAGGCGAAGCTGCAGGCGACCCTCACCGCGCAGCCCCCGTTCAATTTGCTCCAGAATTTCTTCGATAAGGCGAAAGATTTGTTTATAGCTATGGTGCTCAATTTTATCGCGCGTAATGACATACGTGTACGGTTCGGCACGTCGTTCTTCCAACACTTTCTCTTCCACGGCAACACCTGATACGGAATCCGCCCCTTTTGTCTCTTCCGCTTCCATTGTATCTTCCATTAGCTCCATCTCTGGCCGTTCTGTCGCCTCTTCACGCTCTTCCTCGTTTTTCCGTCCCGCAAACATTCTGCGCAGGAATTGTCTTACCATGATTTAACTCCTCCTGTTGCCTTTTCCTACGTATTCGACACTCTTTTTATGTTTTCCTACCCTATTGTAAGGGTAAAATGACAGCAGGAAAAGCATCCAAAGCACGTATCTGGCGTGCGCTAAAAATCTAATTGACAATCTGCTCTCTTGTGCCTTATGATGATTCAATCATGATTCAATCGCCGAATCCGTAAGGAGCGGGGGACCCACGTAGTAGGGGTGAATCACCTCTGGTGTAGGGCATTCAACCTTATGCCCGAACCCGTCAGCTAACCTCGTAGGCAAAATAAGGAGAGGAATTATGGTTAGCTTTTTCAGGAATGTGTTAAAAAAAGAAGCCAAGCCAAAAACATTAATTGAATTACAAACAGATGCAAAGAAGTGTTTAAGCGGCTTAACAGGCAAAAAAGTGACCGTAAAGGTAGAGACAAAGCAGGAGAAAAAAGAAATTAAAGGAATTCTCAAGAAAGTGTCTGCTGAAATTATGGGCACGCAGCATCAATGCCTGCATTTCTGTCTTGACATCAATACGCAGAGTATCGGGACGCTGGAAGTAAGCTCCGTTTACGAGGACGATGACCAGGTCATTGTGCTGTGTGAGCCAGACCACGCAAAGCCAGGACACTACAACAAAATCATTACAGTTACGAAATAAGAATATTGACACCCCGCCTCTCTAAAAGGTTGGGGTGTTTATTTTTTTGTGCCTTTGCGGCAATAAACAAGTAACTGTTTGGAGCAAAGGAGTGACACAGATGGAGCTTGCGATTACGATCGCTGTGATTGTAGTGGCCATTGCCGTGGCCGTTCTAACTATTTATATGGTTATTTTCTTCCGTAATTTAATTCCACTTGTAAAAAATGCGGATGAAACCGTCCGTCATGTGCAGACGAATATCGACCAGCTGATGGCGAGCGTCGACGTCTCGCTCGGTGAGATGAACCGAATTTCGAGCGATATTGCCGTAAAGATGGATAAGCTCGACAGCAGCTTCGAAGCTGTGGATTCAATTGGCCGGGGTCTGACCATTGCGTCGGAAACCGTCCAAGAAAAAATGGTGAAAAAAGATCAGCGCTGGGCAGATAAAATTTCAGAGCTGGCGGCCGCCGGTTTCAGTATTTATCAGGGCGTCAATAAACTTCGTCAGCAGAAAGCAACGGCACAATCACCCGCGCAGCCTCCGCGGCAGATGTAAGCCTAAGAAAAGGACTCGCTTTTTTAAAAAGCGCGGCTCTTTTTTTTCTGTGAAAATCATGAGGAAAGAAGGAAGGGGAAGAAGAAATGAGATCCAGGGAAGAAAAAGGCGTTCGCCTTTTTCCACATTGAAATTCCTCTCCTCGTTCTCTTCTCTCTTTCCCTTCATACCACAAAAGTCAGCCTCTCTCCCATGATTTTCATATCGGGGTTGCGGCTGAGACGCCATGTTGGTTTTTTGTAAAAAACATAAAATTTTTAGTATTTCAAAGAAATTCGGAGAATAACGGAGTATTTGCGATGTAGCAACTACTTTATAATATAACAGTAATTTGTAACATAATATCTGTTATATTACAATGATAAAAAAAGGAGGCGTCAACGATGATTCCAGTATCTGAGTTCTATAACAACCTTCCAAAAAAAACATGTGCCCGCTGCGGTGTTGTATTATCTGAACAAGCCGAATCGTACAAGTCCGAGTGTGAAGATTGCCATAATAAAAACGATAACTATCCGGCTTAATTTACAATTCCAGGGGAATTTATGGAAAGCTTCATAAGCATGATGTGATGTAATCACTTGAAAACCATGGTCGTTTTGTATTATCATATTTTCAATTCAAATAGTAAAAGCAATGATGAAGATAAGTAGGCGGAACGAGGCGTCGCAGAGAGCCGGGGGCGGTGGAAGCCCGGTACGTACTCCCCGCACGAATGGACTTCTGAGCTCCCTGTTGAACGCGAATGCCAGTAGACAGAGGCGGGTTCCCTCCGTTATGCGGGAAGAAAGCGAGCCGGCAAAATGCCGGTTAATTAGGGTGGCACCACGGTCCCTCGTCCCTTGCGGATGGGGGATTTTTTTATTTTACATAAGAGGAGTGGACAGGTATGAAACAAATTTTTTCCGGCGTACAGCCGAGCGGAAGCTTTACGCTGGGCAACTATATCGGAGCAATGAAACGCTTTGTTGATTTACAGGAGGAAGGCAATTGCATTTACTCTATCGTCAACCTTCACTCGCTGACCGTACCAAAGGAAGCGAGCGAACTGCGTGATTATACGATGCAGCTTGCCGCCATGTATTTGAGTATTGGTATCGACCCGAAAAAATCGATCCTGTTTATTCAGTCCCAGGTACCCGAGCATGCCGAACTCGGCTGGCTGATGCAGTGCACCGGCTATATCGGAGAGCTGGAGCGCATGACACAGTACAAGGACAAATCTGCGGGGAAAGCGGTTGTGACGGGAGGTCTGTTAACGTATCCGGCGCTTATGGCGGCGGACATCTTGCTCTATAATACGACACATGTGCCAGTCGGCGAAGACCAGAAACAGCATCTCGAATTTACGCGTGATATGGCGGAACGCTTTAACAAAAAGTACGGCGAAACTTTTGTTATTCCTGAGCCGATGATTCAAGAATTCGGCGGCCGGATCATGTCGCTTGACGATCCGACCAAAAAAATGAGCAAAAGTAATCCAAATGCAGGCAGCTACATCGCGCTGCTGGACGAGCCGAATGTCATCACAAAGAAGATTAAGCGTGCCGTTACTGATTCGGAAGGCACTGTACGTTACGACAAGGAAAACAAACCTGCCGTCAGCAATCTGCTGACTATTTATTCGGCCTGCACCGGCGAAACTATCGAGACGATCGTACAGCGTTATGAAGGCCGCGGCTACGGCGATTTCAAAAAGGATCTCGCTGAAGTAGTAGTCGACACTCTCACGCCAATTCAGGAAAAATACAAACAGTGGATCGACAGCCCGGAATTAATTACCATCCTGAAAGACGGCGCGGAACGTGCCCGGACAATCGCTTCCGCTACCATGGATAAAGTCCGTAAAAACATGGGATTAGTCACGTTTTAAAAAGCACAACCACCATGCTTTTCAGCCGCAACCCCGACATGAAAATGCAGAGAAGAGCGGCTGACTCTTGTGGTACGAAGGAAAAGAGAGGAAAGAAGGAGGAGAGGATTTTCATGTAGAAAAAGGCGAAGGCCTTTTTCTTCCTTAGATCTTTTTTCCTCCCTCTTCTCCCTCTTTCTTCATGATTTTCACAGAAAAAAGGCCTGCCTATATCGAACAATAAGCAGGCCTCTTATCTTATCCATTTATTCTCCCTTAAACTCCGGCTTACGCTTTTCGCTGAAGGCATTGAGCGCTTCGATGCGATCCTTTGTCGGGATGATGACTTCATACGCTTTCGTTTCGATTTTCAGGCCGGTCTTTAAATCAGCTTCCATGCCGTAGTTTATCGCATATTTCGCCTGCATGACAGCCAGCGGGCCGTTTTGCATAATCTCTTCCGCCAGTCCGCGGCATTTCGGAAGAAGGTCTTCACGCGTCGTCACGCCGTTTAAAATTCCCAATTTCTCCGCTGTAACAGCATCAATTCTGCGCCCAGTAAAAATAAGTTCCTTCGCTTTGCCTTTGCCAATTAAGCGCGGCAAACGCTGTGTGCCGCCAGCGCCCGGAATAATCGCCAGGCTTACTTCCGTCAGCCCCATTTTAGCCGAATCTACCGCGTAGCGGAAATCGCATGCCAAAGCCATCTCGAACCCACCGCCGAAGCAGAATCCGTTAATCGCGGCAATCGTCGGCTGCGGCAATTCTTCCACCATATCAAATACGGAACGAATCTTATGAATAAACTGGCGTACCTGCGCTTCGCTCATCGTTCGTCTTTCTTTCAAGTCTGCGCCCGTGCTAAAAGAACGATCACCCGCACCTGTAAAAATGACGGCACGAATTCCTTTATCAAAACGGATTTGGTCAAGAATGCCTTCTAACTGCGTCAGTACTTCGTAATCAAAGCAATTTAGCTCATCCGGACGATTCAGCGTCACATACGCCAGATGTCCTTCTTTCTCGAATAAAACTTTGGTCTTCGCCGCTACTTCGTTACCCATACATTCGCCTCCACTTTTTCTACAGTTTGCCACTCTCCCCTGCAGAATCAATTCGACAAATGTATGCGTTTTCCTCCTATTTAAATCACTCAGGAAGAGACTTTCTTGTTCTTGAGCGGTTGCACGGTTCTCACGATGTTTTCCCAGCGTGCTAACCAATTGATGCCTTCCATTACCCATGTTTCAATCTCTTTTATCTTACTGTCAATAAGACCGAGCGCCCTCCCAATCAAATAAACCATCGTGACTTCTTCCTGTGCAATCTCTTTGTCCAGCGTAGCCAATTTAAACATTTTGCGGACAAGCATCATTTTTTCCGGCTCACTCAAGTACGGGCTTACCTCACGCGCCAGGTCTTCCGGATTTTTCGGGTTCTCTAAATCATCATGAAACACCTGACGTTCCCGCACGGTGAAAATATCAAGATTCACCTGACGGAAAATCCGTTCCATTTCCTCATCATCTAAGTATCCGTCCGCCTGAGCCACACAGATCAACAGTCGGATTTCGTATAGTTTCGGATGGCTTGCTGCATCCGTTCCTTCTTTCATTTAACCCGTGCTCCTTTCTTGAAAACGCTTTATTGTTATCATTATAACATTTTTATTTATGATAATTGTTATGAAAATCGTAACGTTTATACAAAATTTATACACGATCATATTCAGCCGTATGAGCAAAAAGCGGTCCCGCTCATAAATACAGGACCGCTTTTTTTTTCACTCCTTTACGGAATGGATGGTTTGCGCAAGCTGGGCAATGGATGTCGTAAGCTGTTCGAGCCTGGCTTCAATCCGTACCAGCAGGTACAGCGTAATCGCGACCGGAAATCCCACATTTGAAATGAAGGCCACCCATTCGTTCATGCGCTTCTTCCTATGCAAACGAAACCGGCAATACGGTATGGTCGATTACGCGTGCGGCCTTTTTTCCGACAATGTTTCCCGACATCGCGGAAAAAGCTTGCTTCGCTACGAGAAGATCCATCGTATTCGCTACTTCAATCGGATCGACCGGAAGCTTCGGGTTCGGAACCGCTATTCGCACAGTGCCGCCACCGCTTGTCGCAAATGTCATCTCCAGGGTTTTCATATCTTCTCACCTCTTTTTCTTCTTTGGACTCGTCCCTATTCTTCCGTTAGTTCGCTTACGACAACTTGCTGCACGCCCGCAAACGGCAGCGTCTGCAAACCAGCCAGGGCATTTGCGATTTCATGAATATCGTCACCGCTGACCGATGGTGCCACATTTTTGTATATCTTTTTTGCCAGCTTCACATTTCCCTTCGCATCCACGCCGTCTTGAAACAAAAGAACCATCTGCACCTCTGTTGTTCTTCCTGTTACCGCCATGCCTGTCACCTCCTCCCTTTCGGCATCTTCTGCCTTTCTACTTCATAATTCAGGCACTTTAAGCAAAAAAGGGACAATAGGCGACATAAACTTAAGAAAAATATAATAATCCAAAAGAATCATGCCTCTTACATCTTAAGACGTATAAAATAAAAGAATGGAATTCCATAAAAAGGGAAGGGAACGTATGATAGATCAAAACAAGCGACAGCATTTTAGACAAACGTTTCAAAAACCGCTCTGTGCCAATATGACCATCGTCAGAATCAAGGATAACGAAATTGATACGAGAAGCACAAAAACATGCATTCTTGATATCGGTCCCGGAGGCTTGCGATTTATGACCAATCTGAAACTTCCGGTAAACCCATACGTTGTCCTGGAATTTCAAACCCGCATTCTGGATCGCACACTCAGCTTCCATGGATATATTGTCAGAAAAGTGGAGGGAACGAACGAATTTCATGAATACGGCGTGAAATTCGTACTCGATGAGACTGAACAAATGGAACTTGCTACACTCCTAAATGCGATGGCCATCCGCCTGCGCCGTCATTCACAAACTACATCATGCCAGTTCTGCACGAAAGACGATTACAGCCAATGCCTGAGAAGCATAGAGAGTCCCCCTCCGCTCCTCTGATCCCAAAAATAACTCCGAGGATCTTTTTTCCTCTTCCCTTTCCTTCTTCCTTCATGATTTTCACAAAAAAAGAGGGCTGCCGCCCCCTTTCGTTCACTTACCCTTATACTCACCTTATTAACGATTGATTCGCTGTATAGCTTCTCTTTCGGCTGTACGTACAGGAAGAGAACACGGCAGCACATGACGCGCTTCCCGTTCGGCATCTCTAGCCGCAAGCTGTGCGATGATCATGGGGGCACATGCATTCGCCAGACGGTAAAGCGCCCAGCCAAGCATAAGCCCGCCGGCTACATCCAATACCCAGTGAATGCGCAAATATAGCGTGGTGAAAATAATCAGCACGCTGTATATTCCCCAAAATACCGCAAACCGCTTATTTTCTCTCATGGCCAATAGCATGCAGGCAAACGCCACCGATGTATGAAGACTCGGAAAACAATTCTTGACCGAGTACGGCACATGTCCCCAATTATACCCAATGGTTGACCACACTTCATGTACGTTAAAAAACAAATAAAACGGAAGCGCGACAATGGCATGCACCAGCCAGTTGACAAACAGGAGGCGAACGAGCGTTTCGCGATTTGCCGTTACATAAGCGTATACTGCATAGACAAGATACACAGCGATGAAACCAATCACGTACACATCATACAGAGGATCGGCCGGGGTAAGTTCCCGGAACCAAAAGAAAGAACCGTCATTGTAAGGAATAGAAGCCATAAACGCATTGGCGTCCATATAAAACGGCTGCTTCTCCGCCCAGGCATGCAGTGCATCATTCGCCTGGAAAATCGATGTCGAAATAATCCCCATGACAACAATACTCAACAATACAAACGTATTTGTAAACCACTCTTGGCGTCTCGTTCTTCGAATGCGCTCAATGTCTTTGTCTTGTACAGTCAACGGCAATAGCAGCAGGATAATGAATAGGCTATTAAAACCGATTTCATATGAAACAAGCAACGCAATGAACAGGGTACATAGAAAACGTCGAACCATCATCTGTGTCACCTTTTTATACAACTTTGACTTAATATATCGATATCCTTCTTTATTTATATCACAAAAGAATGTCAACATAGTAAGTATGGCTTATATAGCTATCTACCGCGCACCCGCACAAACAAAACTGGTACATTATTCGAACAGGTCGTTCAGTCGTTCGATCGCCCGTTCATCCTTTAGCTGTTCGCGTGCGGCTGTTGCAAGCGTAATTTTCCCCAGCGTCTTGTAAAAAGGAACTAAGTTCGGGGCCGTCTCCATCAGCGCTTTCAAATGCGTCTCCACGGTGCCTGTGTCTCCTCTGACCACCGGGCCGGTTAGCGCCTGTGCCGCCCCCTTCTCAATTACATTTTGTACCGTAGTTTCAATCAGCGGAAAAAGTGCAGACAACGCCTTCCTCTCTTCTATTCCGGTGGTCTTCATCAATTCGACCGCATACCCAATGACGCCCGTCAGAGCGTTAGAAGCAATGCTTGCTGCTGCATGATAAAGCGGCTTCTGACATGCAGCAAGCGTAAAATGTGCCTGGCCTATTCTGTCCAGCCAATCGCCCAACTGTTTTACAGCTCTTGCATCTCCCTCTATACTGAACATTGCCCGCTCCATCGCTCTGCATCCGGATGTTCCTCCGGCAAAAGTCTGCAGCGGATGAAGCGAGGCAACCAATGCCCCCTTTTCTGCCAGCGGCGCCAGTATATCCGATGCTCTGGCACCGCTCATATGAAATATGACTTTTTCCTCAATAGGTATTGAACTATTTGCTATAGCCGCGCTCACTTCCCCAATGGCGCCATCGCTTGTCGTAATCGCAATCCAATCACTGCTTTTTAATAACTCGTCCAATATCCGGAACGGACGGCAGCCTCTGTCCACCGACTCTGCCGCTATCTGTGCATGTCTATAGGTACGACTGTAATAGCCGGATACATGCTCTTCCCGGCGTGCAAGGTAAAGACCGAACGCGGTTCCCAATCTTCCCGCGCCAATAAATCCAATCTCCGTCATTTTCTATCTCTCCTCTTGCATATAATCTTTCATTTTATATGAAAATAATATGGTATACACTTATAAAAACAAACCGGCATGCGTCATTTTTCGTCATATCGGGTAGTATTCAGTATACATGTAATAAGGGGAACCGGATATTTGTAAAGTTTGTGTAAATTTTATAAGAGCGCCATTGTCTTTTAGTAAATTTTTAATTAAGATTTCAATGTCCAATGGGATTTGCTAAAATGAAGCTTGTATGAAAAAAAATTTGGAGGTATTGTTGCATGATTTTCTCGGCAAAACGAGATGTGTTTCTGGATATGTTATCCACAATCGCCGAAAATGTAAAAGCAGCGGCTCAGTATTTCGTTGATTTCAAAATTAAAAACGAAGCAGATTTGAAAGAGTTTGCCACTACAATGAAAGAATATGAGACCAAAGGCGACCGCTATATTCACGAAATTATCGTGGCGCTAAATAAAACGTTTATTACTCCGCTTGAAAGGGAAGATATTCTTGAATTGGCGAATACGATGGACGACATTCTCGACGGCATGGAGCAGTGCGCTTCCCGGTTTGAGATGTACAACATCACCAAAGTGGACGAATATATGATCCAATTCACTGAAAAAATCCTCAAAAGTACGGAAGAAGTGGCCAAGTCCGCCAAGCTGTTAAACAAGAAAAAACTGATGGACATCCGTCCGCATGCCATTAAAATCAACGACCTGGAGTCCGAATGCGACGACCTGTTGCGTGTGTGCATCAAAGAACTTTTCATCAAAGAAAAAGATCCGATTAAAATTATTCAATACAAAGAGCTGTACGAAATCTTCGAAAGCATTTCCGACAGCTGTGAGGACGTAGCCGATACCCTCGAAACGATCATCATGAGAAATGCATAAGGAGAGGCTCTTTTTTTATGGATACAATGATGATACTTATTATCGCGATTGTTATTCTCGCGTTAGCATTTGATTTTATTAACGGATTTCATGATACGGCCAACGCAATCGCGACTTCTGTATCGACCCGTGCTTTAACCCCGCGAACCGCCATTATTCTGGCGGCTGTCATGAACTTCATCGGGGCCATTACCTTTACCGGGGTCGCCAAAACGATAACAAAAGGAATTGTAGATCCGTTCACGCTCGAGAACGGTACTCTTGTTGTGCTCGCCGCCCTTATTTCAGCGATTGCCTGGAACCTGATTACCTGGTGGTACGGAATTCCCAGCAGTTCCTCGCATGCGCTGATTGGCTCCATTGCAGGTGCTGCGATCGGAGCGGCCGGTTTTGGCATACTGAACTACACCGGCTTCATAAAAATCCTTCAATCTCTGATTATTTCTCCGTTCCTTGCGTTGGGCGTCGGTTTTTTAATGATGACACTGTTTGCCCTGGTATTTAAGAACTTCAATCTTGGCAAAACAAACCGCGGCTTCCGGACGTTCCAGATTTTCACGGCTGCCCTGCAGTCCTATTCACACGGAACGAATGATGCGCAGAAGGCGATGGGGATTATTACGCTGGCGCTTATCGCCGGCGGATTCCAATCTTCCAGCGAAATTCCGGAGTGGGTGCGAATCAGTGCCGCAATTGCCATGGGTGCCGGTACATCGGTCGGCGGTTGGAAAATTATCAAAACGGTAGGAGGAAAGATTATGAAGCTGCAGCCTGTGAACGGAGCAGCGGCAGACTTATCCTCCGCGGTCATTATTTTTGGCGCTACACTTATCCATTTGCCTGTTAGTACAACACACGTTGTATCTTCCTCTATTATGGGTGTAGGTGCCGCTAAACGCGTAAAAGGCGTAAAATGGGGTGTGGCACGCAGAATCGTTATGACATGGATCATCACGCTTCCAAGCTGTGCACTGCTGGCGGGTATTATCTACAAAATTCTTGCGCTATTTTTATAAATAAAATCCCGGCGGGTAAGTCCGCTGGGATTTTTATTTACGGGAGCTATACAACTGTACTTTTATATTGCCCAATCCCTCTACAGCATGCACAACCATAACGGCCAGCTTTGCGTCGTTCGCTTTATCCTGAAGTTGTCTCACCACGAGAAAGAGATCCTGATATAAATAGGAGAAATCCACATGCTTTTGCGGATATTTCTGTTTTAACTTCTGATCGATCTCCTTCAGTTTTTTTCCTGTTGCAAGCAGATTTTGTACCAATTGAGCGCTTACCTGGGGCGTTAACTTATAGGTGGTCTCATACTCCAGAATATCTTTATACAGCGTGCCCATATGCTCTATCGTTTCTTCGCCGCGCAGCGCCCGAAACTCCGCGAGGTAGCTGTCTGTCGTATACTGCTGGTATTTAATAATTCCAAGATACACAACCGCGAGAATCAATGTGTAGAGCACCAGCTGTTTCCCGATTTTTTTCTTCACTGCAACCCCCTCCGCTCTTTTCCCTTCTGTACATGTTATTCTTGTCCTCCACGGTTTTATGTCATAAAAAACACCATGGCCGATTAACCACAAGTCCTAACATGAAAATGAAGGAAAGGCAGCTATTCTGTCATAAGAAAGAAAAAAGGGACAGCCCCTTCAGTTTAGAAGAACAATTCTTTCTCCCATTGCTTAATCTGCTGCTCCAGCGTAGTGCGGTGTACCTTATGATGCTGAATCTTTTCTTTGTGCTTTTCCACTTCCTGTTCCAGTTGATAACGCCAGCGGCGAATTTCCTGGATTTTGCTGTCACAATCATGAATTTGTTTGATCCGGTCCATATAATAGACAGGCAGTTGGATAATGTTTTTCTTCATAGCAACCATCTCATCGACAAGCCGGACGGCGAGCCGTTTCGTTTCTCTTTCCGTCTGGGCATCGCTAATACTTGTGTCGATACGATTCCATAAACTTCGCAGCAGCCCCTCTTCCTCCTCTTCCGTCTCTTCCGCCTCTGCTCTGCGTGCCTGAAGCTCCACCATCCGGTTCCATACCGTTTTCGCCTTCCCTTCAAAAATGCCTTCAAACTTACGAATGTCATGCGGCAAACGGTGAATGAGGGCGGTTTTGATGTTGTCTCTTTCCTCTGCAATCTGATCGAGCTGGCGCTGCAGCACTTTCATATTGCCTGTCTTCTGCTCCAGCAGCCGGTCTTCAAGCTCTATGGCATATGTATGCTCTTTCATCTTGGCCTGCAGGTGATCGTAAATCCCCCGCTTTTCCTGCCAGTAACGCAAAAAGCTACAGATTCGCTCTTCCGTTTCTTCTACGGTTAACTTTTCGTTCCACAGAAACAGGGCATAAATAACGAACGGCAGCATTCTCTCGCGCAGTCGCTGTGCTGAAAACGTGGACAATGTTTTGGCGGAAGGCTCAAACAGTTGTTGTATATATAAGGCAGTGCTCTGGGCGTCCGGCCGCAGCGGTTCTTTAAGAACTTCATCGGATCTGCGCATACTCTCAATTTTGTCGCCTTCATAAACAAGCAGATCAAGCAGCGTTTCGCCCGAGAATTCTTTCTCCGTTTTTGTCAGCACGGCAATCGCCCGGTCAACAAGCAACCCGGTATTTTGAATGACATCTTCTTTTGTTATGTACGTAATTTTCTCATTATGGATGGTTTGATTAAGACGAATAAGCAGTTTGAGCAGCAGCTCATTTCTGGACCAGCCGCTTGCACGGGCGACTTCTCTCTCTAAAGTTAAACTCAGTTTGCCTGACAGCAGCTCAAGCATACTGCTTTTGTCGAGCAGTGCAAACAACAAACGCGCGGCCGGGTCAGGCAGGGACACAAGTGCATTGACAAATGCCTGTTTCTCCATGGTCGGCTCTCCTCTCCTACTGGCTTCACGAACCTATATGCATTTACTGTATCATAAGAAATCAACTTTACTTGGTTTAATTCACATTTTTGTCACATTCGACAAAATTAGAATAATATCCTTCTGAAAACGGTACAACAATTTGACAAACTTCACATGAAAAACATGGCATACTAAAGATGTTGTAACCACTCCTCTACTTTCGTCCCTGTCCTATACGGCAGGGATACTTTTTTGACCGAAAACGTAACATCCGTCACTGCCGCCGTCTGGCAGAGAAGATAAAATAATGTATAATGAAACAAGCACACCATCTGAAGGGAGTAAAAAGCAATGATGTCACAGACCCCTTATGAAGCTATCGGCGGTGAACAAACGATTCGCAAACTTGTAGCCGCATTTTATTCGCGGGTAGCGAATGATCCGCTGCTCAGCCCGATCTTCCCTGAAGATTTGACTTTGACCGAACAGAAGCAGTTTATGTTTCTGACGCAATTTCTGGGTGGAGAACCACTGTACAACAACATGTACGGGCACCCGATGATGCGGGCGCGGCATATGGCGTTTCAGGTAACGCCGCTGCGTGCGGAGCGCTGGTTAAAACTGATGAAAGAATCGATGGACGAAATCGGCATGGAAGGTCCTGCCCGGGAATACATGTATGAACGTCTGATTCAAGTGGCGCACCATATGGTAAATTCACCGGATGACGAAACGACCAAACATCTGGCTTCTTTATAAGAACAAAAAACACGGAGCGAATCGATGATTCCACTCCGTGTTTTTTGCATAGTTATCATTCTAACAGTCATACTAAAAAAGAAACCCGCAATACATCACTTCCTCATTTTAAAAAGGAGGATGAATGCAATGAACATGGCGGCTCTCATCGTAGGCATCGCTGCGGCTGTTACACTCGGCTATTATTTAATTCCGGTTTTCAGCCCGACACTTGCCGAACGATTAAAGATTGCGGAGGCAGAAAAGGCTCCTTCCGATTCTGAAACAGAACGGTAAGGAGCCTTCCGTTTTAGCCAAGCATAGCGGTAATTTTGCGCACGTAATTTTGTGTTTCCTTAAACGGTGGAATTCCACCGTATTTCTTTACATTACCGGGACCTGCATTATAAGCGGCAAGCGCTAGCTTAATATTGCCGTCGTATTGCTCCAGAAGCGATTTCAAATACCGGGTGCCGCCATCGATATTCTCTTCGATACTAAACGGATTCTTCACGCCAAGCGCCGCGGCCGTGCCGGGCATTAGCTGCATAAGTCCCATGGCGCCCGCTTTGGAGCGAACCGTCGGATTAAACCGGCTCTCCTGATAGATAACGGCGCGCAGCAAATTCTCCTGAACACCGTATCGTTCGGCGGCAGCTGCAATCACCTTATCAATATCCGCTCGGCCCACTGAATTCGTTGCTGCCTGCGCGTATGGATTTACAGGGGGCACTATTTTACGCGCTGTAAAAGCCGCGGGGAGAGGAGTCTGTGCTTCCTGTAGAAGGTCTTGCGTCGCTTCTTCCGACATTGGCTGACCAA
>Ga0310836_100530_pt1 | contig 29967 bp, 28 predicted proteins | sample SM_ome_4_FD_201310 | JGI IMG/M metagenome (GOLD analysis project Ga0310836, IMG submission 201310) | Sorghum-adapted microbial communities enriched on stacked mutant (SM) sorghum from Joint BioEnergy Institute, Emeryville, California... ... | reverse complement strand
TCGTGACTTCACTCCTTAAGTTTTCTTGTTTGGTCACTTGAAAACTTCTCCAAGTTGGGGTGAAGTCCCTTTTTTATGTCCGAAAATCCTTACAAATCAAGGCCTTGGATTATTGCAAAACGCTCATGTATAAAGAGGATTGAACACATCCCCCGACACAGAGGTGTATTCCGGATGTTCCAATATCGTCCAGTCAAAGCGGATGATTTCCCCATCATCGCTTCATTCCCGCTAAATAGAACGGAATCGTTCTATATGTACCCGAGAGGATCATATCCGTTGACAGCCCAACAGTTGGAAGAAGCCGCTGCAAGCCGGAAAAAACCAACCGTCATCACGCTGGATCATGAAGTTGTCGGATATGGCAATCTATACGATGTGACGAGCGAGGACTGCTGGCTGGGGAATGTCATCGTCAGTCCGGCTTGCAGGGGGAGAGGGGCAGGTCGATACCTGGTAAACACAATGATCCGGATTGCAAGAGAGGAACTGGCGGTCAACCATCTCCGTCTTGTATGTCACAATACGAATACGTCAGCACTGCTGATGTACATGAAACTCGGCTTTGTTCCTTTTGGCATAAAGGTTGTGAATGATCCGGAAGGCAAGGAAATGGCCGGAATATTGATGCAAGTGAATGTACATCAACCGCTAAAGATGGAATAGAAGATAAGCCAAAATGAATGGCCGGGAGCTGGATCATGGTGGGCAATGTTTCACCATTGGAGAAGACGGAAGCTCCTGGACAGGAGAATCCGGGCATTGAAGCTGGCTGTCCAAACAATGGAAAAATATTTGAAACCGCAATCGCACGGGGGATAGGCATGCAACCACAAATCCGGCCTGCAAAACAGGCTGATTTCGATCAAGTATTTAGATTGTTCAAACAATTATGGCCGAACAAGGAACTGGATGCGAAAGCCCAATTGGAGGTGTTCGGCAGAAGTTTGGCTTCCGCGACGGATCTGCTCGTGTGCATGGAAGATCAGCATCAGATCATTGGATTTGCATCGATGTTGATCCTGAACAATTTTTGGCAGGAGTCCAAAATCGCCTATGTCACCACGCTTATCATCGATGAACGATACAGGGGCCGGGGGCGGGGAAAACAATTGCTGCAATACCTGCTTGATGAAGCGGGTAGAAACGGCTGCAAAAAAGTCGAGCTGGACTCCGGATTTCACCGGGAGGCGGCGCACAAATTCTATGTGTCCATGGGATTCGAGAAGCGCGCCTATCTTTTTTCGCGGGATTTGTAGGGCAACCGGCCGGTTATGCCCAGTCGCCGTCGGAATGTGGCATGCAACGGCAAATAACCGGAGAAGCTGAATAGGAAAAATCGCCAAATGCAGAAATATTGACCCTCGTAACTAAATAAAATATAATTACTTACATAAAGTTATTGACAGCAGGGGGTGCAGCATGAATTTTCACGGCAAGCCGTTCACCTATGTGGGCCAAGTCCGTATCAAGGTCAGTGACTTGGACCGGTCGCTTGCGTACTATCAACAGGTGATCGGCTTTCAAATTTTGTCCCGCTCCGAACGTACGGCTGATTTGACAACACGTTTTTGGTATTTCGCAATGGATAGAAGGCGGCGCCGTAAATGCCCATGCTGATGATCATGACAATCAGGACGGTCAGGCAGGCGGCCAGCAGTTGATTCATTCCCGCGTCAACCAGGGTAATGACAATCATGGCACCCAGCATGACAAATTCGCCCTGGGCGAAGTTGATGATGCCCGTCACTTTATACAGGATGACGATGCACATGGCGATCAGCGCATAGATGGCGCCAGCGACAAGACCGGAGGCGATAATTTGTTCGATGTGCATGCTTCTCTCCCTGACACAAGTATTCTGGGTAGGCAGTCAAGGAAGGGAATGCGATTCCCTTCCTTGACGGAGGACAACTTTAATTCAGCACAAATTGGCCGTTGTCGATACGGACGTTAACGAAACCGCTTTCATCCAAACCATTGTGATCCGTTGGTGACATGTTGTACGTACCCAATTGACCCACGACACCCGATGCCGATTCGAGGTTGTCGCGAATGGTCTGGCGGGTTACGTTGTCGCCTGCTCTGGTGATCGCATCCTTCAGCAGATTCCAGGCATCCGCGCCGTTGGCCGGGAACTGGCTGCGTTCGGTATATTTTTCGGAATACAGTTTCAGGAATTCGTTGACGACTTCATATTGCGGATCGTCTTGCGGAAGCTGTTCGGCGACGACGAATTTGTAAGTCGGGAAAATGACGCCCGTCGATCCGTTCGGCTCCAGCTTGACGAATTCCGAGGACGAAACGGCAGGACCGCTGTAAATCGGGTATTTGCCGGCATAGCCGAGTTCATAGAAACCTTTGGCAACAACAGCAGATTCGCTCGGCGTTGAAGTCCAGAGTCCCAGCGCGTCCACACCTGCGCCCATGATTTTGGAAATTTGCACTTTGGCGTCCTTGTCATCCGGGTTGATCTGTTCCACTGCCGTAATCTCAATGCCGAAATCGGGCGCTTCTTTCACGAACGTATCTGCGCCGGATTTGCCGTAGTCATTGTTGACGCGGATGATGCCGATCTTCTTGATGCCTTTTTTCTGTGCATCCGACAGCAGGGTACGAACGAGGAAACGTTCCTGCGGCGGAATTTTGAATGCCCATTTTTTGTCCGCAATGATGGAAGAAGAACCGCCGAACGAGATGTAGGAGATGCCGGCTTCCTCGATGGCAGGCACCATGGCCAGCGAAATCGGGCTGGAAGCGCCGCCGACGATCGCCATGATGTCTTTGTCTTCGATCATGCGTTTCACTTCGGAAAGCGCCTTTGCTTCTTTGGTTTGGTCATCGGCAATGACAAGTTCGATTTGCCTGCCGTTTATGCCGCCGCTGGCATTGGTGGCATCCACCATGACCTGGAATCCGTTCAGTTCGGCCGTGCCGATACTTGCGGATGCGCCAGTCGTCGAAATGATGACGCCGATCTTGATGGGTGGCTTGCTCTCGGCCGGCGCGCTGGATGAAGGTGCTGCCGACGAGGCCGATGGGCTCGGTGAAGCGGATGCTGCAGGAGAGCTGTCGGCATTCGAACCGCTGGAAGCGTTGTTGGACGAGCCGCAGCCGACAACGAACAGCATCAGTGCTACTGTGAAGGCAAGCATTTTCGTGAGTTGTCTGGTCATGCGAAATACCCCTTCCTTTTTAATAGAACGCTTTCATTTCCAGTTGCATGCATATAAAAATCGTTTGTTGCCGGGGGCCATCCTCCTTCCCCTAAATTTGTTTGCCTTATGTCCATTTAGCAAAAAACATGCCAATTCCGGCTTATACCGTTACGATGAAGAATGCATGGTTTTCGTGCGATGGCAGGGCGGCAAGCTGTTTTATTGTGAAAACGGCCGTTTCAAAATTGATACTTTGGATGGACCCGATCAATGGCACGCCAAAAGATGCTCAAAAAACATGTCGAAAAATCACGAAATAAGGATTGCAAAAAATTGAAGCTTGTAATAAGATATCAATTATCAAATATCAAATCCGAGTAAATCGCTAGAATTAATTGGATAAAAACTGGAAAGGATGGCGGTGGATGGCGTACTTTGCAGTATTTGTGACGGAGTTGGACAATTCCAAGAAAGAACAGTATTTTGCGGATCACATGAAATATCTGGACGATCTGCGAGAGCAGGGCAAAATCATTGCCAACGGCAAATTGACCGACGGGTCGCTGGGCCTGATCATTTTCCGCGGTGAATCGCAGGCGGAGGTTGAAGACATTTTGTCCCGTTCACCGTTCGCCATCCATGGCGTTCGTGAATTCAAAGTTCACGAATGGGCAGCCAAATGGGGACCGGACATCTAGGAGCGAGTGTCGATATGATGGAATCCTACGTGTACAATCGGTTTCTGCAAAACACGAAGACTTTGGGCGGAACCAAAAACGATCATCCGGACCACGTTCACCTGTCTTTCGGTTTTCCCAGTTCCGAATTGTTTCCGGTTCGGGAACTTGCCGAAGCGGCCAGGACGGCGACGCTTGAACAGGGTTCGCGGGCGCTTCATTATTTCGGCGGTTCGGCCATCGGCAAATTGCCGCGCTGGGTAGGCGGACGTCTGGAGAAGATTGGCATACGGGTGCCCGCCGAACAGATCAAGATTACGGTCGGGGCGGCACAGGCGATTGAAATCTCGGCGCGCATTCTGTGCAATGCCAATGATGAAGTCTGGGTTGAAAATCCAAGTTTTTTTGGTGCCATTCGCATGTTTCGCCTGGCGGGCGCAGCGCAAATCCGGGCATTTGAAATCGACAAAGACGGCATCCTGATCGAACCTTTGCAAGCGGAACTGGCCAGAAGGGCCGAGACGGGCGAGGCGATGCCGAAGCTGCTGTATGTGATGCCGAACTTTCAAAATCCGACGGGCGTCGTTTTGTCTGTAGAGCGCAGAAAACAGCTTGCCAAATTGGCCCAAAAGTATGGTTTTTACATTTTGGAAGATGATGCGTATTTTGAACTGAACTATACGAACACGTTTCTTCCCGCAATTCATTCGTTTGCACCGGAACATGTCATTCATATCGGAACCTTCTCGAAAATTGTCGGACCGGGCGTCCGGCTGGGCTGGGCCATCGTGCCGCCGGTTTTGCTGAAGTTCGTACAGCAATTCATGAGCGGTTCGCAAACCAATCCCTACATGCAGGAGATCGTATCCACCTATCTGAAGCAAAACGATTTTCAGGCGTATCTGGACCGGTTGCTTGCCCATTACAAAGATCAGAGGGATGCGATGGTGGCTGCGCTGGCCGAAACGTTCGGGGATCTGGTCGATGTGCAGGTGCCCGGTGGAGGATTTTTCCTGTGTGTCCGGTTCAGGAAGCCGACCGATGTCATCCGTCTGACGGAGCTTGCTGAGCAACATGGCGTCAGCGTACTGGATGGCAGCGCCTTCTATGCGAATCGCGAGGGCAGGGACACCATCCGATTGTGCTTCACATATTGCAGCAAGGAGCAAATCGTGACTGGCATCCAAAGATTGTTTGAAGCTTATCAGAAGTTGCCTGCTTTTTTGGCCAATAAATCCGAGTAATCGGATAAAACATCTTTAGAAAGGCGGGGTACGATGAGCCAAATTACGTTGCATCCGCATGGCATCTATCAGGTGCGACTCCCGATGGCCAATCCGCCATGGATGAACAGCTATCTGGTGCCGGACGGTGACGGATATGCGCTGATCGATCCGGGATTCAATACGGAAGCGGTGATCGAACTATGGCAATCGGTCGCCAAGGAAATCGGACTGTCGTTCGATCGCATCCGGAAAATCCTGGTCACACATCACCATCCGGATCATTACGGTTTGGCGGGCTGGTTCCAGCAGCAATCCGGTGCACCGGTGTACGTATCGACGCTTGCCAAGCGGCAAATCGAGGGGTTGTGGGGCGAAGGCCGCCCGCTTGTTGCGCACTTTCTGGAGACGTACAGGCAAAACGGCATGCCGGCGGATTTACTGGCGCAATTGAAGGAACAACTGGAAAACAATCTGCACCAGGTGCTGCCCCATGCGACCCTGACCACGCTGGATGAAGGGGAAACGATCCGGATCGGCGATACGGTGTTCCAGGTGCTGCATGTACCCGGTCATGCCGCAGGCCATAGCGCGTTTTACAGCGAAGATTGGCAAGTCATTTTCATCGGTGATGAAGTGATGCCGGACAGTTTGCCGGATACGTGCTTTGTCTCTGACGAATTTGATCCGAGCCCGATCCGCAGCTACATCGAGTCGCTGGATAAACTGCATCCTTATCAGGTGCAATGGGCGTTTCCGGGACATCACCAACCGTTTGCCCATTTTCGCGAACGGCTTGCGCAACTGCATCGGCTCAATGCGGAACGCCAGCAAAAAGTGGTGGACCAATTTGCGGCAGATACGTGGAAAACCGTTTACGAAGCCTATTATGGCGTATTTGAACCGGTGTCATCCCTGATCCAGAAACGTTTTCATTTTACGGAAACGATCTCCCGCGTCCGGTATGCGCTGTCGCAAGGTCTGATCGAACAAACGGAACAAAACGGCATTTTGAAATATCGAAAAAACGTATCATGAGTTTCTAGGACTGGAGGAAACAAACATGGCAGAGCAAAAGAAGAGACAGTTGAAATTGGGCGCCCGTGTATTTGGCATCGGCCATTATCGGACTTCCTGGCGTCACCCGAACGTACCGCCCGATGGCAATGTCAATTTTGCCGAACACATCCGGCAGGTGCAGGAGGCGGAAGCAGCCAAGTTTGATTTCGTCTTTTTCTCGGACCGTCTGTACTTCGACGAGACCAGCGCACCGAAATCGATGAACCAGTTTGAACCGTTGACGCTTTTGTCGGCGCTGGCTTCGATTACGAAAAACATCGGGCTTGTCGGGACGCTGTCGACTTCCTATACCGAGCCGTTCAACGTGGCGCGCCAGTTCATGTCGCTTGACAAAATCAGCGGCGGACGCGCGGGATGGAATGTCGTGGCCACCGCATTGCATGGCGCAGCCCTGAATTTTGGCCGCAACGAACACTACAGCCACGAGGAGCGTTACAAACGCGCCAAAGAGCATCTGGAAATCGTGCAGGGGCTGTGGGATTCGTGGGAAGATGACGCATTCGTCTACGACAAGGAGAACAACATCTTCTACAACCCGGAAAAACTGCACACGTTGAACTATGTCGGCGAATATTACAAAGTTCGCGGCCCCTTGAACATCAACCGTTCCCCGCAGGGGCAACCGGTCATCTTCCAGGCGGGACAATCCGAGATCGGCAGAAACTTTGCGGCGCAATTTGCGGAAGGGGTCTATACGGTTCCGGTATCATACCAGGAGGCCAACCGCTACTATGAAGATTTGAAAGCACGCATCGTCAAGGCTGGCCGGGACGCATCCAAGACGCTGATTTTTGCCGGCATGAATCCGGTGATCGGCAGAACCGAAAAAGAAGCGCAGGACAAGTACCAGGAAGTGCTGTCCTACATTACCTATGAAGAAGCTTTGACAGAATTGAAGCTGTTCTACAAGAACGTGGACCTGAACCAGTTTGATCCGGATGCGCCGTTCCCGGATTTGCAGGATGAAGGCAGCGACGGATACAGCTATCTGGCCAACCGCATCAAGGAAGCGGCCAAAGCGGAAGGCTTGACGCTCCGGCAAGCCGCTTTCCGGTATGGGACACCCAAATCCGAGTTTGTCGGTACACCGGAACAAATCGCGGACCGCATGCAATATTGGTTCGAAAACAGGGCTTGCGACGGATTTTTTGTCTGGCCGCCGTATTACGAAGGCAATCGCGAGTTTATCGAATTGGTTTTGCCGATTTTGCGTGAGCGCGGATTGTTCAGAGAAGAGTACGAGTCGACGACGTTGCGCGGCAACCTGGGACTCGATTTTGTCAAAAATCGATATGCCCGGTCGTGATCGGATCGTGCAACCGGTTCCGGCAGACGGAAGCGGAAAGGAGGGGGACAGGCGATGCTTCAGTTGAACAATATCCATAAAAAATTCGGTTCCGAGGAAGTGCTCAAGGGCATTTCCCTTTCGGTAAACCGCGGGGATGTCGTTTCGATTTTGGGGCCCAGCGGCTCGGGCAAAACAACATTGCTCCGTTGCATCAATCTGCTGGAACGTCCGAACAAGGGCACCATTACGATCGGTGATCTGACGGTGGACAGCGAGAAGCTGGCGCGTAAAGATATTTTGAAATTGCGGCGCAAAACCGCGATGGTGTTCCAGTCCTACAACCTGTTTGCCAACAAGAATGCGCTGGAAAATATCATGGAAGGCTTATTGGTCGTCAAAAAGATGAAAAAAGACGAGGCCAGGGCGAAAAGTCTTGCCTTGCTGGAGAAAGTCGGCTTGGCCGACAAAGCTGATCATTATCCGTCGCAATTGTCCGGCGGACAACAGCAGCGCGTCGGTATCGCCAGGGCGCTGGCGCTGGACCCGGAAGTGATCCTGTTCGATGAACCGACATCCGCACTCGATCCGGAACTGGTCGGTGAAGTGCTGGATGTCATCAAAACCATCGCGCAGGAAGGCGTCACGATGATCATTGTGACCCATGAATTGAGTTTTGCGCGGGACATTTCGACTAACGTCGTGTTCATGGAAAAAGGGCACATCGTGGAGCAGGGCGAGCCCAAACAGCTTTTCTTCCAGCCGCAGCATCAAAGAACAAAGGAATTTATTCGCAATCGCATTGCCGAATGGTCCTTTGAAATATAAATTCTATCGAAAAGGGGAAAAAAGAAATGAAAAAGTTTTCACTTACCGCCATTTTGCTGGCTGCCGTTGTCGCTTTGTCGGCATGCGGTTCCAGCTCCAATTCCAGCTCCGAAGGCAGCGCGGGCGGATCGTCCGCATCACCGGCACCCGGCAATGACCAGAAAGTGACCGTATTGAAAGTGGCGCGCAATGCCGTGCCGAACAAACCGTTCAGCTTCCTGAATGACAAAAACGAAATGGATGGCTATACGGTCGAATATCTGAAACTTCTGGACGAGCGTCTGGAAGAGTATGAATTCCAATATGAAGAAATCGCGCGGGAAGCGATGCTGGTCGGCGTCGAGTCGGGCAAATATGACTTTGCTGCGAACTATTACTACCGGAATCCGGAACGCGAAGCGAAATATCTGTTTGGCGAAGTGGAGTATGGCTACTCGTTGAACGCGCTTATCGTCAGAGAAGACCGTGACGACATCCACAGCCTGGACGACATGAGAGGCAAAACGCTGACGCCGATGAGTCCGTCCACCGGATTGCGCACACTGGTCGTCGACTATAACTCCAAAAACCAGGATAACCCGATTATCGTTGAAGACATCGATGCGGTAACCGATGCAGAGTCCGTAAAATGGGTTGCTGAGGGCAAATACGATGCATACCTGACCAACAAGACGGTATTTGACAACGTGAACGCCGAATTGAAACTGCCGTTGAAAGTGGCGGCCTATGTCACGAAGGAACCGATCTGGGTGTTGTTCAACAAGGAAAAAACCGATCTGGCAAAACGTTTTGACGAAGTGACCAAACAACTGATCGAAGACGGCACGCTGCCTGCGCTCTCCGAAAAATGGTTTGGCGTGAACATGTTCCAGACACTTGAAGAGGTCAATGAGCAATATCAATTTGGAAACAAATAACCACTGTGACGGAGGGGCGGACACGTGATCAATTTTGCTGAATTGATAGATGCATTTTGGAAATTGCTTCCCAAACTGCCCCTTACGTTGTCTTTTACGGTTTTGGCGCTCATCGGGGGCACCTTGCTGGGGTTTGTCCTGGCACTCGTCCGGATCTTCAGGGTCCCGGTGTTCTCTCAATTGATCGTGGCGTATGTATCCTTCATGCGTTGTACGCCCGGCATCGTGCAGTTGTTCCTGATCTTTTACGGGCTGCCGCAATTTCTGGACAAGATCGGCATCGACATCCATGGCTGGAGCAATTTTACGTTTGCAGTGCTTGCTTTTGGCCTGCATTGCGGCGCGGTCATGTCGGAAGTCATTCGTTCCGCGTATCTGGCGGTACCGAAATCGCAGCATGAGGCCGCGAGCGCGGTCGGGATGTCCTATCTGCAATCGCTCAGGCGCATCATCGTGCCGCAAATGGTACGCATTGCCGTACCGATCGTGGGCAACAATGCGATTACGATCTTCAAGGAATCGTCGCTCGTCTTTACCGTGGGTGTCGTCGATTTGATGGGGCAAGCGCAAATTTTAACCCAGAGCCGATATGGCGTCACTTTGATCGAAACATATTTGGCCGTGTCTTTTATTTACTGGTTCTGTTCGATGGTGTTCGGACGCCTGCTGGCGTACTACCAGAAACGCACGGAACGGAAATACAAGATTATGGCCAGAAAGGCATAGGGTGATCGCTGATGTTGCTGGATTGGGATTATATGTTGAGCAAGCTGCCCCTGATCATCGAGGCGATACCACGCACGTTGCTGATGGTACTCGTATCGGCAATGCTCGGATTCGTCATCGGATTTGTGCTGGCGCTGGTCCGTTCGTACAAAGTTCCGGTTTTGTCCCAATTGGCCACCGCCTATATTTCGGTTTTCCGCGGTGTGCCGCTACTGGTGCAGATGTATCTGGTATATTTCGGATTGCCGGAACTGTTCGGGCATCTCAATGAGACGCTGGGCGTTGCGCTGCTGCCGACCGAGTTCAACAAGATGTTCATCGCGATTCTCATTTTTACGTTGTACACGGCAGCCTATCAAGCCGAAGTCTGGTATTCATCCCTGAACGCAGTCGATTATCAGCAGATGGAAGCGGCACTGTCCGTCGGCATGACCCTGCCGCAGGCGCTCATCCGCATCTTTGTGCCCCAGGCGCTGGTCAGTGCGCTTCCGAACTTCTCCAATCTGTTTATTTCGCTGTTCAAGCAGACTTCGCTGGCCTTTTCGATCAAAGTCATCGACATCATGGCGGTCGCGAAGATGGAAGCGGGGGCAACCTATCGCTACCTGGAGATGTACGTGCTGGTGGCGCTTGTATATTGGGTTTTGATTTTCGGATTCGAACGTTTGTTTATCCATCTGGAAAAATATTTCTCCAACCAGAAAAAACAGCAGGCGGTATCCAGCGGCCAGTCGGGCATTGCCGGATGAGCCTCGCATGGCCGACATGATCGGCTATATGAAAACGGCGGTGGTACGGGAAGGAAATTCCCCGGTGCCACCGCTCATGCTCTTATAGGGCTGATGGAAGCCACCGGCTAAGCCGGTGGTTATGATTTTTCCCGGCTTGTATGGGCTGTCATTTTTGTTCTTGCAGCAGGTCAGGGAGGTGGTTGCGCTGCTGCAATAGGCGAATCGCAACAAACGAAATTAGTACAAAATAATACAATTTATCCAGTATACTATGAAGGTAGTCTATAATTATAAGCAGCAGGTCGTATAAGAAGCTGATCTGAAAAACCAAAACGCCGTTTTTCGAAATCGGAAAGAGAGGTTGCAGAACGAAATGGCTGTATTGACGGTGCGATTTTTTTCGAAATGTTTGAGAAGGGAAGTGACCATGAGCGCATTGCTGCCGGTAGATTCCCCGGAATTTGGCGAGGGGCAGGCTTCGAACGCTTCGTCCGGACAACCGTTGAAATCGCTGTATTTGTTGCATGGTATTTTCGGGAGTCATGAAGATTGGCTTCATAACTCGCGTATCCGGGTGCTGTCGGATCGCTATCAGTTTGCTGTATTTATGCCTGCTGGGGAAAATCGGTTTTACCTGGACAACGAAGAACGGGACGAGCTGTACGGAGAATTCATCGGTCATGAGCTGGTCGAGATGACGAGGCGGATGTTTCCGCTTTCCGCAGCACGCGAGGACACCTTCATTGGCGGTTTGTCCATGGGCGGATATGGCGCCATCCGCAACGGACTCAAATACGCAGATCGTTTCGGAAGCATCATCGCCCTTTCATCCGCACTTTTGCCCTATCGCATTGCAAACGCGACCCCCGACTACCATGACGGAATTACCGGATATGCGTACCTCAGAAGCGTGTTCGGCGATTTGAGCCAGTTGTTGGGCAGTGACAAAGATCCGGAAGCGCTTGTCCGACAGTTGAAATCTGCCGGTAAGGAAATTCCCCGGATCTATATGGCTTGCGGTACCGAGGATTTCCTGCTGGATACCAACCGGCTGTTTCATGAATTTCTGTTGCGCGAAGAAGTCGATCATGTATACATCGAAGCCCCGGGTGCGCATACGTGGGACTTTTGGGCCCGGTATATCGAAAAAGGACTGGTATGGGCAAAAGGAGCTGCCTCCCGGTGACGGGCAGCTCCTTTTATATGTTGGTCCTGCAAACCAATCCTTTTTCCGACGGTTTTTCCGTCGTAAACTTATACGCCCGAAGACGTTGATGCAGCGGGGATTGGTGCTTCCTGCCGCATGTGTTTCGGCATCCGGAACAGCGGAATCCATCTGCGAATCGCGGCGATGATGATAACGATGCCCAGCACCAGCATGATGATGGACAACGTTCCGTTCAGCACGCTGTAACCAGCCGCTTCGGGATTCAGGTACACATGCTTGACCATCCAGACGGCTGCGACGTTGACCGTCACAAACAAATAGGCTAGCGGGATGAGACAGACCAGCATATAACGGCGTTTGTCGGCGATTTTCAAAATGACCGTCGCCCCGACAATCAACCCGATGGAAGCCATCAATTGGTTCGATACGCCGAACAGCGCCCAAACCGAAGAAATGTCCCCAGAGTAGAGCAAATATCCCCAGAAGAAGCAGGCTAGCGCACTGGCGAACACGGCGCCCGGAGCCCAGTCGATTCTCTTGAGCGGCCGATAAAGCTCCCCGAAGAAATCCTGGATCAAATAACGGGCAACGCGCGTACCGGCGTCAATCGCGGTCAGGATGAATACAGCCTCGAACAGGATGACGAATTGGAAAAAATAAGGCGCCATATGCTCGAACCAGGGAATCTTCGTGAATACATAGGTCATGCCCACGGCCAGTGTAACAGCGCCGCCGGTACGTCCCTCCAGATTGATGCCGATCTCTTCGCTCAGTTTGGGCAGTTCCACGACTTGCATGCCCAATGTTTCAAATACGGCGGGTTTCGAATTGATTGCAAAGTAGTCGGCCGGCTGCAGCGCGGTTGCCGCTACCAATGCCATGATGCCGACGACGCATTCCACCAGCATGGCGCCCATGCTGACGACTTTGATGTCACTCCAGCGATTGAGCATTTTTGGCGTCGTGCCGGAACCGATGAACGCATGGAATCCGCTGATGGCACCGCAGGCGATCGTAATCGAAATGAACGGCCACACGGGTCCTGCCACGATCGGCCCGCCGCCGTGGACGAATTCCGTCAGTGCCGGGAACTGGATACCCGGATTGATGATGAAGATGCCGATGATCAGCGCCACAAATACACCGATTTTCATGAAGCTGCTCAAATAATCGCGCGGCGCCAGCAGCAGCCATACCGGCAACGCCGCCGCGAAGAAGGCGTAGACCGGCAAGAGGATGGATAGCGTTTGGGTGTCAAAACTGAGCCATTGGCCGACGATGGTGTCCTGGATCGACGGCCCAACAAATACGCCGACCATGATCAGGATGAATCCGATCGTTGACGTCAATTTCAAATTTCCCGTTTTCTTGTACAGCAACCCCACACCCATTGCGATCGGAATCGTGATACCGACTGCAAACGTACCCCAGGGGTTTCTGTCCAGTGCGTTCAAGATGACCAGGGACAAGCCGGCCATCGTGATCGTAATGATGAACAGCATGGCCAGCCCCGTGCAAAAACCGGCGACCGGTCCCAGTTCCTCCTTGGCGACTTCTGAAAGCGATTTCCCTTTTTTGCGCATGGACGCAAACAGCACGACGGCATCGTGGACGGCGCCGCCGATGACCGCCCCGATGAGGAGCCACAAGAGGCTGGGCAAATACCCGAATTGGGCGGCCAGTATCGGTCCGACAAGCGGACCTGCGGCAGCAATGGCTGCGAAATGATGGCCGAAGGCAACCCACTTGTTGGTCGGCACATAATCTTTGCCATCCTTCAATTCGTGCGCAGGCGTCGGCCTGTCATCGTTCAGCTTCAATACTTTGGCTGCGACGAACGTGCAATAAAGCCGATAAGCGATCATCAGCACACATATGGATCCGATTACAATGGAAATGGCATTCATCGCTGTTTCCCCCCGATGGAATTTGAAGTAGGTCCATCATACTAGAAGGAAGACGAAAAAAAGCGTTTTCATGACGAAATGTCGCATGCGGCGGTTGAGTGGTTTGTTTCAAGGGATGTTTGGCAAAGATGGGCGGTTGCCTTGAAAAAATACAGTTCCCCATGGGGGGAGCGGGAAGCGAACTATATTCCGATTCGCTGCTTGAGTTCCTTGAGATGCATCCGGCTGACGGGCACCTTGGAACCGTCCGTCATGATCAGGGTGCAGGTGGAATGAAACCAGGGCTGGATTTCGACGATCCGCTCCAGATTGGCGAGGTACGACCGATGGACGCGCATGATGGACGTATGCTGGAGTTTCTGCTCCAATGTCGTCAATGGATCGTTGACGGCAATGTGCTGATTGTTGGTCACGATGATCGTTTTTTTGTCCTCGGAATACAGATAGATGATGCTGTCGGTCGGAATCAGCAAAATGCGGTCATCGGTATTGATGGCCAGTTTGTCGCGTTTTTCCGGCAGGGACGCTTTTGGCGCAGCGGCTTCCTGTTCTCCGAATGCCCGTTCCGCATGCCGTTTCGCCAGCTTGTTGACCGTTTGGACAATCCGCTGCTCATCGTATGGTTTCAACAAATAGTCCGTGGCGTTCAGCTCGAATGCTTTCAGCGCATATTCGTCATAAGCCGTGGCAAACACGATTTGCAGCTTGGGCTCCATGGCCAAAAGCCGATGGGCCAGATCAAGACCGTTGCTGTCGGCCAGCTGGATATCCGCAAATACAACGTCCGGTTTCAGTTCGCGGATCAGCGCGAGTGCAGCATCCAGCGACTCGGCTTCGCCCACGACTTCCACCTGCCTGGTTCGCCTGAGCAAATAACCGAGTTCCTCTCTGGCCAGCGGCTCATCGTCAACGATGAATGCCCTTAACATTGTGTTCCCCCCATGTATAGCGGTGCGTCGGCACACAAATCGTGATTTTTGTGCCGAAACCGGGTTCGCTGTGCACGTCGAACCTTCCTTCATCCCCATAGAGTTCCTTCAAACGTCTGGAAATATTATGGAGCGCGGTGCCCGTTCCTGTCAGCGAATCGACGGCGGATTTGCCGAGCAACGCCAATTTGGCGGGAGGCACGCCCTGGCCATTGTCCTCGGTTACCAGAATCATCTTGCCGTCCTTGAGCCGCGCACTGACGTTGATGACGCCTTTGCGGTTATGAAACGCATGGAGGATGGCGTTTTCCACCAGCGGTTGAAGGGTAAAGGGGGGAATGGGCACATCCAGGGCATCCGGGGAAATCTCGAATTGAACGGCAAATTTGTCCGGAAAACGGGTTTTCTCCAGCATCAGATACGCTTCGACGTGTTCCAGCTCTTTGCGGAGCGGAATCAGCATCTGGCGGGCGCCCTGCAGATTGCTCCGGAAAAAAACGCCAAGCTGTACCAGCAGGTTTCGCGCCTGTTCGGGGTCTTTCCGGCAGAGCGAGGCGATGGTATTGATCGCGTTGAACAGAAAATGGGGATGGACTTGTGCCTGCAGTGCCTTAATTTCCGCATCTTTCAGCAACTTGCGCTGCAGTTCGGCCTGTCCCATTTCCAGTTGCATGGAAAACAGGTTGCCCAGCCCTTCCGCCAGTTCCTGATCTACGCGATTGGCCCGGGCCGCTTTCGTAAAGTACAGTTTCAAGGTCCCGACGGTTTCCTCATGGATTTTGAGCGGCAGCACGATGGCGGCCTGCAACGGACAATCGGGATGAACGCATTGAATGACATCCGGCGATTTGGCCACCACCATCCGGCCTTGTTCAATGACCTGTCTCGTCAACTGCGTAGACATGTGGTTCAGCGGAATATGGTGGTCGGCGCCGACGCCGACATGCGCCAGCACCTGTTTCGTGTCGGTGATGGCAATCGCGTCGGCATCCGTATGTCGCAAAATGATCATTGCTGCTTTCTTGCAGGATTGCGGATTCAGTCCCTGGCGGAAATAGGGGAGCGTCTGCTGTGCAATGTACAGCGCGTCATGGGTCTGGGAAGCTTTGGTGTTCTCCTCCTCCCGCCGGATCGATTCGAGAATCATCATGCACAGGAAAGCGCCAAAACCGTTCATGGCAATCATCGGAAGCGCGATCACCCGTACAAGCGCCAGCGCCGCTTCAAAAGGTTTGGCCGCAAGCAAGATGATGCCTTGCTGCAAACATTCCATCGCGATGCCGACAGCGACAGTCCATGCCAGCATGTTTCGGCTGCCGGATTTGACCCGCTCACCAACCACGCCGGCTACCACACCGGACACAGCCGCGGAAACCCCGCATGACAGCGCGGTGAAACCGCCCAGCGTATAGCGGTGCAAGCCCGAAATGATGCCGGAGACCGTTCCGACCAGCGGGCCCCCCAGCATGCCGCCTATGACGATGCCCAACAACCGCGTATTGGCCAATGCGCCGTCATGGTCGACCCCGGTAATCCAAAAATCAGCGAAAATCGCTTCACTGCGGACTTCAATCCCCATATAATTGCTGATCACGCCAAATGCGCCAAATACGGTAATCAGTCCGATTTTTTCCCGGCGTCCATGTTCATGGTGAATGATGCGGCGAAACAGAGGCATTCTGGAGAGCAGAAAAGTCAACATCAGCAGCAATGCGACTCGTTCCAGCATGAGCAGCAGCAATTGAATATCAATCACCTTCATGTCCGGTGCAAGATGGTTCCGCAGTTAATATGCGTAATTGCCCATATACCTATGTGTTGGAGCATATTCGCGGCATTTCAAAAATAAAGCGCTTGCATAAAGGGGCAAGACATGATATATTAAGCCCAGAAACCGCTTTCTCCAAGACAGCCAAATCAGAAACCGGTTTCACGCCAATGATGAAGGTGGATGACGCATGAAACCGACGATTATGGACGTTGCAGCGCGCGCAGGAGTGTCCAAAGCGACGGTGTCAAGAGTGTTGAACCAGAACCCGCAGGTGAAAGGGGAAATCCGGGATCGCGTCCTTCGCGCCATCGAAGAGCTGGGATACCGGCCCAGCGCGATTGCCCGAAATCTGGCAACCAGCCGCTCAAACGTGATCGGGTTGATATTGCCGGACATCACCAACCCTTACTTTCCATTTATTGCCCGCGGGATCGAGGATGCCGCGCATCAGCTTGGATATTCGCTCTTCATCAGCAATACGGATAACGACCCGAAGCTGGAGCAGGATTATATCAACAAAATGGTGGAGCAGCAGGTTGGCGGCATTGTGCTGATATCTTCGGCGCTTGATGTGGCGGCTGTGCGACAGCTGACCGAACTGAAGACGCCAATCGTGCTCTGTGACCGTCTGATTGATGGCACCCCATTCGATTCGGTGTCGATTGACAACCACAAGGCGGCATATGAAGCGGTTTGCTACCTGATTTCCCGCGGTCACAAACGGATCGCTCATCTTGCGGGTCCGAGAAACATCCAGTCTTCCGAAAATCGCAGAGCCGGGTATCTTTCGGCCATGCGGGATGCCAATCTGGAGCCGTATATCAGTACGGGCACGTTCAGTTTTGAATCCGGTGTAGAACTGATGGGGACCGTCATCGACGAATTCAAGCCGACAGCGCTGTTTGCTTCGAACGATCTGCTTGCCCTCGGGGCGATGCAGGAAATTATCCGGAGAGGCATGCGCATACCCGAGGATATTGCCGTCATCGGATGTGACGACATTCTCTTTGGCAAGATGTCGCGTCCTCAGTTGAGTACCATATCCATCCCTGTCTACCAAATGGGTGTAACTGCGGTGCAACTGTTGGAGAACCAGATGACAGGTGGAAGAGAAGGTACGGTCAAAAAGATTTTGGAACACAAACTGATTCACAGAGAGTCATGCGGGTGGTGAACCTATTTGTCAGCAGAGATCGTCGTAATTGGAAGTCTGAATATGGACATGGTCATTACACTGAATCAGCGTCCCCATCCCGGAGAAACGGTACTTGGCACTCATTTTTTCATGAATGCGGGCGGCAAGGGGGCCAATCAGGCGGTCGCCGCACGCAAACTCGGCGCTTCCGTGGCGATGATCGGAAAATTGGGTTCGGATATGTTTGCTGAGCAAATGCTGGCGGGTCTGGAGCAGGTCGGCGTCGATTGCAGCGCCATCGAAAAAGTGGAAGGGCAAAAGACGGGTGTAGCTTTTATCATGCTGGATGCGGAAGGAGAAAACAGCATCATCGTGGCACCCGGCGCCAATATGCTCCTGACACCGGAAGATATCCGCCGCCAGGAGCCGCTGATCCGGCAGGCCAAACTCATCATGGTACAATTGGAAATTCCGCTGGAAACGGTCATGGAGGCCATAAGAATTGCCAGGCGCCATCACGTGCCGGTATTGCTGGATCCGGCCCCGGCACAGCCTTTGTCGGCCGAACTGCTCAGCATGGTTGATTATATCGTGCCAAATGAAACGGAAATCTCGCAATTGACCGGCATCCAGGTTTATGATCAGCGGACGGCCAAGCTTGCCGCAGTCGAATTGCTTCGCAACGGGGTCTCGACCGTATTTGCCAAACTGGGCGAAAAAGGCGTCGTCGTCATCAATGCAAACAGTACACATGTCATTGCGCCATACAAAGTGGAAGCCATTGATTCCACAGCGGCCGGTGACGCCTTTGCAGGTGCACTGGGCGCCGCACTGGTCAGCGGCAAAGATATCTGGACTGCCGCGAAGTTCGCATCCGCGATCGGCGCGCTCACGGTGACGCGCAAGGGTGCGCAGGCGTCGATGCCCGATCTCGAAGAAGCGGAGCAATTCATCAAACAGGAAGCACAACGGGAAACGGGCAAAAACTGACATCGGAAACTGGCGGATTGCGTGAATGGACAGTCACGCAATGTCCTGCAGGACCAATTTCCATAATATTGGATTATTAAATAAAAATGGGATACTTTGCCTGAAGGTTATTGCAAGCGCTTTATTGTTGAGTTGCTTCGTTCCAGGTTGCCCTGTTTCCAAGTTTCGTACAAGCGCCCATTGATGTAAACGTGCGATTTCCTGAGGAGGGTGTTGGATTTGTCTTACATTTCAATCAAAAACGTCTCCAAGCAGTTTGTCCGCAGAGGTCAATTGACGCAGGCGCTGTCCCATATTGATCTGGAGATCGAGGAAGGTTCGTTCGTCAGTTTTATTGGCCCCAGCGGCTGCGGCAAGTCAACGCTGCTGAGAATCATTGGCGGACTGACGGAGATCGACGAAGGGGAAGTCCGGATTGGCAATCGCACGCCGCTGGAGATGCAGGCGGCCAAGCAATTCGGATTTGTGCCGCAGGCTCCGGCACTGTTTCCATGGAGAACCGTGCTGGAAAACATGAAGCTGCCGTTCGAAGTCAATCGCAAAAACAAAATCAATATCAAAGACCAGGAACCGCATCTGATCGAACTGCTGAAGTCGGTCGGATTGGGTGATTTTCAACATGCGTACCCGAAGGAACTTTCCGGCGGCATGAAGCAGCGGGTCGGCATCGCGCGCGCGTTTGCCACCGATGCGCCCATTCTGCTCATGGACGAGCCTTTTTCCGCCCTTGATGAAATTACGCGGGAATTGCTGATGCTGCAATTGATGCAAATTTGGGAGCAGCACAAGAAGACGGTCATCTTCGTCACCCATAGTCTCCAGGAGGCCGTATACCTTTCGGATAAAGTTGTCGTCATGACCAGCCGTCCGGGCAAAATATCCACCATCATCGATATCGGCCTGCCGCGCAAGCGCGAAGAATCGATTATCGGGACGGACGATTTCCGGCATTATGTATCGAAAGTCAGACAAGCATTGCGAGAAAGGTGGGAGTAGTCCATGAGCCAACCCGCACTTCAGACGAATGCCAGCCCGGAAACGGCAAAGAACGGGAGGAAGACCGGTGCCGAAGAAACGCTGGGCTACAAATTGAAATCGGTTGCAGGGGCCGTTATGTATCCTGTGGCGACGTTTACCCTCCTGTTTACCCTGTGGGAACTTGCCGTTCGCCTGCTGGATGTCAAAGCCATCATTCTGCCTGCACCCACCTATATTTTTGAGGAACTGTTCGGCTCGTTCAGTTTTTATATCCCGCATATCAAGATTACGTTTTATGAGGCGATCATGGGATTTCTGCTGGGGACGACGCTCGCGCTTATCGGCGGCATCCTGATGTCCCAGTCGCGGCTACTGGAACGCATGATGCTTCCGGTTGCCATTGTGGCGAATGTGACGCCAATCGTGGTCATTGCGCCGCTGTTCATGATCTGGTTCGGTTTCGGTTCGTATCCGAAAATATTGATCTCGGCGATCTGTACGTTTTTCCCGATGCTGATCAACTCCATCGTCGGATTCCGGTCTGTCGATGAAAACAACTACGAATATATGCGATCCCTGCATGCCAGCAAAACGGAAATCTTCATCAAATTGCGCTTTCCGAACAGCTTGCCGTTTCTGTTCGCCGCCGCCAGAACCTGTATGAGCATGAGCGTCATCGGCGCAGTTGTCGGCGAAATGTATGGCTCGACCAAAGGATTGGGCAATGTGGTCGTCACTTCGGCCAACTATCTGGAAATCGACCGCATGTTCTCTGCCATATTCCTGCTGGCGGCGATGGGCATCCTCATGACCAATGCGGTACGGCTGATCGAGCGCCGCGTGCTCAAATGGCACGGTTCGGAGAGATAGATGGACATTCGGCGACAGCTGGGCAAACGACTGGCAACCGGAGGGCGGTATCTTTGGGGCGTGCTGATCCTGATGACCCTCGTCTCCTGTTCGCCCCGGGAACCGGCAGCTGTGCCGGCGGGCGCATCTGCCGATCGTCCTTCCGCAGGCGTCTTGCCATCGCCAGGTGCCATGCAGGGAAAAACTGGTGTCATCGACTGGCCAGCCCGGATTGCGGAAAACCGGAAAGCCGGAACAATCAGTTATATGACCGGATTTCTGTATGCCTCGTCATCACCGGACGTAAATGCGGTTGTCGCGGATGAACTGGGCTATTTCGGAGAACTGGGCCTGGATGTGGAAATCATTCCGGGCATTGATCCGGATGGCATGAAGATGCTGTCCTCCGGCCAGGTGCAGTTTGCCAGTGCCGGATCGGCCAGCCTGGTCATCCAGGCTGTTGCCAACGATGCGGAAATGAAAGGGATCGCCCTGATGAGCCAGGTTGGACTTGGCGCCCTGATGGTGATGGCCGATTCGGACATTTGGACGCCAAGGGACCTGGAGGACAAGACGGTCGGATACAAGGGCGCAATGCCTGCGCATTTCAAGGCGATGTTCAGCCGGGCAGGCGCGAATTTGTCGCGCATCAACATGGTGAATGTCGGTTTTGACCCCACCATTCTCAATACGGATGCGGTAGATGCTATTACGGTCTTCAAATCCAATGAACCTTTCGTCATGCGAAGTCTCGGTTACGAGGTGCGTCTGATCGATCCGATCGACTATGGCGTACCGACTTCGTTTGGTGTCGTGGCCGGAAATGTAAAGTTCATGGAGAGCCATCCGACGGCTGCGGAAGACTTCTTGCGGGCGCTGCTCAAAGCACATGAATTCATCGCCGCCCATCCGGATGAAGCCGTGGACATCATGGCTCGCCGCGCGGGCGACGGGTACAACGTTGCAACTGAGAGAAACCGGTTACTGGCTGAACTCGAAATCATGGACCGCGCACGAATGCCTGGTTTCGGGATCGGGTGGATGACGGAATCCCATTGGCAACGGGAAATCGACCTGCTTGCAGATACGGAAGCGATTTCACGGAGCGTCTCCGTGCCGGAAGTGATGGACAGCCGGTATATCGCATCCCTCTACCGCGGCGAAAAGCTGATCTGGATCGATGAAGATTCATGACGACAGGGTATAACCGCGCAGCGGTTATATATACAAAAACATTTACAAACAACGGGAGGTTGCAAGATGAAAAAGAGAAGTCGTTTGGCACTGATTTTGTTCAGCGCATTATTGATGGTTTTCCTGGCGGCGTGCGGCGGCTCCAAAAACAGCTCGTCACCGGCTCCGTCGTCCAGCGCTTCACCGAGCGCAAGCGCATCTTCCGATGCAAGCGCTTCTCCGGACGGGAAGACGGACGGCATCGATTGGAATGCTCGCATCGAAGCGAACAAGAAAGCAGGCAAAATCACGTACAGCACCGGTTTCAACTATGCGGCATCCCCGCCCAACGTGCATGCGGTGGTCGCCCACGAACTCGGATATTTCCAGGAGCTCGGATTGGATGTGGATGTCATCCCCGGCCTGGAAGCTGAAAATATGAAACTGCTGGCCGCCGGCAGAGTGCAATTTGCTGGTTCGGGTACGGCAAGTACGGTCATCCAGTCGATCGTCAATGATGCCCCGATCAAGGGAGTCGCGGTGATGAGTCCGGTCGGCATGGGCGCGCTGATGGTGCTGGAAGAATCGGGCATCAAGGAGCCCAAGGACCTGGAAGGCAAGACGCTTGGCTACAAAGGCGCACTGCCGGCAAATTTCAAGGCGATGTTCAAAAACGCAGGCGCAGACATCAACAAAATCAATCTGGTGTCCGTCGGTTACGATCCCACCATCCTTGCTACGACAGACGTAGATGCGATTACGGTGTTCAAGTCCAACGAGCCGGACGCCATGCGTAAACTGGGTTACAATGTCCGGCTGATGGACCCGAAAGACTATGGCGTTAATTCCAACTTCGGCGTTGTCGTGGCCAATACCGAATTCATCGAGAAAAATCCGACCGCAGCCGAAGATTTCCTGCGGGCGCTGTTCAAGGCACATGAGTATATCAAGGCGAACCAGGCGGAAGTCATCAAGATTCTGGAAAGCCGTTCGGAAACGTCCTACAACCTGGAAGTTGAAACGAACCGCCTGAAAGTCGAAATGGAAATCGTGGAATCCACGAAACACGAAGGCAAGGGCGTTGGCTATCATACGGAAAAACAATGGGAAGACGAGATTGTCGTACTGGTCACCACCGGATCGATCAACAGCGCCCTGCCGGTCGACAAAGTGATGGACAACAGCCTGATTTCCAACATTTACGACGGTGACAAACTCATTTGGAAGGAATAATCAACCAAACTTGCGGGGGCAGCTTGGCCTGCCCTTCCTCAAATACAACAAGCCAGAAATCAGGAAAGACAAGGAGAGGATGAATATGGCAAAAAAAATGCATCTGGGCTGGTTTACGGAATCCGGACCGATTGGTTGGGATGAACCGAACGCGACGCCGGGTGACTGGCGAAAGCCGGACATGTATCAGGAAATGGCCAAAATCGTCGAAAAAGGCATGTTTGATTTTGCGTTGTACGCGGATCACAATGGCATCACTTCCTCTTTCAAAGGTTCGATCGAAAACTATGTCAAATACGGTTTGAACGGCATTAACCATGACTCCACCATGATGGCGGCAATGGTTGCGGCGGTTACCAAGCATATCGGCGTTGGCACGACGATTTCCACAACATTGACGCCGCCGTATCTGCTGGCGCGCCAACTGGCTTCCCTCGATCACCTCACGAACGGCCGCGTCATCTGGAACGTCGTGACGACGGGCAACAGTGCCGGATTCTTGAATTTCGGCATCGAACAGCCTTCTCATGATGACCGTTATGAACAAGCGGAAGAGTTTTTGGAACTGTGCTTCAAACTGTGGAACAGTTGGGAGCGGGATGCCGTCATCATGGATCGGAAAACCGGCATTTTTGCAGATCCGGAAAAAGTAAAACCGATCAATTTCGAAGGCAAATTTTACAAAAGCCGCGGACCGCTCAACGTCGTGCCGAGTCCGCAAGGCAGACCGACCATCATTCAGGCCGGCCAGTCGAATCGCGGCCGGGATTTCGCGGCCAAATGGGCGGATGCGGCCATTGTCGGCGCACATTATCTGGACGATATGAAGGCATATTGTGACGATATCACGGAACGTCTGAAGAAATTTGGACGCAAACGTGAAGACCTGAAAGTCTTCTTCATTATCAAACCCGTCATCGGACAAACGGAAGAAATCGTCAAACAGCGGCTTGAAGCGTTGAACAACCCGTCCGAATCCACCATTCACGCTGCATTGTCCGCGCTTTCGGCCAGAATGAACTTCGACCTGTCGCAGTTCAATCTGGATGAACCGGTGCCTCATATTGACGAAAATGAAATCATGGGCGGACAAACCACATTGTCCCGTTTCTATACGAACGGACGTCGTCCGACACTGCGGCAAATCGCCATCGAAGAAGCAGCCGGCAACAAAGGCGCGATTGCTGGTACGCCGGCACAGGTGGCCGAGCAAATGCACCACATCATCGAAACGACCGGAGGAGACGGATTTGTCATCCGTGTAAATGTCCACGAACGTGAATACATGCAAGAATTTGTGGATACCGTGGTTCCGGAACTGCAAAAGAGGGGTGCAATGCGCACAGAATACAAGGGCAGGACAGTACGCGAAAATTTGATGGAATTCTGATGTATCAATGTCCGGGTTGGACGGGGCGCCAACCCGGCTCGTGATTTCAGGGGTATTGTCGCTGATCGCCAATCCGCAAGGTTGGGCAATGTAAGTAAAAGGTAAGTAAAGGGGGATGCACATGCGCAAAATTGTTGTCATTTCCGGCAGCCCTTCAGGCACTTCAAGATTGGATGGACTGTTGAAAATTACGTTGTCCGCGTTGCAGGCACACAACGTACAAACGGCGTTGATCCGGGTCAGGGATTTGCCTGCGGAAGATTTGCTGCATGCCAAATTTGACAGTCCCGATATCGCCAAAGCCATCGCTCAGGTCGCCGAAGCGGATGCCGTCATCCTGGCAACACCCGTTTACAAGGCAGCTTACACCGGCATTTTGAAGGCGTTTGTCGACCTGTTGCCGCAAAAAGGGTTCGAAAACAAAGTCTTGGTCCCCATCGCGATGGGGGGTACGCTGGCCCATCATCTGTGCATCGACTATGCGATGAAGCCGCTGATGATCGCGCTGGGCGCAACCCGGATTTTGACCGGCATGTTCGTCGTGGATTCCCAGGTCAGCTGGAACGATCGCGGAGAACTGGATTTGCAGGAAGAAGTCGCCGCAAGGCACGCCAAAATGTTGGAACAGCTCATTGCAGCCTTATGAAATCCATAAGCAAGGAAAAGTGAACCGATGCTGAAATCAATTTCATGGACAACACCGCTTGCATCCTTGCAATGGCTGTTGTATATGTTCGCCAATACAGTTGTTGTGCCACTTACGGTTGGTGCAGCCTTTGATTTGCCTCCTGACGTCATTGCCGGCACTTCCCGCTGTTCATTGATTTTCACAGGCATTGCATGTATACTGCAAAGTCTTGTCGGTCACCGGTTTCCACTGATGGAAGGCCATTCAGGATTGATGTGGGGACTTTTGCTGACATTAAGCGCGTCCGCATCGGCCATGGGGATGAGTCTGGGGGAGATTGGCGGCGGCATCGCCACCGGCATGCTGCTCTCCGGGTTTGTGGTGGCGATCATGGGCGCATTGAACCTGTTGAATGTTCTGCAGCGGATCTTTACGCAGATGGTCATGAGCGTGTTCATGTTTCTGCTGACGTTCCAGTTGCTGTTCATTTTTTCAAAAGGGATGCTTCCGCTCACGCCGGAGGGTGTGCTGAATGTGCCTGTCAGTTTGTTTTCCATCGGACTGGCCACGTTCGTGATCGTACTCAAAATCAAAGGCAAACCGGCAATCGGCAACTTTTCCATTCTGATCGGCATGGCGGTGGGCTGGGGGCTGTATCTGATCCTGTTTCCGGATCAGCAAGCCGCAACCTATACGCCGTCTGGCTTTCATTTGACGTTGTTTCCGCTGGGTCAGCCAAATTGGAATGTGAGCATCATTGCGGTAACTTTTTTGGCTTCCTTGCTGAATCTGAGCAATACGGTTGCATCCGTACGGGCCGGAGCCGCACTGTTCAGGCAAACAGTGACCAATGCCCAATGGAATCGAACCTATATATTGGCCGGTCTCTATTCCATCGGAGCGGCACTGTTCGGACTGATTGCCTATGCGCCATTTGCCTCCACGATCGGATTTCTGGAGAGCACCCGGAATTTTGATCGCAAACCGTTTTTGATTGGCGGGGCGCTAATGGTTATGCTGGGCGTCATTCCGGTTTTCGGCGGCATTCTGGCGACGCTGCCATCGAACGTGGGCAATGCGGTGCTGTTTTCCGCCTATTTGCAATTATTCGGCACTGCACTGAAGAACATCAGAGGGTTTGAGTTCAATTCCATTACCATTTACAGGGCGGCGATTCCGATCCTGACCGGTGTGTGCATCATGAATCTGGACACCGCAATTTTCAGCCAGGTTTCCGTGTTGCTGCAACCGTTGGTGACAAATGGCTTCATGATGGGCGTCATAATATCGATTTTGCTGGAAAACATCGTGAAGTGGGATAAATACGGATGAATGCCGGAAAATTTGCGGACACCGCCGTTGCGGTGTCCGCTGGTCATGCTGCGGCCGATTGGCGACCGGATGGTTGGGTTGCGGCCGCTCAGCGACCGAACAGTTTGGTGGACATGCTGCAGCCGGTCAGCGTCCGAAAAGTTTGGCCCAGAGCGGACGCTTGAGGGGTTTACGATGGCGCTCGGACCGCGGAATGAATATCATGGTCGGTTCCTGCCTGACCGAGGCAGGTTTTTCAGGCTGTTCTGCAGGAATTGCTTGTCCATCTTTTGCGTTCGGGGCATTTTGTCGTGATGGAAGTTGTTCTGCCGGAGAAACAAGTTCATCTGCTGCGATGTGGGCAGGTTGAAGCGGCAGATTCTGTTTGCCGGGCTGCATGTCGTGGACGGCTACTTCCTGGGCTGCGGCATGCGCGGCAATTTCTTCGGCGATGCGTGCGGCTTCTTGCAGTTCGAGCAGCAAAGCATCTTTCGGTTGCGATTTTGGCTGGACTGTCCGGGAAGGATGTTCATTATTCCATGGTGCGGTTTCCAGCCAATTGACCAGTTCATCCATTCTCGTTGACATATTTTGTTGTTCCTGCTGCAGCGACTGGATCATGCCATGCAAATATTTCAGCGTCAACCTGGGGTGGGAGCGGGATTCATCCCGGTGGGCGAGAGGCGCTGCCAATTCCCCTTTCGTTGCCAGTCGGTCCAATCGTTGTACAGTCGCCCATTGCTCCCCCGCAGGACTTGCTTCCGAGTGCTGCTGTTCCGTCGTTCCGGATTGTGCCATTGATCATTCCTCCCCTGGAAGGCGTTGAATAATACTCCATCAAAAGGGTGATTCTATTATAGAATGGCGCTCGCGAGGAGACTGTCGAAGTTCGCTGTCGGGATTGAAATCTTCAGGGATGGCGGGATATGGCGGGAAAAACCGGATGAAGGTTTCCAAAATAAGGCGAAAGAATGGCAAACTGTTTAACATTTCTGATAGAAGTCCGGCCATTCTTGACGTTCGTAGCACCTTTTCTATATGATAATAAACATAAATAAAGAATCATTTTAGATTGGATTGGAGGATACAACATGTCACTTATCGGAACAGTTGTCAAACCTTTCAAGGCAAACGCGTATCACAACGGCAAATTCATCGAAGTCAGCGATGCGGATTTCAAAGGCAAATGGAGTGTAGTTTGCTTCTATCCGGCGGACTTCACCTTCGTATGCCCGACCGAGCTGGAAGATCTGCAAAACCAGTATGAAACGCTCAAGTCTCTTGGCGTGGAAGTATACTCCGTGTCGACAGACTCGCATTTCGTTCACAAAGCATGGCATGACAGCTCCGAAAAAATCGGCAAAGTTACCTATATCATGATTGGTGACCCTTCGCATACGATTTCCCGCAACTTCGACGTGCTGATCGAAGAAGAGGGTGTTGCCGATCGCGCTACGTTCATCATCGACCCGGACGGCGTAATCCAGGCTATTGAAATCAATGCAGGCGGCATTGGCCGTGATGCCAGCGTTCTGGTGAACAAAATCAAGGCAGCCCAATATGTACGGAACCATCCGGGTGAAGTATGCCCGGCCAAGTGGCAGGAAGGTGCCGCAACGCTCAAGCCGAGTCTCGATCTCGTAGGCAAGATCTGAGGCGTTCACCATGGCATTGGATGCAGAGATAAAATCACAACTGGCGCAATATCTCCAGTTAATGGAGGGCGATGTGCTGATCAAAGTCAGCGCGGGAAGCGACAGCGTATCCGGCGAAATGTTGAATTTGCTGGATGAGTTGTCCGGTATGACCTCCAGAATCAAAGTGGAGAAAGCGCAACTGCCCCGGACGCCCAGCTTTACGGTCAACCGGGCAGGAGAAGAAACGGGCGTTACGTTTGCAGGCATCCCGATGGGACACGAATTCACTTCATTTGTGCTGGCATTGCTGCAGGCAAGCGGCAGACCGCCCAAAGTCGACGACAGTGTCATCCAGCGGGTCAAAAGTTTGCAAGGACAATATCACTTTGAGACGTATGTCAGCTTGAGCTGCCATATCTGCCCGGAAGTTGTGCAGACGTTGAACCTGATGAGCATACTCAATCCGGGCATTACGCATACGATGATCGACGGTGCGGTTTTCAAGGAAGAAGTGGAAAGCAAGGACATCATGGCAGTGCCAACGGTGTTCTTGAACGGTGAATTCTTTGAAAGCGGAATGTTGACCGTTGACGACGTATTGGCGAAGTTGGGAAGTTCGCCGGATGCGGCTGCATTTGCGGACAAGGAGCCCTTTGATGTGCTCGTCATCGGCGGAGGCCCGGCGGGCACCAGTGCGGCCATCTATGCGGCGCGCAAAGGCATTCGCACGGGGATCGTCGCGGAACGCTTCGGCGGACAGGTCAATGATACGCTGGCGATCGAGAACCTGATCGGCACCAAACATACGGAAGGCCCCAAGCTGGCGATTGCATTGGAAGAGCATGCCAAGGAATACGGCATCGACATCATGAAATCGCAGCGCGCCAAACGGCTGGAAAAGAAAGACCTGATCGAAGTCGAGCTGGAGAACGGTGCAGTGCTGAAGAGCAAAACCGTCATCATCTCGACGGGTGCGCGCTGGCGCAATCTTGGGGTGCCGGGCGAAGCGGAATTCAAAAACAAAGGTGTCGCCTACTGCCCGCATTGTGACGGTCCATTGTTTGCAGGCAAACATGTGGCGGTCGTGGGCGGCGGCAATTCCGGCATCGAAGCGGCCATTGACCTTGCGGGCATTGCATCGCATGTGACGGTATTTGAGTTCATGCCTGAATTGAAGGCCGATGCCGTATTGCAGGAGCGGCTCAGAAGCCTTCCGAACACGACGGTGTTGACAAATGTGCAAGTGAAGGAAATTACCGGTCAGGACAAAGTCAACGGCATTACCTACACGGAGCGCGACACCGGTGAAACGAAGCACATCGAACTGCAGGGTGTATTTGTGCAAATCGGACTTGTCCCCAATACGGAATGGTTGGCGGATACGGTTGAACGCACACGTTTGGGCGAGATCGTCGTGGGTACCCGCGGCGAGACCAGCATTCCCGGCGTGTTTGCGGCCGGTGATTGCACCAACAGCCCGTACAAGCAGATCATCATATCGATGGGTTCCGGCGCAACGGCAGCATTGGGTGCATTTGACTATTTGATTCGCAACTGACGATATGAGAGAAAGGCGATGATGGGAAATCAATCCCCATACATCGCCTTTTTCTGTTCCGCCCGTGGACTGTGCGAGTTGATATTGGTAGTGAGTGGACACGAATGTCCGTTAGCAGCGATTTTTGCCCATTGTTCAATTCTGACGGTCATTTTTGTCCGGTAGAACACCATTTCAACAAAAAAAACGCAAATGCGCCTTCTAACGGAAAAAAATGTCCGTTAATTTGGCCAAAATGAGGGTTTGAAGCTTCTTACGGACACGCGTGACCGCGAACTTGCTGTATCGCAAAACAGGAGCAGAATGCGGATATGCCAGACCACGCAATTACTGAGCAACAAGAAACGTGAAAGAAGACGTGACGAAAAGCGAAACATGGGCAAGCGCAGAGATGGACCGCAAAGAGACGCGAACGGCTCGATTTTGGGATGAAAGTAACTTCAGCGCGGGTTGTCGGACTGCAAAAGTGGCGGATCAACGATTATGCATGACCGAGCATTTGACCGCTTGCAAGCCGGGGATACCAGCTAAGTTGGTGAAAAGGCAGATTGCTATTTTCCCGGTTTCGACAGTTAGTAGATACACAAATCGCCGTGATCCCTTATCCCGCTTGGGATTGCGGCGACTGTGGATAACTACGTGTGGTGCCTACGATTATTCGTACTCAAAATAGCGAAATGTCCCA
>Ga0310836_100529_pt1 | contig 30021 bp, 27 predicted proteins | sample SM_ome_4_FD_201310 | JGI IMG/M metagenome (GOLD analysis project Ga0310836, IMG submission 201310) | Sorghum-adapted microbial communities enriched on stacked mutant (SM) sorghum from Joint BioEnergy Institute, Emeryville, California... ... | reverse complement strand
CTGCGGTTGACCGAAGAGTGCTTGATGATTTGGGTCTGGTTTTAATGGCGGGATATGATCGAATCGGCTCTGATAAATTACAAATTACGGTTACGCTCCCGGGCATGATTCCGGAAGGGAGGTTTTCGCCCCAACTGCTGACCGTTGTTGCACGCAGCGAAAAAAACGCACGAAAACAATTAAGCTATCTTTCCGGAAAAAGAGTCGAAGCGGGACAGCTTAAAGTCATTTTATTCGGGGAGAAGACCGCCCGCCGTGGAATAAAGGACATTGTTGATCCTCTCTACCGTGATCCGAGCATTGGTTCGATGATGTTTGTGGGTGTGGTAAAAGGAAAGGCAGCCGATGCGCTGAAAGCCGATGTGAGAGACAAACAGGGGGCAGGCCTGTATACTTACAATGTGCTGCATCAGGAGGAAAGGGTGCAGGGAACGACGAGGTTCCGCTTAAGCAGCGTTATTCGTGATTTGAAAACACCGGGGCGTGCTGTGGCGGTGCCTTACATGATTGTAGAAAAGCAGGGGATAAAATTAAGCGGATTGGCCTTGTTCAACGATTCGAAAATGTCAGGAAGGCTGCCTGCGGAGCTTGTGCCTTCATACATGATGCTTGACGGCGTAAACTACCGGGATCATTTAAACATGGTGCTGGACAAAAAAACAAAAATTACCTTGTCGTTCGTGAAAAACTCACGCATAAGAAGCGTTTCTTACAATCCACAGACCAAAAAGCTCACGCTGCATATTAAAGCGAAAGTCAAAGGGCAGGTATTGGAATATGAAGGAGTTCAGGTGAAAACAAGGAAGCAGCTACGGAACCTGGAGGAAAAAGTGGCCCGCCATCTGGAGCAACAGGGAGAGGAAACCATGCGTATTCTGCAAAAGGCAAATTCGGATGCTCTGGGACTGGGCAACTATGTGCAAGCGAAAAACGTGTATTCCAGCTATAGCCCGAAGTGGTGGCAGGCACAATATCCGCATATCAAAGTAAACGTCGAGATGGAAGTTAAACTGACCCGCCTGGGGCTTCTTCGATAATAATACTTTTCCTCCATTGTAATCGAGGAAAAACTCGCGAGGCGTGTGCCGGCCGTTGCTTTTTCCGTGTGGAGCGTGTGGCCTGGAGGGAGGGAAAGACCGGCAATTGTCTCCCTCCTCGAGGTACCCGGATGTTTTGCCGGTCCGACCGAAGGGCCACAAAGCGGCCGCTTGTCTTCTGTGTGGAAAAAGGACGAGCGGCAACGCCCGCGAGTTTTTCTTATATAAGCCGGATTATGAAGCAAGATGAGCGAATAAGCGCGCCAGTTCATCCGGTACAGGCCGGCTTGTGCGCGTATGGCTATCCATTGTGACACTCGTTACAAGGGCATCGGCAACCAGCTCGCCGCGCTGGTTATGTATTTCCTGCTTTAACACATAGCTTGTCCGGCCGAGCCGCTCCGGTCTGGTCGTAATCGTAAGACGGTCATTTTGTAGGCACTCTTTTCGGTAATTAATGTTGATGTTGACGGTGACCGTCTGGATCCCTAAGTCGAGAAACTTGTCATAGGCAAGGTTTGCCCGCTCGTACCATTCTTCCCGACCCCACTCCAGGTATTCGAGGTATTTGGCATTGTTGACATGGCCGTTGACGTCAATTTCAGTAGAACGAACAACAATCTCCAATGAAGCATCCATATGCATTCCTCCTGTGTATCCGTTTTCTCTTCATCATACCTTCTTTCAAAAGAGATGCCAACTCGGGTTTTGCTTACCCGGGGAACGAACACAAATTGATCATATTTTTATCAAAAAAAGTTCTTAAGAAAGACACGGTACGGTTACAATTTTTGAGTAAAGTATAGCTATCGGGAGGTGAGCAAGAGCTTTAAGGACGGTATGCTGCTAAAGCAATTGAAGGAAATGGAATGACATCAAAAGACCAATAAACGAGCAAAACGCCTGTACGATACCACAGCAAAATTTTGCCGTCTATAGCATAAGAAACCAACCAATTACTTACATGTTAATAACTTAAAAAAACAATATAAGCTTCACGCTTCTTCTTCCTATGAATAACCGGTACAAACGTACCGGTTATTCTAATGAGTAAAAACATAAATTCCTTCCTCCAGCACGGACATGACGGGTTTTTCTGTAGCGAATGATATAAATAGATGCCTTCGGCTTGCAAAACATGCGCAGAAAATGTGATATACTAATGGAATAACAAATAGATAAAGTTTGCAATGCCGTATTCCGTATAAAGTGCGCGTGCGGAATGGAGGAGGAAGATAGCGATGAACGGAACGAAAGTGCTTGTTGCTGACGATGATACGAACGTACTAGAGATTATTCGTCTGTACTTTGCCCAGCAGCAAATTGATTTAGTAGAAGCGCATGATGGAGACGAAGCGGTACGGCTCGCCGAGGCGGAGAAGCCGGACGCGATTATTCTTGATGTAATGATGCCAAAAATGGGTGGATACGAGGCGTGCCGGGAAATTCGCAAAACGATGGATACGCCTATTATTATGTTATCAGCAAAAGGAGAAGAATTCGACCGGGTGCTCGGCCTTGAGCTGGGCGCGGATGACTATGTCACAAAGCCGTTCAGTCCGCGGGAGCTTGTCGCGAGAATTAAAGCGATTTTCCGACGGATGCAGCCGCGGGGAACGGAGGAGAAGGATGCGGCACAAAGCAATGTCCTTCAGTTCCAGGACCTTCAGATTGATCTGCAGGGACGCCAGGTGACCGTCGCGGGCGAAAGAGTGCAGTTCCGTCCGAAAGAATTCGATTTGCTTGTGTTCCTGGCCCGTTCACAGGGCAGTGTATTTACAAGGGAACAGTTACTCGAGCAAATCTGGGGCTATGACTTTTTCGGCGATATTCGCACGGTGGACGTTCACGTCAAAAAAATACGTCAGCATCTGGCGCGGCTGCCATATGAATGCATTCATACGGTGTGGGGCGTGGGCTACAAGTTCGAGGTGGAAGCGTCGTGCTCCGCTTAATGAGAGAATGGTTCGGCATTAACAAAAGCATTTTTCGTAAGCTCCTGCTCAGCTACATGGTAACGGTGCTGCTGGGGCTTGGCGCTCTTGGCCTCTCCATGTCGGTGCTGGCCAAAAATTACATATACAATGGAACGAAGGAAGAATTGCTCCGTAAAGCGAAAAAAGTAAACCTTGCCATTCAAGATTATCCGGTTCAAGCTGACCAGACAACGGCGATGCTGGCGTTTCTTGACCAGACGTTCGATACGCGCATTTGGGTATTTGATCAGCAGGGACGGATTATTTCCACTTCGACACAGGATGAAGTGTTTATCGGCAAATCCGTAGCCCGCTCGATCGTCGAGCAGGTCATGGAGGGGAAGGACGTTGTCCAGAATTTGCGATTTGAAGGTTTGAGTAAACCGATGATGTCGGTGGTTGTACCGTGGGGCCAAAAAGACAAGGTATTTGGCGGCATCGTATTGCACGCACCGGTAGAAGGTATCGAAGAAACGGTCGGCAATATGAGGGAGATGATTTTGTGGGCGACACTGCTTGGAATTTTGCTCTCCACAGCTATGGTCTCGTATCTCTCCTGGACGATCTCCCGTCCGCTGAAGCGGATTGATGACGTGGCGCTGCAGATTGAACGAGGGAATTACAGCCAGCGCGCCGTAGTGGAGTCTCAGGACGAAATCGGAGATTTGGCACGGACGATTAACCGGATGGCCGGGACTCTTGAGCTTGTAGAGGCGGAGCGTGCCGACTTTGAACAGACCCGTCAGGACTTTCTCGCTAATGTGTCACATGAACTCAGGACTCCTTTGACGGCGATGCAGGGGTTTCTTGAGGCGCTGCAGGACGGGCTGGTCGTTGACGAAGCGTCACGCCAGAAATATTATGATGTCATGTACAAAGAAGTCATGCACATGAATCGGCTCGTCAATGATTTGCTGGAGTTGGTGCGCCTTGAGAAACATGAGGTGAATCTGGTGAAGCGTCCGATCGATATGGACTCATTCCTGCGGCGGATTGTGTTTATGTTCAAAGAAGAGGCTGCCAAGCGCAATCTTGAGTTGCGCCTGGATATGACGGCGCCGCTGCCGGGAATTATCGCCGATCCGCACCGGATTGAGCAGATTTTCATTAACCTGGTGGGCAATGCCTTAAAATTTACGGAACAGGGATCGATTACGCTGAGAGCGAGAGAGCGGGACGGCGGCATCGGGGTGACCGTAGAAGATACGGGTATTGGCATTTCCGAGCACGATTTGGAATTCATCTGGGATCGCTTCTTCAAAGTGGACCGGGTGCGTTCCCGTAAAGAGACGGGAACGGGACTTGGACTTGCGATCGTTAAAGAGCTGGTAACCCTTCATCAGGGTACGATTACCGTTAAAAGCAAAGCGGGTGAAGGCACGGCGTTTACCGTATGGCTTCCTGCCGAAACGAAAGCGGAGCAAAGCTAGAGCAAGAAAGGGAATATTACACTTGTGAAATACTCCCTTTCTTCAAAGCAATCATCCCCTCGTTCTCTTCTGTTGTTTCCTTTGCACCATAAAAGTTGGCCGCCCTTCCCATCATGTTCATGTCGGGGTTGCGGTTGAAACGCCATGGTTGTTTTTATGCAAATTAGTTGTATACAAGATACTTGCTATGTGTTATATTCTGAATAGGAAGAAAATTCAGGAGGGGTGTCAGATTGTGCTTGAAGACTGCATCGTATTTTTGCTTAGTAAAGCCCAGCAGCGCGCGTATCAAACAAGCAAAACCATACTGCAGCCGTACGGAGTTACACCGGTCCAGTATGCACTTCTGCACTTGCTCTGGGAGAAAGAGGGGCAGCATGGGGCCGAGTTGGGAGAACGGTTAAGGCTTGATTCGGCGACAATAACCGGCCTTTTGGATCGATTGGCTCACCAGGGACTGGTGGAGAGAAAGCCGGATCCTAAAGACCGGCGAGTGAACAGGATTTACGTAACAGAGCGTGGCCGCACATTGGAGAAATCGCTTACAGAGGCGATGAAACAGAGCAACCAGAACATCCTCGCCGATTTTACGGAAGAGGAAACACAATTGTTAAAAAGCATGCTGGTTCGTCTGGGATTTAATGAAAAAAAGAATGAGTGAGGGAGATGATAGAATGTTGATGAAGGACATAAAAGATACACTCGTCGGCACATTGGGAATCGAGATAGGGGAAATGACACCGGAGCGAGTGACGGCGACGATGCCGGTCAATGCCAAAACGCACCAGCCATTCGGCCTGCTGCATGGCGGAGCTTCAGTCGTACTCGCGGAGACGGTGGCCAGCATGGGGACGTGGAATTTGATTGACCAGGAGAATGAGACAGCGGTCGGACTTGAGATTAACGCCAATCACATCCGGGCGAAGCGGGACGGCATCGTGACCGCTGTAGCGACGCCGCTGCACAAAGGCCGCACCACCATGGTCTGGGACATCAAGATTACCGACGAAGAAGGCAAGCTTATCTGTGTATCACGCTGTACAATAGCCGTGGTGAAACGGAAAAAGTAACGAAGAAAAAAAGGCTTCCCGCACGCGGGTTTCTTTTCCAAAAGAAGCTGAAATGAGCGCTTGGCCGGTCTTCAGGCTGACCTATCAAACATCTCGGTCACTCAGAGAGGGAGACAGTGATAGGTCGTATCCGCCCTGCGACCGTCCAAGCTCAGCGAGGAAAAGAAAAATGCTTAGCGGGAAGCCTTTTTTCTTGCGCTATCTATATTCTTTCTTTCACTCTGTCTACTTTTCTTGGATGGTGATTGTTTTATTTGATGGCAGTTCATCTTCGAATTGATAGCCGGGTCCACCTGTTCCGTTTCTTACAGGTAGGTAAATTATACAAACAAGGGTACTACAAACGCTATATCAACCTGCTTAAAAACTTCGGAATCGAAACAGTGGTTTCACCTTTGTCGATGGGCTATACCTCAATTAGCAGAGCAAAATCACAATCCGATGCTCGAACGGACATGATTGGAATACGTCAATAGGCAACTTCAAACAGCGTGAAGGGAAATACCCGACCTGCCGCTAGGAACGTATCAGGCAAGAGGAAGCAGCTTGTTTCTCAGCATGGCTGCAAGAGCGCGGGTGCGAGTTAGTCAACTACGTTTCTATGTCGCGTATGGGCGAATACAAATGCAAGTGTGGGACACATTGAATATAGACCCGAACTATCTGCTTGACGGGAAAAAGTGTACAAACGTCCTGTGTTCGAAGTGTAGACAGAAAGAACAATTGAACAACGAACGTATTGAATCAATCGACAAGTTATTGGATGAAATTGACTTTTAGTGTCGCAAAAGACATGCGGTTTTGCTTAAATAGGTATGGTTATTCTATTAAAATATTATTTACAAATACAGGTACAATGTGTAAAGTTATTTTAAAGTAGTATAAAGTAGTACACGGGAGAGAAAAGAGGAACTAAGTGTGCGTTTCCCTATTGCAATGGCCGATAAAACAATACATTTTAGAGATATATTTAAACTATCGGACGCTCAGAAAAGAAAAATCATAGATACCGCGCCCCAAGATACGCAGCGAGGATGGAGAAATCGTGATACCGGAATTAAGGTAGAATTAGAAGACGACCAACCCGATCATGTATTAAATGAAAAAAATACGAGAACAATAGGTAAGGACGAGATAACACTTTATGATGAAAATATCGTCGAACTCACCAAACACGCAAGAGAGCGCATTTCAGAAAGAATAGACGGAAGCGCGGACAAGAATAGGCGTCCAAAATCTGAAAGTATGTATAAAATTATCAGCCTTATAAAAGAAAGTGACATGGTACACCCGGAAGCGGAATGGAAAGGTCATCCAAGGCTAACGTACACAGTTACTTACAGCAAAGAGGAACGTTTCGACATTTCTATTTCATTCCGTAAAAGAGGTCATAAACAAGTGGTTGTCGTAACTGTGACTGACGATTTGCAGCCGTTGAAGGAGCAGATAATGGACAAGCCCGGAATGATGGAGCAACTGGAAGCGTTTAAACTGGCTTTGTTGAAGGACTATGAAGAGAACGAAGAATAAGTTTATACCATGTAGGTAGTGGTATATATGAATATAAGCATTAATACTTTGTAGGGAGGGATGCGTTATGACAGTTGCACCTTTTAGAAAGAGACAGGAGGCACGACAAACTATGGAATGTGAGTGCGGAGGGTCTATGAAAAAAGAAGAAAAGGTTGTTAGATGGATCGGAAATGATGGTCAAACATACGTCATCCATAACGTCCCTACTTATCAATGTGATGAACCGGATTGTGATGAAGAATATGAACCTGGAAAAATCTCAATGATGCTTTCTGCAATTGCTGATTTGATGGAAGAAGGTCGTTTACCTGATACGGTTGACTTTCGAAGGTTTAAACAATAACAGCGCCTTTGCGGGCGCTGTTTTGCTATGTGTTTCTTACTCCTGATCCCCTATACCTTCTCGCCGCATGCGTATGTAGTACACTCAAATACGATTCTACCATCGAAGAAGACAAGCCCATCTGTGTATCACGCTGCACAGTAGCTATTGTAAAGAGGAAATGATGAAAAGACATCAAGTAATTGAGAGTAAGCAATTAAAGAAGATAAAGGCTCTCTGCTAAGCATTTTTCTTTTCCTCGCTTAGCTTTACCGGTTGTAGGGCGGATACGACCTATCACAGTCTCCCTCTTCGAGAGGCCCAGATGTTTGATAGGTCAGCCCGGAGACCGGCCAAGCGGACAGCATTACTCCTTAGGGAAAAGAAACCCGCGTGCAGAGAGCCTTATCTTCTTTTATTTCTCTTCAATCTTGATGCTTTTAATGAACACCTTCTCTACAGGTGAGCTGAATTCGCCGAGCGGGTTTTGGGCGACAGGCGTGCTGGAGATAGCCTCGATCGTGTCCATTCCGTCGATAACTTTGCCGAATATGGTATATTTCGGCTGACTGTTCAATCCTTCCACGCCTTCACCGTTGCCGATGAAGAATTGGCTGCCATTCGTATTCGGACCGGAGTTCGCCATGGCGACAATGCCTTTTTCGTATTTATGTTTTGACGGCAGTTCATCTTCAAATTGATAGCCGGGTCCACCCATGCCATTGCCGAGCGGGTCCCCTGTTTGGATCATGAAATTTTTCATAATCCGGTGAAAGATGACGCCGTCATAGAAATTCTCTTTGGAGAGAAAAACGAAGTTGTTGACGGTTTTGGGCGCATCTTTTGCAAACAGCTCAATCGAGAACTTGCCTTTGTTTGTTTCCACATGCGCAATGTATGTTTTGTTTGGATCGATTTGCATGGCCGGAGCCTTGTCCCACTGTTTGACTGGCTGCTTCTGTTCCTGTCCGGTGGCAGGGGAGCTTTGCTGCCCCTGATTGGAAGAACATGCTGTAGTAGTAAGCGCTGCTGCAAGCGCCAGGGTGAGTAATGCAAGGTGCTTTCTTTTCATCTTTCTTGTCCTCTAACTTTCTCTATGTTATTTTCCCTTTTGCAGATGCTGCGGCACAACCGGACGCATAATCAACTGATTCATAATCACGTGTTCCGGGGCTGCAATCATCTGATACGCCATGTACGCCACCTCTTCCGGACGAAGCGCGTACTCTTTCGGAGCGCTCTGGCCGAATTCCGTCTGTACGGAACCCGGGCAAATAACGGACACCTTTACGTTGTGCGGTTTTAACTCCTGCGTCAGTACATCGGTGAATGCCATTAAGCCGAATTTCGACGTACAGTATCCTCCGCCTCCCGGAAACGTAACCGTGCCGGCCACGCTGGAGATGTTGACGATATGGCCGCCCTGCTGCTGAATCATGTGGGGGACGGTGTACTTCGTACAGAGAAATACGCCTTTCAAATTGACGTCCATCATTTCATCCCATTGCGCTTCTGTCAGTTCATGTATCGGGCCGAAATGGCCGAGTCCGGCATTGTTAACCAGTGCATCAATTCGCCCTTCTTCGTGTACGATCTGTCCGATAAGACGTTCGATGGCGCTGCTGTCTCTAATATCGCACGGAGAAGGAATAATACACCCCTGTTTATTATCGGCTTCAGTTGCCAGCTCCTTCAGCTGCGATTCGCTGCGTGCGATCGCATAGACGGTGGCCCCTTTGTCCGCAAACAGCAGGCTCATGGCCCGCCCGATACCTTTGCTTGCGCCTGTGATTAGCACAACTTTGTTATGTATGGATTGCAGTTCCATTGTTATCGCCTCCTGGCTTTTATTTTACCATAGTTTTATCTGAACGAAATTTACGGAAAAAGGCGATTATTTTATTAGAAATATGTTAAAATGTTCGTGTTGAGTTCGATTAGCAAGCAACTGCATATTACACAAGTCGGAGGAGCTGGGGAAGAAAAAATGTTTCGTACCATTTTATTTGACGTAGACGGAGTTTTATTAAGTGAAGAGCGTTACTTTGACGCTTCGGCGCTGACGGTGTGGGAGATGCTGTACAGCCCCAAATACATCGGCCTTGCCGGTGATGCGTTCGAGCCGGCGCCGGAAGAAAGTGTCATCCGCCGTGTACGCGCCGAAGTGTTCGATCACGATAAAGTATTAAATTTCATTAAAACAAGAGGGATTAACGCTAACTGGGATATGGTGTATCTGGCATTTTCCTACCAATTAGTACGTCTGCTGGCTGAGTTGCACAAAACGAAGTCTGAAGAAGTACGAGGCATCCTGACGTCACAAATTCACCGTGAAGCCATTGCCAGGGTGAAAGAGCTGGCGCAGGGGATAGATTTTACGGTGGACTATGCCGCGTTTGTCGCGGACTTTGAGAAGAGCACGGCGGAGAAGCAGGCACTGCTTCTGTATCTGAATGACCTGGTGCGTGAGAAGACAGGCATCGAGACGACCATTTTCTCGCGCAACAGCGAACTGTGGGACCTCTGCCAGGAGACATTCCAGGAATGGTACTTAGGCGATCGTCTTGTCGCCGACTCGATTGGCCGTGCAGCCTACCAGAAAGGTAAAAAAGGCTTCCTGGACGACGAAATTCCGATTGTAGAGCCGGCAAAAATGGCCGAAGTGCTGGCTGAGTTGAAAAGTCGCGGCTATGAGCTTGGCATCGGAACAGGACGTCCGCGCATCGAAACGGTGGAGCCGCTTAAAGCGATGGGATTGCTTCAATATTTCAATCCGAACCGTGTTGTAACCGCAAGTGACGTATTGGATGCGGAGAAGCGCTATCCGGATCGTGCACCGCTCGCCAAACCGCAGCCGTACTGTTATATCAAAGGGATGCTCGGCATGGATTGCCATGACGACGAGTGCTTCGGTTTAGCGCTGCCGATTGAAAACGGCGAAGAGATTCTTGTGGTGGGCGACTCTGTAGCGGATTATATGGCGGCCCGCAGCATTGGCTGCAAGTTCGCGGCGACGCTAACCGGTTTGACCGGCCAGGAAGCGCGCGCCAAGTTTGAAGAACTAAAAGCCGACTACATCCTCGATGACATGACGCAGATTTTAACTATTTTGTAAAAATGAAACCCGGCATGCAGGTCCATGAAGGCCTACATACCGGGTTTTTGCTTTCTTAAGTGTTGAGCCGCTTAATATAAGAAGACATCGAGCAGTTTTGCCAGGTAAATTACAACTCGATTTGCGTTACACTTTTAATTTCATTTAGCTCGCCTAACGTGTCGAGAACGTCAGGGCTCACTTCTTTATCCACGCTTAGCAGCATAATTGCCTGACCGCCCACATCGCGGCGTCCCACCTGCATCGTCGCGATGTTGACGTCATTATTGCCGAGAAGTGTACCGACACGGCCAATGGCGCCCGGACGGTCATTGTGGTGTACGAGCAGCAGATTGCCCTGCGGTACAAGGTCGATGGAGTAGCCGTCGATTTTTACGATGCGCGGGCCGTAGCCGTTCAGCAGCGTACCGGCAACCGTTCTTTCTTCCTGGCTTGTTTTCAACGTGACGGTAACAAGGTTGTTGAAGCCTCCGCCATATGTGGACTTTTGCTCTGTTACATGGATGTCACGGTTTTTTGCAAGGATTGGCGCATTGACATAGTTAGCTGCCGCACCTAAATGGTAGGCCAGGATGCCTTTAAGCGTTGTGCGGGTCAGCGCCGCCGTATCGATGTCATTCAAATCGCCGGAATAAGTTACGACGACTTCTTTCAGGCCGCCTACTGCAATTTGCGCAATGAAAGATCCTAGCTTTTCGTTCAATTCAAAGTACGGTTTAACTTTCTCCATCACATTTGCCGGGATAGACGGCAGATTCACCGCATTTTTGAACGGCTCATCACGCAGAATGTGCAGAATTTCTTCGGATACGTCAATCGCCACGTTCTCCTGTGCTTCCACGGTGGAAGCGCCGAGGTGCGGCGTTACGATAACCTGCGGAAGTTTAAGCAGCGGGTTATCCACCGGCGGTTCCTGTTCGAATACGTCAAGGGCCGCCCCGGCCACTTTGCCGCTTACGATCGCTTCATAGAGCGCTTTTTCGTTGATGATGCCGCCGCGTGCACAGTTTACGATACGTACGCCGTCTTTCATCTTTTCAAACTCTTTTGTGTTGATGATATATTTCGTATCTTTTGTCAGCGGTGTATGCACAGTAATGAAATCAGCCTGTGTTACGACGTCATCGAGCGTACCGAATTTTACGCCCAGTTTATCGGCACGTTCCTGGGTCAGGAACGGATCGTAGGCAATGACTGTCATATTGAAAGCCTTGGCGCGTTTAGCTACTTCGGCTCCGATACGGCCGAGACCGATAATGCCGAGTGTTTTGTTGTTCAATTCCACTCCGGTGAACGATTTACGGTCCCACTCGCCTTCGATCAGCTTCTTATAGGCCGGTGGGATACGGCGGGCGAGCGCCATGATCATCGCAAAAGAGTGCTCGGCCGTAGAGATTGTGTTTCCGTCCGGTGCGTTAATTACGACAATACCCGCATTGGTAGCAGCAGTCAGATCGATGTTATCGACACCTACACCGGCGCGGCCAATCGCTTTGAGCTTTGTGCCCGCTTCAATTACAGCAGGTGTCACTTTCGTCTGGCTGCGTACGAGCAGCGCATCGTATTCTCCGATAATGTCGATTAATTCGGCTTCGGAGAGGCCGGTCTTGCGGTCCACCTGAACATCTTTTGCGTCGAGCAACTTCTGGATACCAAACTCGCTTAATGGATCGCTTACTAAAACTTTAAACATAGTATCTACACCTCCGCGGCGCATGGCGCCTTTTTCCCTGGAATATATTTTTTGGTAAATAAAAAAGCCTTTCGTGCTCACTACAAGCTTGCAACTTGCAGTGAGGGACGAAAAGCTTCGTTTCGCGGTACCACCCTCATTCACTGCTGTTTCACAACAGCAGCCTCAACCGGTCCGCTGGTGACGGACCGATGCCTATAACGGGGCTTCCGTTCAGACCTACTTCTTCCGGTTCAGCCTGACAGCTCAGGAGCGCTCAAACGACAGGGGATTCACCGGTTCGCAGCAACCACCGGCTCTCTGGAGAATCGCAACCGCAGTTTCTCTCCGTCTTCGCTGTTTATGTATATTGTTTGTTGTCTGATAATAATTTAACATGTAAAATAAACTGGGTCAAGCATTTTTCAGCTAAAAACTTAACATTTTTATTTTTATTCATAACAATGTTCGGGTTTAGCTTAAATCTTTATTTTTATTCTATCAAGTTGCTGCAAGGATGTAAAGCTGATTTGTATTCCTATATCGTAAAAAAATTATGAAAGTAAGGGGGAAGGACGGGAATCCGCTTTCAAAAAATTGCGTGAAAAATTCTCTTGCGTGGTACAACAGGGAGATGCCATGATAAGATACAGAGTAAAGGAGGGCAAAGGAGTGGAGATTAGAAAACTGCGTGGCCACCACCTATTATGCGTGCATGGTTTCCAGGGCATGGGATACAGCCCTTCATTTATAGCGAAGATGCAGGAGATTGTGGAGCAAGTCCGCGATCCAGAATGCGATATTTGGCTTGAAGTGACGATCGGTTTCGATGAAGCGTGCAGCGCCTGTCCACACAGGGGAGAGGCGAAATGCGAAGCGGACGAGGATTCCGACCTTTCTGTCAAGCGAATGGATGCAAATGTCATTCGCCATCTGGAATTGGAGCCGGAAGGGACCTACCGTAAGGAATGGCTGGTGCGGCGTACGGCACGAATGGTGGAGCCGGACGATCTGGATACGTTATGTGCGGATTGCTCATGGCTTGCCGAAGGCGTATGCAAAGAGGGGATCCGGAGCCTGCGCGAAGCGCATGGAATTACAGGGGAGACGAAAGCGGATAGAGCATAAGAAAAATTCGCGGGCGTTGCCGCTCTTTTTCCCCCTTCGGGCCCCACGCTCCACACGGAAAAACCTCCCGGCCGGGAGGTTTTCGTATGTACAATCAGGCTTATTTGTTTTCCGCATAACGGGCGAGGCACTCGTCGATAAGCTGTGCCGCTTTCTCCGGACCTTCCCAGCCTTCAATTTTTGTTTCTTTGTTCTCGAGGTCTTTGTAACGCTCGAAGAAGTGGGAAATTTCCTTCGTGATATGAGCCGGGATATCATCGAGGGATTTCACATCGTTCCAGCGCGGGTCGTCAACCGGTACGCCCAGCAGCTTCTCATCCTGACCTTTGTCATCAGACATAATGAGTACACCGATGATGCGGGTAGAGATAACGCAGCCCGGGAATGTTGGGAATGTGGTCAGCACAAGCGCATCCAGCGGATCGCCGTCAAGCGCCAGCGTGTTTTCCAGATAGCCGTACTCGGTCGGATAGTGCATCGGAGAGAACAGGACGCGGTCCAGACGAAATACGCCTGCTTCTTTATCGAATTCGTATTTGTTCTGGCTTCCGGCCGGAATTTCAACGAATACATCAACAACTTTGTTTTCAAAAGCCATGAAGACTCCTCCTCTTTTTAATCGTTCTTGTCCCGTGGGGGATTCTGCTTCATTATAGCAAGTTCCATTTCATAAGAAAAGCACATCCTGAGAAGAGAGGAGGATGGGAATGGATTTTCTCATCGGATTTGTAGGAAGTCTGCTGATTTCCGGTGTGGCGTATTGGAAGCGGTCGCTTTCGGCAAGCGGGGCCGCCGCAGCAATCTTGCTCGGTACGCTGATGTATGCGCTTGGCGATATTCGGTGGTACGGTCTGCTCATTGCGTTTTTTGTTTCATCCAGCCTGCTGTCGCACCGCAAGAAAGAGGCGAAGCGGGAAGTAGAGAACCTGTTTGCGAAAACAGGCACACGGGACTGGCTGCAGGTTGCGGCGAACGGCGGACTTGGGCTTGTTGCGGTATCGGGAGCATTTTTCCTTGGTCGCGAAGAAATGTGGTATGCGTTTTATATTGGTGTAATGGCAGCAGTAACAAGCGATACGTGGGCGACGGAAATCGGCGTGCTTGCCAGACGTAAACCGCGTCATATTTTCACGTGGCGCGAGGTAGAGCCGGGAACATCGGGCGGAATTAGCGGCCTGGGTTTTTTTGCTTCCTTGCTGGGAGGTATATTTATCGGCGTGATGGCGATTTTGTTTACATGGCTTGCCGAAGGAGAGTTTCCACTACTGTATCTTGTGGGCGGTGCATTGGGCGGCCTGACCGGAAGCCTTGTGGATAGTGCAATCGGAGCAACATGGCAGCAGATGTACCGCTGTGAAGCGTGCGGCAAAGGGACGGAGCGGACGGAGCATTGTCAGCAGCCGACACGTGTAATGAGGGGGTATGCATGGTGTACGAACGATATGGTGAACCTAATGGCGTCCCTGATCGGCGGCTTGGTCGCTGTTTGGTGGCGATAAAGGCGAAGGGAGACAAATAAGGAGCGGAATTTTCCGCTCCTTTTATTATTTCGTTTGTCTGGTTGATGTTTTTTTGATTTGCTCCCGTTCTTCCTGCGTTAAGACGCCCATCAGATACAGCAATTCTGTTACTTTTTCAATGCGTCCGGTTCTTCGTGGCTTCTTCATGCGTATGCCTCCCGGCTGATGGATTTAGTTAATTTTATTATACTCAATAGTTTTGACTTTGCGCAACATTTTTTTGAAAATAGACGCAAATCACACAAATGAATTCTAGTAACCGTTTGGCGATCTTATAGCAGGGGGATGTTACATAAATTTCTTGCGCAGGTACCACCACATCCACCACGAAAGCGCCGTCAGCATGACGAAGATTACGAGCGTCGTATACGGTGAATCCTGAAACGGCAACGGCACGTTCATGCCGAAAAATCCGGTCACGAATGTTAGCGGAAGCATGATGGTGGAAATCATCGTCAGGATGTTCAGGTTCTCTGTCGTTTTCGCGCTGACAATTGAATAATACGTATCAAGCGCACTGTTTACCAGGTCCTTAAATGTTTCCGTGGAATCGGCGATCCGCTCCAGGTGGTCTTTCAAATCAATGTAGAACGGTACGTTATCCTCTTGAATGGGGAACAGCCACTGACCGTTGATTGTAGCGAACACCCGCTTCTGCGGCAGAATAACGCGGCGGATGAGAATCAGTGTCCGCTTGAGCGCCAGGAACTCTTCCGTTACAAGCTCCATGTCGTATTCATACATCTCGTCTTCAATCTCATCAATCCGGATACTGATCCGATCAAGAATCGGGAAGTATTCGTCCGTAATCCCGTCAATGATAGAGTAGAGCAAATAGTCTGCCCCCCGGTTCATGTATTCTTTGCTTTGCAGACAAGCGGCGGCAATACGTCCGATCGACGGCATCGGCCGCTTATGAATGGTTACGATATAATTCGGTCCCATAAAAACGTTCAGCTCAAGTGTCGTAATCTCATTATCGCTTTCTTCATGATAGCGCAGCGCATGAAACACGAAGAAGTGGTAATCCTCGTAGTCATCTACTTTTGCGCGTGGGCTGTGCTGCAGGCAGTCTTCGATTGCCAGCGGGTGAAAGCTAAACAGCTTGGCGACGTAGTGGAGTTCTTGGTTGCTTGTATTAAACAAATCAATCCAGAGCAAGTCCTCATTGGAATGGAGAAATTCATCAATTTTATTTAAGTCCACATCATGGAGCATCTCCTGACTAGAATGGTTGTAAAAATAGGTTTTGATCAAGGGTATCCCTCCTTAACCTTATGATAGTCAGTACTACTTGTACTTCAGGGAAGGACGGCTGACTTTTGCGGTACGAAGGAAAAGAGAGAAGCGAACGAGAGGATGATTTCAATGGGGAAAAAGACGAACGCCTTTTTCTTCCCTGGCTCTTCTTTCCTCTTCTCCTCTTTCTTTTCTCCTCATTTGCACAAAAAAGCCTCTCCCGTATGCCCAGGAGAGGCTTCATTCGTTCAAGCCGTAAACGCAAAGAAGGAACGCATACGAAAACAAAATCCGTACGTTCCGCGTATTCTCCTGGTTGAGCTTCGGCACAGAACAACGTAGAGTAATGACTCAGCCACCTTAAGTAGAGCCTTAATCCGGCAATACCTGTTCTACCCATTGGCGTCTCTCGACGTTTCCGGGCAGTGGCCTGTGTTTGAACTGGAGCCTCGCCTAACGAGAATGCTTATGAATACTTATGACATACTTTAGGATATAGGCAATTAGAAGAGTTGTCAATTGTCTTTTCTTGTATACCGGTTTAAAAGGAGATATCGATTGGGGAGAACTTGTCGGGTACTTTATCTTCGGATAGATTGCATTTCTCGTGACAATCAGCAGGATTGTGATGACTACGATTATGGGCGGCATCGCGGTTGTAAAACGGGGAAAAGAGCATGTTCGTCAGTGTAGAAGAACATAAAGATAAGGAGATGACATGCAGCGAAAAAGCCTAACCGGACCGGTTAGGCTTTGAATGAATACTTCGGATAGTCCCAGGCTTTGCAGCAGCCTGGTTCCTATTCTTCAACTTTAATGGAATCAGTCGGGCAACCTTCAGCTGCGTCGCGAACATCATCGAACAGGATGTCCGGAATTTCGGCAGTGTTAGAGTTGTCATCGATTTTGTTGAAAGCCAGACCTTCATCATCATAATCGAATACATCTGGAGCTGTTGCGCCACAAGCTCCACATGCGATACAAGTGTCTTTGTCAACCCATGTAGTCATTCTCTCTTCACCTCCACAATTTCTAAGAAAAGATGTTGTCTACTTCTCCTCCCCCATTGTAAACATTGTACCTATGAATATCAAGATGGTTAAGAAAAAATAATGAACAGGCTGCAAAAACATCTCTTCCTCTCCACCCGGGAGAGCGCTACACTATAAATAGGTACAGTAACTACTTACCCGAATGTAAGGAATGAAAACATAGAGATGGAGAATCGATTTGAAGAAGGCCTGTTTCTTGTGGCCGCCGCACGTTTTCGCGGCGAGCGGACATCGCAGGCCATCGTACATTTGCTCAGAGGACGCAAAAACAACCAGGTCATCGCCGACGCGGCCCTTTTTGGCACATCGATGCTGTACGGCATAATGAGAAACGTGTCCGGCGAGGCTGTGCGGAGTCGTTTGGATGCGCTTATCGAGCGCGGATGGATCGAGGTGCACCAGGGAGAAAAAGAGCAGGTCTACTGTTCCATGACAGGGAAAGAAGAGTTGCGGAAGCTGAATGCTGAGTTTCGGTATGAGGCTTGTCTCTCGGCGGTTGCTTCCGTCCATGAAAAAGTGCGGGCGGTGCGCTTTTGGAAGAAGTTTTCCCTTTTTATTCAAACGCTTTCACATCTTATCGCCCAGGAGACATTGTTTTATCCTGTAGTGGAGCAGCGGGAGCTGCAGCAGGAAGTAAAACGGGTTATTATGTCATATGCGGACAAGCGCAGCCTGGCATTACAAACGAAGCAAGAGATCGCTCGCTGGATGGGAGAAGTAGAGGAGGAAGAGCGTCAGATTATCCTGCGCCGCCTAAGTGGAAAAGCGAGAGCAGGCCTGACATACAGGCAACTGGCAGACGCGATTGGAACGGATGAAGGAGCCGCGGCTCTGCATATCATTAGATTGGCCGCAGAGCAGCTTGCGCGCCTGGCTTCCGGTGCCTATCCGGTGTTGTCGGAGCTTGCTGACAGCCGGGCGGGCGAGGCGATGTTGACCCGGACGGCACAGCAGACAAAGGCGTTGCTCGATATGGGCTATTCATTTAAAGAGATTGTAAAGCGGCGCAGGCTTAAACCCGGCACAATCGAGGATCATCTGGTTGAAATTGCCATTGCCGACCCCTCCTTCGATATTAGTCGGTTCGTATCCCGGCAGAAGATGGATCGAATTCACGCAATTATGCGGGAGAAGGGAACAAAGAAAATCGGGGAAATCAGACGGGAGGCGGGTGAAGAATATAGCTATCTTGAGATTCGCCTTGCATCCGTGCGTGCGCCCAGGGGAGGTGGACAACCATAGAACAAGCACAAGAACAGGCGCTGCATGCAGCGCTTAAACGTTATTTTGGATATAATGCATTTCGGGCCGGACAGCTTGATATTATGCGCTATCCGCTTGTGGGTGAGAATGCGCTCGGCATCCTTGCGACCGGTGGCGGCAAATCGCTGTGCTACCAATTGCCCGCACTGCTGTTCCCCGGGATGACTGTCGTTATCTCGCCGTTGATCTCGCTGATGGCGGATCAGGTGCGCCAATTGCGGCGCAGGGGCATTCAGCATGCGGAATATATTAACAGCACACTTTCGATAGGAGAACAGCGTTGGAAGATGCGCCAGGTTATGGAACGGAAAGTGAAGATTTTATACGTGTCCCCGGAAAAACTGCAGCAGGAAGCGTTCATGGAGCAGCTCGTGCATATCCCAATTTCATTGTTTGTCGTCGATGAAGCGCACTGCATTTCTCAGTGGGGCCATGATTTCCGCACCGATTACCAGCGGCTGCATGCCTGTATTCGGCAGCTGGGAAATCCGCCGGTGCTGGCGCTCACGGCGACGGCGACCGAAGCGGTGCAGCGGGACATCTGCCGTCAGCTTGCAATTCCTGCAGACCATATTGTGCTGCAGTCGATCAACAGAGAGAATATTTGCTATGATGTAGCATTTCTCTCCGATGAACGGGAGAAGGAAGCGGTTCTGTTTGAGAAATTGCGGACGTTGAAAGGTCCGGGCCTGGTATATTTCCGTTCGCGTAACAGCACGGAACGCGCGTTTTTGCAGGCACAGGAGCACAATATCGGGCGCTGTGCGTTTTATCATGGAGGCATGGGGGCGGAAGACCGGATGTTGATTCAGCAACAATTCATAAATAATGAACTGGATATCGTTTTCGCCACGAACGCATTCGGCATGGGAATCGACAAATCGGATATTCGTTTTGTATTGCATTACCATGTTCCGCCGGATATTGAATCGTACTTGCAAGAAGTGGGGCGTATAGGCAGGGACGGCGCACCTGGGTATGCTTGCCTCTTATCGACGCCTGACGACGGAGTGCTGCCCGGGCAGCTTATCGCCGAAGAGTATCCGGGCGAGAAGCAGATATGTGGATTTACAGCATTCCTTAAACCTCATCGCGGCCAAACTATACAGCTAACCGAACAGGAAGCCCTGGAGCGGTGGGCGCTTGAAGTTCAGCATTTGTCCATTCTGCTCTATCATATGGAACGGATGGAATGGATACATCGACCCCGCCGCTCGAAAGAAGGGTGGGAGTTCGAAATCTCTTCGTCATTCCCGGAACAGTGCGGGGAGCTTGTCGGTGCGGTTTTCCGCCGCCGTAACGAAAGATATGATAAATTAGAGGAGATGCGGAACTGGCTTTCGAAAGCGACATGCCGCAGGGAAGCACTGGGAAGGTACTTCTCTCAGGAGCACCGGACGGCGCTTGCCAGTTGTTGTGACCGGTGCGGTATTGATATGAAGCTCTATGAACGACAGATGCCGGATGCGGTGCAGCCACAGGAACGATGGGACTGGCGGCGTGAGCTGGATCTTCTGCTTCCGGTTTCCTGACACCAAAGAAGGGAAGAGCAAAATGGATCCGCGATATGCACATTTGGATAGTCGAACGCTGGCGCTAAACGTATATATTTCCCAGGCGATTTTGTTTGTCATAGGACTTGCAGGGCTGTATTTTTTTTATATTCGTCCGGGGGTTGATTGGATAGGACGATTTCTTGCCCCTCATATAGCAGATGTATTTGTGTACGGTACACTGCTTGCGCTTTTGGTGGTGGCAGTGGAGATTGTCTTGATTGTCTGGCTGCCGCCGGAGATGTTTGATGACGGAGGATTAAACGAGCTGTTGTTCCGTGATTTGCCTGTCTGGCACATCGCACTGGTATGCCTGGTGGTAGCGCTGGCGGAAGAATTTCTGTTCCGTGCTGTTATCCAGCCGGGGTTGGGCGTATGGTGGACAAGCGTGTTATTTGCGCTTGTACATGTGCGCTATCTCAAGAAGTGGGTGATGATGGCCGTCGTATTTTTAATCAGCATGCTGTTCGGGTGGCTGTTTGATAAGACGGGAACCGTCTGGGCTGTAGTGTGGACCCACTTTTTAGTTGATTTTATTCTTGGATGTTTTGTAAGAAAAGGATGGTTTTTCTCGCCAAAGGAAGGAGAATCCTTACAAAAAGCGAATAGAGAAGAGAGAAATGAAAACAAAGAAAATGGGGATGCCGATGAGCGAGAAACAACGTAACCATTCGGATCAGTCTGATGCGCTGCGAAAGCTGGTAGAGCGGCAAAATGAAGCGGAACAAAGCGCGATAGAGCCACAGGTAGAACGGCCGAATAAAATACCTACCGGTACGCTGCCGCCGCGCAGTACCGTGCACAGAAAGCCGCCTTTAAATCTTACACCGTATTATTATATTGCCGGCGTTTTGCTGCTGCTCGTGATAGGCGGCCTTGTTTTCTTGTGGTACGCGGCGCGAAGCGAGCCTTCCACGGCCCAGCCGCAGACCCAATCGAAAGCGTCTGAAACCGGAAAGCAAGCCCCGGCCAAAGACGGTCAGACGAAGACACCGTCTTCTCCTGCGCCTTCACCGCAGGCCAAACCGGCCCCGGCGAATCCGGGTTCGTCTCAGAATCCGGCCGGATCGCAGGCGCAGACTTCGGGAAGCGTAAAGCCTCCTGCTGCATCACAGACATCTTCTGCCAAAGCGACAGCACCGCAGAGTTCCGCAGCAAAACCGGCGCCTGTTGCAAAAAAAGCCCCGGCGAAGGCGCAAAAGCGAATTCTGCGTCATAGGGTACAAAAAGGCGATACACTATATAAAATTTCTGTCATGTATTACGGAACGGGAAAATATCAATTTTATCTTGCGCGTTACAACGGGATTCAGAATTTATACGCCGGTACGGTACTAAAGGTGCCAATCCCGCCCCGGTAAGAGAAACAGACGCCGTCTGGCGCCTGTTTTTTTCTGTGAAAATCGTGAGGAAAGAAGGAGAAGAGTGAGGAAAAAAGAGCTAAGGAAGAAAAAGGCGTTCGCCTTTTTCCCCATTGAAATCCTCTCCTCATTCTTTCCTCTCTTTTCCTTCCTACCCCAAAAGTCAGCCGCCCTTCTCATGATTTTCATGTCGGGATTGGGCTAAAAAGCCATAGTAGTTATATTTTTGGATACACTACACCCAAAAGGAAGTTCTGGAAGAGAAGGAGAATGGAATATGTCGCAGATGGAAAATCCGCTAATTGTCCAGGGTGATCGCACGCTGCTTTTGGAAGTGCGCCATCCAAAGTACAGTGAGGTTCGCGATGCTCTGACACCGTTCGCTGAATTGGTCAAGAGTCCTGATTATGTTCATACCTATCGTCTAACTCCGCTGTCGTTGTGGAACGCAGCCGCACTTGGCCTGCATGCTGACACGGTGCTTAATGTGCTGGAGCGGTATGCCAAATTCCCTGTGCCCGCTCCCGTAAAAAGTGAGATTGTCCGGACAATGTCGCGCTTCGGTCAACTGCAGTTGTTTGTGCGTGAGGGCGAGCTTGTGCTTTCGGCGGCCGGAGCACAAATCATGGAGGATATTCTAAGCTATGCATCGATCGCTAACTTAATCGAGCGTCGGCTGTGCGAGCGCGAAGTAATCGTACCGTTTGCCTGGCGTGGCGTTATTAAGCAATCCCTGTTAAAACTCGGCTATCCGGTTCAGGATATGGCAGGCTACACAGACGGAGAGCGGGTGGAGATGGAGCTTTGCAAACAGAGGGGCTTTGCGCTTCGTGATTATCAGGTAGCAGCGGTGGATGCATTCTACGCAGGAGGCAGTACATCCGGAGGAAACGGGGTGATTGTGCTCCCTTGCGGCGCTGGCAAAACATTGGTTGGCATTGAGACGATGGTACGGTTCGGCATGGCGACACTCGTGCTTACCAGCAGTACTACATCGGTGAAGCAATGGAAAAGCGAAATACTGGCTCGTACCACACTGACCGAAGAACAGGTCGGAATGTATACCGGACAGGAAAAACAGGTACGTCCCGTCACCATTAGCACATACCAGATGATTACACACCGGACGGCGGAGTCGGGAGAATTTCCGCATCTGTCGCTCTTTCACGAACGCGACTGGGGGTTGATTATTTACGATGAAGTGCATCTGCTGCCTGCCCCGGTGTTCCGCATGACCGCTGATATCCAGGCGAAGCGCCGCCTTGGCTTGACCGCTACGCTGGTGCGTGAAGATGGCCGCGCTGACGATGTGTTCAGTCTCATCGGTCCCAAAAAATACGAACTGCCATGGCGGCAGCTCGAGGAGCAGGGATTCATTGCAAGTGCGGTATGCACCGAGATTCGTGTGCCGCTGTCAGGCTTATTGAAGGCAGAGTACATGGGCGTGAGCGAGCGGCGGAAGTTTCGTATCGCCGCCGAAAACCCGGACAAGACTCCGGTGGTCAAAGATGTGCTGAAACGGCATGAAGGGGAACAAGTTCTTGTTATCGGCCACTACGTATCGCAATTGGAAGCGCTGGCGAGCGAGCTGGATGTGCCGTTGATTACAGGAAAAACATCCCAGGAAGAGCGAGAAGTGTTGTACCGGAAGTTTCGGCGCGGCGATATCAGGACGCTCGTCGTATCACGTGTTGCGAATTTCGCGATTGATTTGCCGGATGCAAGTGTGGCCGTGCAGGTCTCCGGTACGTTCGGTTCACGTCAGGAAGAGGCGCAGCGGCTGGGAAGGATTTTACGTCCGAAAAAGGATGGCCGGACGGCTCACTTCTACTCGCTCGTCTCGGCGGAATCAAAAGAAGAACAGTATGCGCACAGGCGCCAGATGTTTTTGGTTGAACAGGGATACCAGTATCGCTTGCAGGTTCTCAAACAAACATCCTCATAAACAGAGCAAAGAAACGGGCAAGAGATAAATGCTTCTGCCCGTCATTGTGTCACAAATTTTTCGATGAATTCTCCTTGTGAAAGCGGTGCAGAATGGGCAAACCAAAAGGAGGAACTTATTGCGTACCATGAGGAGGAGAGAACTACCCTATGTATGATTGTGCGATTATTGGAGGAGGCATCGCCGGTTTGCAGGCGGCCCTGCAGCTCGGCCGCTATATGCACCGTGTAATCGTGATTGACGCAGAAGGCGGACGTTCAAGCCTGGCACGGCGCTATGGTAATATTCTCGGGTTTCCTGACGGGGTCAGCGGTCCGGAACTTCGGGAGAGAGGGCGCGTTCAGGCCCAGAAGGTCGGAGTCGAATTTATGGACGGAAGAGTAAGCGGCGCACGAAAAAGGGAGGAAGGGTTTAAATTAAAACTCGAAGACGGAAAAGAAGTAACGGCCAAGCGGGTGCTGATTAGCACCGGCCTGACTGATAGAATCCCGGATAATATCGAAGGGCTGCGTCGTGTACTCGGCACGGCGATCTATGTATGTCCGGACTGTGACGGGTATGAAATTCGCGATACGAAAGCCGTCGTATTGGGCGCAGGGAACGCCGGAGCGGCCATGGCCTGCGCGCTTCGTTATTGGACGGATGACTTAACCTATATCAACCATGAGCCCGAAGGGAAGTCTGTATCAGAGCATTGGAAGGAGGAGTGTGCCAAGACTGGCGTGAATATAGTCAGCGGTCCCGTGCTTGAGGTGCAGAGCAAAGAAGAGGGTGTCCTATCCGGCATCCGTATAGCGAACGGTCAAGTCGTCAAAGCGGAAAAGGGATTCATCGCATTTGGCGGCAATAAGGCCGAATCTGACGTTGCCGCCATGCTTGGCGTAGAACGATTGGAGAATGGGCACATCCCGGTGGATGGCCGAACAAAAGAAACAAATGTGCGCCACGTCTGGGCTGCGGGAGATGTGGCGGCGCATTCTCAACTTCTGACGGTAGCGATTGGTGATGGTGCCCAGGCCGCGATATGGATTCATAAAAGCCTGCAGGAAGCATAAAAAACTTGGCGCGGAACCATCACATCACCTTTAGTCGTGTGGAGTGTCAAAACAGCTTCTGTATAAGTACATTATTTCATTGTTATATTACAGTTTTCGAAGATTCAGGTAAAATCAGAGTCCGGCAGCGCCGGACTTTTTCTTTTGTCAATTATACAACGTATAAATAGTGTTAATTTATATCTGTTTTATAATATTTTTTAGTTCTGTATTATAACTGTAAAATAAATACCTCGATATGAGGGAGAATTATAAATTCAATTTTATCAATAAAGTAAGCGCTTTAAAAATAATAAGGGGAGTTTAGAGAAAAACAATGACAAACTGTTGCTTTAAAAAAATACACCTGTTATAATTTATTTGAATCTAAAATGCAAGACAATTCTAATTTTATAGTTGGTTATACGGACTATGGGTTTTTCTGGGGGAAAGATGTGTTTCAGGCAGAGCGATTGTCTGTTTATGTATGTTGAGATGGGGAGGAATAGAAATGTCGATACTTCCAAAGAAGAACGAACTTGGTTTTTATGAAATTCGTCTGGAATCTATCGGAGGGTTGGGAGCCAACCTGGCGGGGAAAATGCTGGCGGAAGCCGGTGTGCTGGGACTGGGGCTTAACGGAATGAACTTTTCTTCGTACGGTTCGGAGAAAAAGGGTTCGCCGGTAAAAGCGTTTATTCGCTTTAGCGATCCGGACGTGCAGATTCGTGCCGCCAGTCCGATCGAGCGGCCGCACGTGGTCGGAGTGTTTCATGAAGCGCTGTACAAAACGGTAGATGTCGTGTCCGGATTGGACGCACATGGTATCGTACTGGTTAATACCACACGTGATTTCGATGAAGTAAGGGAAGAACTGCATCTTGAATACGGTACGCTGGCGCTCGTCGACGCGCTCGGCATTGCCGTTGAAGAGAAAACAAAGGTCAACACCGCCATGCTCGGTGCGCTGTTCAGAATCTGTGACTTCCTTGATCCGGAAGCAATGCGCGCCGTTATTCGCAAAACGTTCGAGAAGAAATATTCGCACCTGGTGGAGCCGAACTTGCGCACGTTTGACCGCGGCTATAACGAAGTAGCATTTAAATCCTATGAAGTGCCGGAAGGATCGGCAGGCAAGGAATTCGTCCGACCCGAGCCGCTGCTTGGCTATGAAACTCAGCCGATTGGCGGAGTGATTGTGAATCCCGGGAACAGTATCCTGAAAGATTTGAGCGCAAGCCGCCAGGGCTTCCTGCCGGAATATCACGATTCGAAGTGTATTCATTGCGCAGCCTGCGATACGGTTTGCCCGGATTTTTGTTTTGTATGGGAAGAGGGCACTGACAAGAAAGGGCGTCCCCAGATGTTTTTGTCAGGCATTGATTATCAGTACTGCAAAGGCTGTCTGAAGTGTGTGCAGGCCTGTCCGGTGGAAGCGTTGACCGAGATGCGAGAAGAAATTGGCTATGCCGAAGAGCATCGTGTACCGCAAAAATTTATTCTGGCCGCTAATTAATCAGGAAGAGGGGATGGATTAGAATGGCAATCGAATATAATACAGAAAAAATGGCATTGGATAGTGCGGCGAAAGAAACGATGCCGGAGCAGAAGCTGACGTTTGAATCCGGCAATGAAATGGCGGCGATGGCGGCCGCTCAAATCAATTATCACTTAATGGGGTATTTCCCGATTACGCCGTCTACGGAAGTGGCGCAGTTTCTTGACGCGATGAAGACGCGCGGCGAGCATGATATCGTGCTGATTCCGGCCGATGGGGAACATGGTTCAGCCGGGGTTTGTTACGGTGCGGCCGCAGCGGGCGGACGTGTGTTTAACGCGACCAGCGCAAACGGTTTCTTATACATGATCGAGCAGCTTCCGGTACAGTCCGGTACGCGCTTCCCGATGGTAATGAACCTGGTTACCCGTGCAATCAGCGGTCCGCTTGACATCCGGGGCGACCATTCGGATTTATATTACGGGCTTAATATCGGTTGGCCGATTCTTTTGGCGCGTGACCCGCAGGCGGTATATGATATGAACATCATGGCATTGCGCGTAGCCGAGCATGCGGATGTGCGCCTTCCGGTAATGGTAGCATACGATGGCTTTTTCACGTCACACCAAAAGCGCCGTGTGAACTACTTTGCCGACCGGAAGACAGTACAGAATTTCGTGGGCAAGGTGCCGTCCGGATACGTGCATGCACTGGACCCGGAAAATCCGGTGACCATCGGACCGTACATGAATGACCCTGATTTAATCAACAACAACTATCAGCAATCTGAAGCAATGTACCGCGCCGGCGAAGTGTTTAAGCAGGTAGCGGCAGAATATGAGAAGATTTCGGGGCGCAAATACGAAGTGCTCGATCTCTATCGTATGGAAGATGCGGAAGTAGCGGTATTTCTGCTTAACTCCGCGGCCGAGACGGCGAAAGATGTGGCTGATCAGCTGCGTGCCAAAGGCATTAAAGCCGGGGTTATCAGTCCGAACATGATTCGTCCGTGGCCGGCGAAAGAAATTCAAGAGGCTTGTAAAAACCTCAAGGCCATCATGATCGGGGAGCGTGCCGATTCCTACGGCGGACATGGCGGCAATCTTACACACGAATTAAAAGCGACGCTGCAGGAAATCAAAGGCAACGAAACGATTGTAGTGAGCCGGATCTTCGGTGTCGGCGGCAAGGACTTCTACCATGATGATGCAGAGGCGTTTTTCGCCCTGGCCATGGAGGCGGCCGAGCTGGGATATGCGCCGGTTCCGTTCGATTACTTCGGACATACGCCGGGCAATCCGGAAGCAGCACCGAAGCGGGTATTAAAGCCGCTGCACGGCGATGCGTTCAAATCAGGACTGATTCACGTGACACCGAACGAAGAAACTGGCAAGCTGGACGTGAAAATTCCGCCGCTGCGTGCGCTCACAGGGAAGCCGAAGCGCATTGCGCCGGGGCATGGCGCTTGCCCGGGCTGCGGGATTTTTCCGGGATTGGAACTGTTCTTTAAAGGTATTGAAGGCGATATTGTTGTGCTGTTCCAAACCGGTTGCGCAATGGTTGTAACGACTGGATATCCATACAGCTCGCATAAGCAGACATACATTCATAACCTGTTCCAGAACGGAGCGGCAACGCTGTCCGGTGTGGTAGAGATGTTCCACGAGCGCAAACGTCGCGGTGAAATCCAGGTAGCGGATGACTTTACATTTGTTATGGTTACCGGCGACGGCGGTATGGATATCGGAATGGGACCGGCAATCGGTACGGCGCTACGCAACCATAAGATGATTATTCTTGAATATGATAACGAGGGATATATGAACACCGGCAGTCAGCTGTCGTATTCGACTCCGATGGGTCATATGACGTCGACATCCAATGTCGGCAAGATGCAGGGCGGTAAAGCGTTCCACCATAAAGACACAGCGCAAATTATGGCGGCCACTAACATTCCGTACGTATTCACGGGTACGGAAGCATTCCCGCAGGATTTGCTAAAAAAGGCAGCCAAAGCCCAATGGTATGCACAGAACGTTGGCATGGTATACGGAAAAATTCTTATCGCCTGTCCGCTCAACTGGAAATCCGCCGATGAACAGGGTCGAAATATTGTTGAGGCCGCCGTCAATTCCTGCTTCTTCCCGCTGTATGAAGTGGAGAGGGGTGTGACGACCATTACGTACGACCCGGACGCAAGAAAGAAACGGATTGAAGTGAAGGATTGGCTCAAAATGATGGGCAAGACGAAGCACCTCACCAAGCCGGAGTATGCGGAAATGCTTGCTTCCTTCGCTAACGAAGTCGACCGCCGCTGGAATCGACTGAAAGCCAAGCACGAAAACGAATATCTATAAGAAAGTCAGGACAAGGCGCAAGGTTCGCTGTTTTTTCCGCCGGGAAGGAGAAAAAGCTCGCGTTTTGCTGCCTGAACACCCGCCAAACATCTGGGCCTCTCGAAGAGAGAGACAGTGGCGGGTCTTTTTTCTGTGAAGATCATGAGAAAAGAAGGAAGGGAAGAGGAAATAAGATCCAGGGAAGAAAAAGGCGTTCGCCTTTTTCCCCATTGAAATCATCCTCTCGGTCTTTTCTCTCTTTTCCTTCATACCCCAAAAGTCAGCCGTCCCTTCTCATGATTTTCATGTCGGGGGTGCGGCTGAGACGCCATGGTGGTTTTGTTTATCTGTAATATTTTTCGTGTTTTATCTATATAGTATATAGAGAGGGAGCAGGCTGAATTTCACGATTTCTTTTTGAGGAGAATATGGTAAAATACAGAAGGATAGCGGCAGTTGAAGGGGGAAGACAGTCTGGTGGATGATAGAAGCTGGGAAGAATTCCTGATTCCTTATGAGCAAGCGGTTGAGGAATTAAAAGTGAAATTTAGGGGTATTCGCAAAGAATTAAAAAAGAGAAATGAATATTCGCCTATCGAATTCGTAACAGGTCGCATCAAAAAAATTTCAAGCATTTTAGAAAAAGCGAACAAGCTGGGTATTCCGTTGGATCGTCTTGAGGAAGTGGAAGATATTACCGGAATCCGGATTATGTGCCAGTTTGTACAGGACATTGACCGGGTTGTGGAACTGGTTCGCCAGCGCAACGGCAAAGATATGACGATCGTCTACGAGAAGGATTACATAAAAAACCAGAAGCCGAGCGGCTACCGTAGCCATCATATTATTATTAGGTACCCTGTCCATACTGCACAGGGCGAAAAAGAAATACTGGCCGAAATCCAAATACGGACATTGGCGATGAATTTCTGGGCAACCATCGAACATTCGTTAAATTATAAATACGAAGGCAATATTCCTGAGGATATAAGAGAGAGACTGCGCACAACGGCTGAAGCTTCGTATCTTTTGGATACGGAAATGTCCGAAATTCGCGATGAAATCCGTGATGCCCAACAGATGTTCGAATACAAATCAAATATCGTTTCCCGTATTCTGCAGGGAATCCAAAATTTATATCAGCGCGGGTTCGTTGTAGAGGCGACAGAATTTCAGAACCGGTTTCGCCAGATGCGGGCACGAGGTGACGTGGCCGAGCTGAGACAGCTCTCCCGTACGATTCAGGCGAAGATTCAGGAGGTGAGAACACTCGATTAATATCGAGTGTTCTTTTGCTTTTCCTCCGTTGTAATCAAGGAAAAACGTACAAAGACGGAGAGGAGGATATAGAATAGAGCCGGACTGCCCATACTAAGAAGAGGATGTACTCATTCAAGGAGGATAAGCCGATGCTGAGTCAAGATGCAACGAGAAAATATTGCGAAGACGAGCCGAATTCCTATGGTGCGGGGATGCTGCTGTCCTTCATTCTTGGGGCTTTAATTGCAATTGCGATGGTATGGGGAATCTCTATGCTGGAACTATAGGACGAAAAAATGCCGCCACGCGAGTGTAGAGAAGAAAGGCCGCGCATTCTGAGATAAGAGGCGGCCTTTTTTTGTCTTCTAAGGCCTTGTACCTTGCTTTGACTCCATGTTATCATTAGAAAAAATCCTATTATTTTTTGAACAAAAAAGAATCCTGCAACGTATTCTAAATACTACCACCGAATTTGCGGAGGGAGGGGTCATAATGCGCGTTGAACGTTTGAATCAGGATAAAATAAGGATCTTCTTAACATTCGATGACCTGATCGAGCGGGGAATTGAAAAGGATGATATGTGGCGTGATATTCCAAAAGTGCATGAACTTTTCAATGACATGATGGATCAGGCTCAAGATGAAGTTGGCTTTACAGTGAATGGACCTGTAGCGGT
>Ga0310836_100522_pt1 | contig 30272 bp, 26 predicted proteins | sample SM_ome_4_FD_201310 | JGI IMG/M metagenome (GOLD analysis project Ga0310836, IMG submission 201310) | Sorghum-adapted microbial communities enriched on stacked mutant (SM) sorghum from Joint BioEnergy Institute, Emeryville, California... ... | reverse complement strand
AATAGGGAGGACGAATTATGCTGAGGACTGCGCCATTTTGTGTGAAAACCATGAAATCATTCCCTTGTTTTCTTCCCTCTTTTCCTGCGTACCGTAAAAGTTATCTGTCCTTCCCGTGATGTTCATGCCGGGGTTGCTGCTGAGAAGCTATGGTGGTTTTTTCCATATTTCTGTTTGAAAGCGTGGATGTTTTTTCGTATGATGATAAAAGCAGCGGGCGTGCCCAGCGCCTGCCTGCCTGTATGACAGGGGGTGGAAATTTGTGATTAAAACATATTTTTATAACCATTCACAGCAAGCGATGCAGCATGACGTCGACCTGAATCAGGTGCATAGCTTCCTGCGCTCGCCGGAAGATCTGCTCTGGATTGATCTGTACGACGTGGGCAACGACGAGCTGCAGTATGTGGCCGACATTTTCGGGTTTCACCCACTGGCGATCGAAGACTGCCTGCATGTAAGCCCCCGGGCAAAAGTCGACGACTATGAAGACTATTATTTTTTCGTCATTCATGCTCTCCGCTACAATGAGGAAAGCGATAATGAGATTACTACACTTGAGCTGAATGTATTCTTAGGACTGAATTATATTGTAACGATTCATAAACGGCCCATGCCTTCGATCGGGCGGATTGCGGCGACAAGCCTGCACAGCAAGCAGTTTATGAACCGGGGGCCGGATTTTCTGCTATATTCCATTGTCGATGGTATTACGGATGAATATTTTCCGATTATGGACCGGATTAGCGTCCGGATTGACGAATTGGAAGATGAAATCTACGAACATCAAATGGAAGAGATTACCGAGGAATTCCTGGCACTGAAGCGGACCATCATTTTAATCCGCCGCGTAATCCTGCCGCAGAAGAGAATTTTCGCACCTGTAAATGGGACCATGTTGTTTGAAATCAATGAGGAAAACATTCCGTTCTATATCGACTTAGTCGACCATCTTGAACGCATCGTCGATTCGACGGAGACGTTTCGCGATCTCGTAAACGGAGCGCTTGATACGTACTACTCTATCGTAAGCGCCAAGACGACGGAGACCATGCGGATTCTGACGATTATTTCTACTATCATGATGCCGCTTACGTTTATTACCGGACTGATGGGCATGAATGTGCCTTTGCCGGGAGAGGAAAAGGCATACAGCTTCTGGATAATCATGGCTGTATTATTCACCGTAATCGCCCTTATGCTTCTTTATTTCAAACGAAAGCGCTGGCTGTAGAAAAGCAGACAAAAAAAGGCTGTCTTTCCGACGTCTGGAAGAACGCCATTCGGTACAGAGGAAATAACGCCTTATTTTCTGTCTGCTTTTGGTTTTTTAGCGTTTAGGAAGGAAATGGGCAAGTGCCGCTCCGACCCATGGAATACGCTGCACATCCTGCTTGCCGAGCACCCGCAGCCAGATAAGCAGCAGCGTATAAATGATAAGCCCCAGACAGGAGGCGAGCAGCATCGCTTGTGATAAATCCATCAAATGCGACCAGTAGCGTGTCATATGCAGGGTGGTATAACCGGAAAGCGCTACGCTGAATGCCACTTTAGCCAAATCTTTTACTTCTATTGTGAAGCCCGTGATTTTGCTGATGCTGAAGAAATGCAGGAGCGTTACCGATAGAATGCTGATATTGACCGAGAGTACCACTCCGTCAACGCCAAGCTCCGGACGAGATGCGAGCAGAAAGATGGCGGCCGTTTTCAACAGAGCGCCGATGATGGTGTTGCGCATTGCCACCTTCGCATGATCAAGCCCTTGAAGTGCGGCCTGCAGCGGCGCCTGAAAATACAGAAAGATAGAGTAAGGGGCCATCAGCTTCAGAAAATGCCCGACTTTTTCATCGTGATACAACAGGGTGGCCAACGGTTCGGCAAAGACATACAGCAGGGCGGCGCAGGGGGCACCGATGACGAGTGCCAGCCGAACGGATTGATAGATTCGACGATAGATAAGTTTGTCATTTTTTTGTGCAGCGGCTTCCGCGACAGCAGGAACGAGCGAAACTGAAAGCGAATACGTAATAAAAGTCGGAAAGAGTAAGAGAGGAATGGCCATTCCAGCCAGCTGACCGTAAAAGCTGGTTGCGGTGCTCGCAGAAATCCCGGCCAGTAAAAGGCTCTGCGCAACGACAATCGGCTCGATAAAAAATGTCAACGAGGCAACGATCCGGCTGGTCGTAACCGGGATTGAGATATCAAGGAGGCTGCGGAAGGTATCACGGTTCTTATCCAGCAGACCGGACAGGCTGTGCCGTTTCAGCAGTTTCGGTAAGCGCTGTCTGCGGAACTGGAGGAAGAGGCTTAGCATGCCGACGCCTTCTCCGAGGACGACACCGATCATTGCGCCCGCCGCAGCGTATTCCACCCCGTGAGGCATAAGCCAGGATGCGAGAATGATGACGGTAAACATGCGGACAATTTGTTCTACGACCTGCGAGCTTGCGGTCGGCACCATGTTCTGTTTGCCTTGAAAATAGCCGCGCAGCACCGAGGATACGGCAACAATGGGCACGATGGGTGCAATGGCTATGAGCGGATAAAATGCCCGTTCGTCAGTAAGGAAATAACGGGAAATTACGGAAGCGCCCACCAGCATGATCGCGGTGAAGACAATGCTAAGTACGAATACGATAACGAGGGACATTTGCAGGATAGCCCGTACCTTTCCGCTCTCTCCCTGCGCATCCGCTTCGGCGATGAGCTTGGACACCGAGACGTTTAAACCAAAGGTGGCGAGGGAGATAATCAGGACAAACGTCGGGACTGCCATCTGATACAGTCCAAGACCTTCCGCCCCGATAATCCGGGCCAGCATAACCCGATTGATAAAGCCGAGTACTTTGACAATCAGACCGGCAAGAATAAGAATGAGCGTTCCTTTCATAAATGTTTGTTTCGTCATAATATGTCCTCTCTTTTCCCATGCATATTTGTTGACAGCATATGCATGTACCCCAAGCAAACATGCCTGAAATTAACGGAGACAGGAGGCTTTACCTATGATACAGAAACAGCCGCTTGACGAGAAGCTGGCGTACGTGTGCGAGATTAAAGTACAAGAATTTGCAATGCTGGGTTATGAGGATATTACAATGGAAGAAATCTGGGAGTGTGTTTCGGAAAAATATAAGGAAATGCCGCCGCTTCACAAGGTGGTCAACGACATTTTGTCCTTAAAGCCCGGCCGCTGGATGAACTGGATGACCATGCGTGCGTACAAAGGCGGGTCAATGTAAGAAAACGTGAACAATTTGTCATTTGATTTTACGAAACAAATGTTTTGCGTATACGTAAAAGATAACGGGCCGCACAAAAAGTGGTGTGCGCTCGTTTTCTTTTGTTTCTACGGATGTTTAGCTGTGAAGCAGAGGAGAGTATAGAGTATAGCTTCTATGCCCTGTTGAATTTCCTTTAAGGGGAAGGGTAAATTGACAGTGAAAAATAGGAGTGGCTATAATAAAATGTATTGCTTGAAAAAGGAGGAACTACGGGAGATGATTAAGTGGAGTCGTCTTGTTACTCTCCTCGTTATTGTAGCTGTTGTTTTTGCTACGGTTGCTTTGACTGGGAAAAAAGTAGCGATGGGCACGACCCTCGGCCTGGATTTACGCGGGGGATTTGAAATATTATATGAGGTGTCGCCCCTCGATGAAAAACAGAAGGTGACGAAACAAACATTAATAGACGCAACGAAGGCGCTGGATAATCGGGTGAATAAGCTGGGAATAGCCGAGCCGGAGATTCAGGCAGAAGGCGAGAACCGGATCCGTGTCCGCCTGGCCGGTGTTACAGATCAGGAAAAAGCCCGTGATATGATTGGAAAGCCTGCGAATTTGACGTTCCGTGATATGCAGGGAAATATACTAATGAGCGGAAGCGATTTGGCGGAGAATGGTGCGCAGGGCGTACTGGATCCGCAGACACAGCAGCCGGTTGTGACGCTGCAGTTTAAAGACCCGAAGAAGTTCGCTAACGTAACCCAGAAATACGTAGGACAGCCAATGGCCATCTTCCTTGACGAACAGTTAATTACTGCGCCGGTCATCCAGCAAGTAATTCCGAACGGAACTGCCCAGATTGATGGACAGAAGGACATCCAGGAAGCCAAGGATTTGGCCGCTATCCTTAATGCTGGCGCACTGCCGGTGAAAATGAAGGAAGTATTCTCGACAAGCGTCGGGGCGAAGCTGGGACAAGAAGCGCTTGAGAGCGGAATAGAAGCTGGTGTTGTCGGTACACTCATCGTTTTCCTGTTCATGATTGTGTACTACCGAATGCCGGGCTTCATCGCCTGCATTACAGTAGTGGCATATATCTATTTGCTGCTTTTATTGCAAAACCTTATGGGTGTTACGCTTACGCTGCCGGGCATTGCTGCCTTTATTCTCGGGATTGGTATGGCCGTGGACGCAAATATTATTATGTATGAAAGAATTAAAGAAGAATTGCGGAGCGGTAAATCGTATTTATCCGCACTGCGTGCCGGTTCTAAACGTTCATTGGGCACCATTCTTGATGCCAATGTTACGAGTATTATCGGTGCATTGGTTTTGTTCTACTTCGGATCGAGTGCGATCCGCGGCTTTGCGGTGACTCTCATCTTAAGTATTCTCGTCGGCCTGTTCACGTCGGTGGCTGGTGCCCGTTTCTTGATGGGTCTGGCGGTACGCTCAAACCTGTTTAATAAACCTTCTTATTACGGAGTAAAGGAGCGTGACATCCGTGAACTATGATTTTAGTAACTATAAATTCGATTTCGTAAAACATAGAAAAAAGTATTTTCTTGTTTCTGCTGTGCTGATTATTGCCGGGATTATTTCACTTCTAACGATCGGATTGAATCTTGGAGTCGACTTTAAAAGCGGGACAAGGGTGCAGGTGCAAATCGGCAAAACGTTTAACGAGTCTGAAGTACAACAAAGCGTGGAACAGGCGGGTCTGAAGCCGGGGAGTGTAACAACGGCGGGCGACAAGAAGGATATGGCTGTGATTCAATTTGCGAAACCGATTCATAAGGATGAATTCGCCAAGCTGACCAAAGCCATGCAGATGAAATACGGCAAAGATGTATCTTTACAGGAGAGCACGGTCAATCCGATTATCAGTCAGGAGCTGGCGCGCTCTGCGCTGTATTCCGTGTTATTGGCTTCGATTGGGATCGTCATCTATATTACGATTCGCTTTGAGTTTCGTTTCGCGTTATCATCGATTATCGCACTCTTGCATAACGTGTTTCTCGTTATTACGTTGTTCAGTCTTTTTCAAATTGAAGTAGAATTAACGTTTATTGCTGCCATTCTAACAATCGTTGGCTATTCGATTCATGATAACATCATCATCTTCGACCGGATTCGTGATAATCTGAAGCATGCTAAACTGAAAACGGTACAAGATGTTGAAGATGTCGTAAATTACAGTATTGGTCAAACGCTGGCCCGTTCTATTAATACGGTTTTGACCGTGGTAATTTGTGCCCTGGCCCTCTACATTTTCGGTGGAGAGAGCATTCGTCATTTTACGCTGGCACTAATTATCGGGTTAATTTTCGGCGCCTACTCCTCCATTTTTATCGCGAGTCAGATTTGGGTTTCATGGAGAGAGCGTGATTTGAAAAAGAAAAAAATGGCTCTTGCTAATAATGAAGCGTAAGGAAGCCATACTATAAGGAAACAGGATAAAACCGCGGGGTGCGCCCGCGGTTTTTTCACGCACAAAATCTGCCGTAGAGGGAATAAAGGAGTGTTAGCGTATGCGTGGAGAACGGTTTGCCAAAGCCAGATTCGCTGCCTGGGTAGGCATTGTCGGCAACCTTGCTTTGGCGGTTGTCAAAGCGATTATTGGAGTGGTTGCCAATAGTAAAGCGCTGCTGGCAGACGCGATTCATTCAGCTTCAGATATTGTGGGATCATTTGCGGTACTTATCGGACTGCGTGCTTCACAGGTTCCGCCCGATCCTGAGCACCCATACGGCCATGGTAAAGCGGAACCTATCTCCGCCATTATCGTTTCGATTATTTTGTTTGTAGTGGGATTTGAGATGGCATATAATACGGTACAATCATTTTTTGCGCCGATTATCGCTCCAGGCATGCTGGCCGTATATGTTGCCCTTATTTCAATGGGGGTTAAGGAATGGATGTTCCGTTATAAATACCGTATTGGCAAAGAGCTAAACAGTCAGGCAATTATCGCCAATGCCTGGGAACACCGTTCGGATGTATATTCTTCATTCGCTGCTTTAGTTGGGATTGGCGGAGCCATTCTTGGTCAGCGCCTGGGCTACCCGGCGCTTGTCTACCTTGATCCGGTGGCAGGGGTCTTCGTGTCCGGACTTGTGATTCAAATGGCATACCGCATGCTTCGAGAATCGATTCACAGCACGCTTGATGTAGTCTGGGATGAAGAGAAGAGCAAGGAATTGCGTGAGACGGCGGCAATGGTACCCGGCGTGCTGCGCGTTGACGAATTGCTGGCCCGGGAGCATGGACATTACGTTATCGTCGATGTAAAAATCAGCGTAGACGCGCAGAGCACGGTGGAAGAAGGACACCGTATCGGCAAACAGGTGAAACGTGTGCTGCTGGATACTTTTGCAAATGTGCAGAATGTATTCGTACACATTAATCCATACGGACGTGCCAGAGAAAATGATACTTACTACCCTCCGCTTCATGAAACGGACATAACCGAGCGGGAAGGTCCGATTTTGCACTAAACAATAGTTGCCCGTTTTTTCCTCTCTCTAGTATAATGAACAAGTGTTTAAGGGAGAGGTGGGAGAAAACTTTGGTAAAATCGAAGACCCGCTGGAAAATAGAAGAGGTTGACCAAGAACTTGCACTGCAATTGCAGCAGCAATTACATATTTCGCCGCTCCTGGCCCAATTGCTTGTCGGACGGGGGATTCAGACTGCAGAGGCGGCGGAGAAGTTCCTTGGCGGCAGCCTGCAGGATTTCTATGACCCGTTCCTGCTTGACGGCATGGATGCGGCAGTTGAACGCATTAAGCGGGCTATTGAACACGGCGAGGGGATTCTGATTTATGGTGATTACGACGCGGATGGCGTGACGAGCACAAGCATCATGATTCACACGATGCGGATGGCCGGCGCCACATTTCAATATTACATTCCTAACCGCTTTACGGAAGGATACGGATTAAATGAAGGTGCGCTGGTAAAAGCGGCGGAAAGCGGATTTTCTGTAGTCATCACAGTGGATACAGGGATCAGCGCCGTAAAAGAAGCTGAGCTGGCAAAAGAGCTCGGCCTTGATTTAATCATTACCGATCACCATGAACCGCCGGAGACGCTGCCGGATGCATACGCAGTAGTAAACCCGAAGAAGCCGAACTGTCCTTATCCGTTCAAAATGCTGGCCGGAGCCGGGGTGGCATTTAAGTTTGCGCATGCATTGCTTGGTGATCTTCCGCACCATCTGCTTGAAATTGCGGCTATCGGTACCATCGCCGATCTCGTGTCGCTGGTGGACGAGAATCGTCTCATTGCGAAGCTGGGGCTGAAAGCGCTCGAGCATTCGGTTAACCCGGGCGTACAGGCACTCAAGAAAGTGTGCGGTATCGAAGGAAAAGTTTCGGCATATCATATCGGTTTCGGCATGGGGCCCCGCATCAACGCGACCGGCCGACTGGAAACGGCGGACCGGGCTGTCAAGATGTTTATCACGAGCAATCCTGAGGATGCGGAGCGGTATGCGCGGGAACTGGACGATTTGAATAGGGAGCGTCAGGAACTGGTAGAAGCGATTGCAGCTGAAGCCGAGCAGTTGGTGCTGGCGATGCCGGAAGAAGAAACGAATGTGCTGGTGGTAGCCAAAGAAGGCTGGAATGAAGGCGTCATCGGTATTGTGGCATCACGTCTGGTCGAGAAATTCTACCGTCCGGCCATTGTATTAAGCATTAACTCAGAGCATGGCAAAGCCAAAGGGTCCGCCCGCAGCATCGCGGGTTTTAATATGTATGAAGCATTGACGGAATGCGCGGACATCCTGCCGCATTATGGAGGCCATCCAATGGCGGCGGGCATGACACTGGCCGAAGGTGACGTACCGGAACTTCGTCACCGCTTGAATGAATTGGCCCGGAAATGGTTGACTGCCGACGATTACATTCCGATCACGAAGGTGGATGCGGTCTGCCAGCTTTCGGAAGCGACTCTGGAAACGATTGAACAACTGGAGAAGCTTGCGCCGTTCGGTCTGGGCAATCCAAGCCCCAAGATTCTCATTGAAGGCGTCGAGATTGCCGATCTGCGCACGATCGGAAAAGAGCAAAACCATGTGAAATGCCAGTTTCGTCAGGATGGTGTGACACTGGATGGCATTGGTTTTAAGATGGCAGATCAGGCAGCCGAGCTGACCCTGCAGGATGAGGCCAACATAGTGGGCGAGCTTGCAGTCAATGAGTGGAACAATCAGCGCAGGGCGCAGTTCATTCTCAAAGATCTAGCTGTACCGGGTTTGCAGGTATTTGACTGGCGCGGGACACGCAATAAATCGGAGAAGATAAAGCAGCTGGACGGCAATGCGCCGGCACGCATTGTCGCATTTCGGGAAAAGAATCGTCGTCAGCTGGAACAGCATGCCGGAGGATGGCGTACGCTCCATCTGGAGCCGAATTCGGCAACACGCCAGCTGGTATTGTATGATTTACCCCATTCCTATCAAGAACTTGAAGAAGCGCTGGGTGCCCAACCGGAGTTGGAACGACTGTATTGCCTGTTCGATGAAGAGCCGAACACACTGCCGTCCCTGCCTTCTCGTGAACAGTTTAAAGAAGTGTATAAAACTGTATACCACCACAAAACGTTAGGACACAACGATATTCCGCTGCTTGCGCAGGCGAAAAAATTGACGCCGTCCGCTGTTTTGTTCATTCTGGAAGTATTCCGCGACCTCGGATTTCTTAATCGAGATGAGCAAAGTTACCAGCTGGCAGAAGCGAAAGAAAAGCGGGACTTAACGGAATCAATTGTGTACCAGCGGCAGAAGGAAGCGCTGGAGCTTGAAACCGAGCTTTTATATTCCTCATACCAATCATTGCGTGCGTTTTTGAAGCGATTTACGCTGCAGGACGCCCCTGTAAAGGAGAAGATATACCATGGATTTTAAAGAGAAGATTCGGGTCATCCTCGATTATCCGCAGAAAGGCATTCGTTTTAAAGACATTACGACGCTGCTTAAGGACGGACCGGCATACCGTGCGGCGATCGACCGGATGGCTGAATTCGCACGAGAGAAGAAGCCGGACATTATTGTGGGACCGGAAGCGCGCGGCTTCGTAATCGGCTGTCCGCTTGCCGTTCAGTTAGGAACCGGCTTTGCGCCGGTACGCAAAAAAGGAAAGCTCCCGTTTGAGACAATTCAAGCAGAGTATTCTCTTGAATATGGAAAAGATGCGCTGGCCATGCACAAAGACGCTATTCAGCCGGGACAGCGCGTGCTGATTGCCGACGACCTGCTGGCGACCGGTGGCACGATTCAGACGACCATTGATTTGGTGAAAAAACTGGGCGGGGAAATTGTCGGTCTGACGTTTCTTATTGAACTGACTTACCTCAACGGCCGTGAGAAGCTTGGCCCTGAGCATGATATTTTCACGCTGGTACAATATTAATGATAGTGTGAGATCCTTCCTTGTTGTCCGCATGGGAAGGATTTTTTGCATCAGGTAGGACATGTGGAATCAGCCCCCTCTTTACTTTCCTTTACAATTCACAGATAATAAAAGGTAATATTCCAGGGGAGTGGCAAAGGAGATAGTGTCATGAGCATCGAAACGGCGATTGAGACCGCAATCGATCAGGTTATAGAGAATGCGAAAAAGTATCTGCCGGAAAAAGACGTCGATTTTCTGTGGCGGGCATACGAATTTGCCCGCAAAGCCCACGACGGTCAGGTGCGGAAATCAGGAGAGCCGTATATCATTCATCCAATCGCTGTAGCCGGTATTCTTATCGATTTACAGATGGATGCAGTAACCGTGGCAGCGGCGTTTATGCATGATGTAGTCGAAGATACAGACGTGACCAGCGAGGAAATTGCCCGGGAATTCGGAACGGAAGTGGCCAATCTGGTCGAAGGGGTTACCAAGCTGGGACGGATTAAATTCAAGTCGAAAGAGCAGCAGCAGGCGGAAAACCACCGGAAGATGTTTCTTGCGATGGCCAAAGATCTGCGCGTGATGTTAATTAAGCTGGCTGACAGGCTGCACAATATGCGGACGCTCAAGCATCTGTCCGAAGCGAAGCAGCGCCAGATTTCCGACGAAACGCTTGAGATTTTCGCTCCGCTGGCGCACCGGCTTGGGATTGCCTCCATCAAATGGGAGATGGAGGATACGGGACTTCGTTATATCAATCCGCAGCAGTATTACCGAATTGTTAATTTAATGAAGAAGAAGCGGGCGGAGCGGGAGAATTTTATCGAAGGCGTTATTGCCACCCTGCAGGAGAAACTGCAGGAGATTCATATTAAAGCCGAGATTTCCGGCCGTCCGAAGCATATCTACAGCATCTACCGTAAGATGGTAAAGCAAAACAAAGAGTTTAACGAGATTTATGATTTGCTGGCGGTACGGATTATTGTAGATGACATTCGTGATTGCTACGCGGCGTTGGGGATTGTGCATACACTGTGGAAGCCGATGCCTGGCCGGTTCAAAGACTACATTGCCATGCCGAAGGCGAACATGTACCAATCATTGCATACGACCGTTATCGGACCGAACGGCGAGCCGTTGGAAGTACAGATTCGGACAGTGGAGATGCACCGGATTGCCGAGTACGGGATTGCAGCCCATTGGGCCTACAAGGAAGGGAAAAAGGTCGGGGACGGAGAGAGTTTTGAAACGAAACTTTCCTGGTTCCGTGAGATTCTTGAATGGCAGCAGGAGACAAAAGACGCACAGGAATTCATGGAGTCCTTAAAAATGGACCTGTTTGCCGACCTTGTTTTTGTCTTTACTCCGAAAGGGGACGTCATCGAGCTGCCAAAAGGTTCCGTGCCTCTCGATTTTGCGTACCGCATCCACTCCGAAGTGGGAAATCGCACAATTGGCGCCAAGGTGAACGGCAAAATTGTACCGCTCGATCATCAGCTAAAGACAGGCGATATTATCGAAGTGTTAACGTCGAAGCACAGCTATGGACCGAGCCGCGACTGGCTGAAGATTACGAAGTCATCCCATGCCCGCAACAAGATTAAACAATGGTTCAAAAAAGAGAAGCGGGAAGAAAATGTGGCCAAAGGCCGCGAGATGGTAGAAAACGAACTGCGTAAAAATAACTTCGAACCGAAGGAAGTCATGCTGCCTGATAATCTGCAGGAAGTAGCGAACAAGTTCAACTTCCAGGGCGAAGAAGACATGTTTGCTGCGGTTGGCTACGGCGGCATTACCGGTGCGCAGATTGCCACCCGTTTAACCGACAAACTGCGCAAAGAACGGGAAGAACAGCAGTCCAATATTGCGGAGATTAAGCAGGAAGCGCCGCGCCGTAAGCGCCCGGACCAGGGCGTAAGCGTCAGAGGCGTGGATAACCTTCTCGTTCGTTTCTCGAAATGCTGTAACCCGGTTCCCGGAGATGACATTGTCGGATTCATTACCCGAGGCCGCGGCGTTTCCGTACACCGTCAGGATTGTTTAAACCTTCAGTCCTGTAGCGAAGAGGATAAGGCGCGTCTTATTCCGGTCGAATGGGATGCGGACTTAAAGCATGAGTACAATGTCGATATTGAAATTACCGGGCATGATCGGAGCGGGCTGCTTAACGAAGTGCTGGCGACGGTGGCCGATACGAAGACGAACATCTCTGCGGTGTCCGGAAAGTCGGATAAGAACCGTGTGGCGAGGATTAATATGACGATTTCAATTCAGAATCTCGATCACCTGCATAAGGTCGTGGAGCGAATCAAGAAGATCCGCGATGTGTATTCCGTACGCCGGGTGATGAATACGTAGAAAGGGTTGTCGCACGATGCGCGTAGTTGTTCAACGATCCAGACAAGCATCCGTTACCGTAAACGGAGAAATTGTAGGGAAGATCGAAAGGGGACTTGTTCTGCTGGTCGGGATTACGCATGGGGATACGAAAGACGATGCGGAATATGTGGCGGAGAAGATCGCCAATCTGCGAATCTTTGAAGATGAGAACGGGAAAATGAATCGTTCGGTGAAGGACGAAGGGGGCGCTATTCTTTCCGTATCGCAGTTTACGCTATACGGGGATACGCGCAAAGGAAGGCGTCCCAGCTTCGTGGAAGCCGCCCGGCCCGAACAGGCTAAGCCGCTGTATGATTTTTTCAATGATAAGCTGCGTGAGCAGGGACTGAACGTAGAGACCGGCGTTTTCGGGGCGATGATGGACGTTGCTCTTGTAAATGACGGGCCGGTTACGTTGATTGTGGAAAGTAAATAAAGGCTGGAAAAGGGTGTGAAGGCCTCGTGCCTTTACCCCCTTTTTGCTTAGACGTAAGGAAGGGCTAAGAATTCGATTACAATCCCTTTTAACTAAAACAAATTTTGTTCATACATAGCCGTAGCAGCTTGTCTTCTATTTTCAATTAACAATTGAGGAAGTTGCATTTTTTGATTTGCTGCTCTTTCTTCTACCGCAAGATGATTACTTTTTTGAGAGCGTTGCTTTATTTGATTTATTCGCTGTTGATAGAAACTGTCATCCCATAAGCCTAATTCTGCCCCTCGTTCCGCAAGTCTAACCAATGACTCACTCGTACCCATTGCCATTTTTCCTGCTGATTCTTTAGCAGATATTTGTTTTGCATGGGCCGGATTAATGGGTTCTTTTGCATTTTTCATAACTTCATTGAATTCTTCAAACTTCCCCTGATATCCGTGCATAAATCTTGCAGTCATGTAGGTAGCTTGCATTTGAAATTCAGAACGATTGTTAAAATAAGTAGAACTTACGCTCATTTTTCATCCTCCTCGTTTTTATCATTCACCCCTTATTATCGGAAGAAAACGTACGGGAGATTATTATAGGGCTTCGCAGTGCAGAAACTACCTACACATTTGAACAGGCAAAAATAGTACTTAACCGGGTTCTGCGCTATTATGGCAGCCAATTTACACATGTAACCAGTATTTCAGCGTTGCTTACTGCGGCAATAAAACGGGAATGTGTCGCCCATGTGATAAAACAGAAACAGAAAAAGCCATCACCTGGAACATCGTCTCGAAAGGAAAATTCGGTGCACAGCCGTTGCTCTTTTGAAGAGGCAAAACAACTAGAAATGGTTAATCGGAAGCGGTGTAAGGTACACTCTGACACATTCCTACTGTTTATAAATAGACTATTCTTATTATTGCTTTGCAGTTTATAAATTTAAAGAACCCCGATACGGTCGTTTTAAGCAAACAACCGCATCGGGGTTCTTATATGAGAGTCAAGTTATATACGTTTTAGCGTGTTATTCGATTATCTTCTGCCTCGCATCATCTTTCTATTACTTACCTGGCTTTTTCACATCGATATACAAATGCCGGCAGCACATTCATCGGCACAAAATCCAGGCTCACCCTCTCAAACCGTTCTGAGAGCTGCTTTCTCATCTGCAGCGAGAACTGAAATGCCACGAACATTCCGCCTGGCTTTAACGCTTTTTCCACTTCGTTCATAATCTCATCACGCAACTCCTGTGAGAAATTTGTAAAAGGAAGGCCGGACAGTATGTAGTCGAACTGGTTAATTCCGTACTGCTTCATTGCGGAAGTAATCTGGCAAGCATCATGATGATAGTGCAGTTCAGGATACAGGCGTTCAAGCCGCTGGCGCATGCCGCGATCCTGTTCGAATATAACCACTTTGCATTCCGGTGAACGCAAGCGGTCGATATATTTTGTAAATACTCCCGTTCCGGCCCCGAGCTCGGCCACATGTTTGGCAGAACTCCAGTCGATCGGCTTTACCATCGCTTTGGCGAGAAAGCGGGAGCTGGGCGTTATGCTCCCGATGTCTCTCGGCGAGCGGAGGAATTTCGTTAGAAATATTAGCTTTTCCATAGACACTACTCCTTCTGAACAATCTTGTCTCACAGGATTTTTCTTTATATATAGTATCAAAATTTAAAAAGAAGTGGAAATGCAAAATAAAAAGTTCTCCTATGTATGTACCCGGATTTTAAACTAGTCAAATTGGATCGGATGAAAAAGCCGGGTTCCACTCAGGTTTGCACTTGACCCTCTATATGGACTTCGCTACACTCGTAACGAAAAGCGTTAAATTAAAGGGGTTATTTTATGATTATACAGGTAACGGGCGTGGAGGAGAGGTTCCGCCAGCCCTTAGAACATATTATTCATCTTTTTTTTGAAAAGGTTCAGGTTAATTTCGAATCGGGCGCGGAGGTTGATGCAGATGCTGTAATTGAACTGCGCCTGGATGGAGAGCAGGAACTGCATGCTTACGCCCGTCTGGTGGAGAAAGCGAGCGGGAAAACGTATGAATCGTCCTATTCCCGCGAAGTTCTTTATAAGCCAGAAGATAAGGAATGGCGCAAGCAGGCCAAACAGGTCATCAGCCATCCGCTGCTGGATGTGCTTGAACAATATACGGACATCGAGCAGCCCTGGGGCATCCTGACGGGCATCCGCCCTACAAAGCTTTTGCACCGTAGAATTCAGCAGAACATACCGAAGGAGCAGGCGCACCGGGAGTTGAAGGAAGATTTTCTGATTCGTGACGAAAAGATTAGACTTATGCAGCAAATTGTTGATCGTCAATTGACGATGGTACCTGACTTGCATCATTTGCGCCATGAGGTCAGCATCTACATTGGCATTCCATTCTGTCCGACTAAATGTGCTTATTGTACGTTTCCGGCCTATGCTATTAACGGTAAACAGGGATCTGTCGACTCGTTTCTCGGCGGGCTTCATTACGAAATGCGGGAGATTGGTCGCTGGCTCAGGGAAAACGATATGGGGATTACAACCATCTATTTTGGCGGCGGTACGCCTACGAGTATTACGGCAGAAGAAATGGATATGCTGTATGAAGAGATGTACAGCTCGTTTCCTCATATGGATAAGGTACGGGAGATTACCGTGGAAGCAGGGCGACCGGATACGATTACGCCCGAGAAGCTGGCCGTACTTAACAAATGGAACATCGACCGGATTAGTATCAATCCCCAATCTTATATCGAGGAAACGCTGAAAGCGATCGGCCGCCATCATACGGTTCAGGAAACGATTGATAAGTTTCACCTGGCACGCCAATCCGGTATGAATAATATTAATATGGATTTGATTATTGGTCTGCCGGGTGAAGGTATGGCGGAGTTTGAATATACGCTTGCGGAGACGGAGAAGCTCATGCCGGAGTCTGTTACCGTGCATACGCTGTCTTTTAAGCGCGCTTCAGAGATGACGCGCAACAAGGAGAAATATCGGGTGGCAAGCCGCGAAGAAATCCAGGAGATGATGAAAAGGGCGGAGAGCTGGACAAAGGACAACGGTTATGTGCCGTATTACCTCTACCGTCAGAAAAACATCCTCGGCAATCTCGAGAATGTAGGCTATGCAAAACCGGGTCGGGAGAGCCTGTATAACATTATGATTATGGAAGAGGTACAGTCCATTATTGGGCTTGGCTGCGGTGCTGCAAGCAAATGGGTGCACCCTGTCACCGGCAGCATCTCCCGTTTCGCCAATCCGAAAGAGCCAAAGGCGTACAACGACAACTACAAGCACTATACCGACGCAAAGATTGAAGCACTTAATAAGCTGTTTTCTGTGAAAATCATGAAGAAAGAAGGAGAGAAAGAGGAAAGGAGATCCAGGGAAGAAAAAGGCGTTCGCCTTTTTCCCCGTTGAAATCATTGTCTCACTCTCTTCTCTCTTTCCCTCCATCCGTAAACCAGGAAAAACTCGCGAGGCGTGTGCCGACCGTTGCTTTTTCCGTGTGGAGCGTGGGGCCCGAAGGGAGAAAAAGACCGGCAACGTCCGCGAGTTTTTCTCACTTAAGTGCTTATACTTTTATGAGACTTGACATTTTATGTCGAAACAAGTAATATAAAAAACAATTGTGACAAATGTAAATGGATCTGATGAAGGGCACAAAGTAGTCAGGATGTACTGCCGTACAGAGAGGAATGCCGCTGGCTGGAAGCATTCCCGACAGCGCTTGATGAAAGACAACCCGGAAGACCGGTGGAAACACACGGCGTACTCCCGCGTTATGGGGTAATGGAGTGGGATATCATTATATCCAAGTAGGGTGGTACCACGGGAATTGTGAACCAATCTCTCGTCCCTGACGGTTATGTCAGTGACGGGAGATTTTTTAATTTACAATGTGTTATCGTTAGGAGGGCCAACCATGATCCAGGTTCCACGAGGAACAGCCGATATTCTGCCCGGTGAAATAGAGCTGTGGCAGTATATCGAGGACAAAGCGCGCGACATCTGCCGCCGCTACAATTACTTAGAAATCCGCACACCGATTTTCGAACATACTGAGCTGTTCCACCGCGGCGTCGGCGAAACGACGGACATCGTGGAAAAGGAAATGTATACGTTCGAAGACCGGGGCGGACGCAGTCTGACCCTGCGCCCGGAAGGTACGGCTTCCACGGTGCGTTCCTATGTTGAAAATAAAATGTTTGGCTTACCGCAGCAGCCGACCAAGCTGTATTACATAGGCCCGATGTTCCGCTACGAGCGACCGCAGGCCGGCCGGATGCGTCAGTTTACCCAGTTCGGTGTGGAAGCTATCGGCAGCAACAGTCCCGCAATTGATGCGGAAACAATCGCGCTTGCCATGCGCTTCTATGAAGAGCTGGGACTCAAGAATCTGCATGTCGAGCTAAACAGCTTAGGCGATGCGGAAAGCCGCAAAGCGCATCGCGAGGCGTTAATCAATCACTTCAAACCGCACATCCACGAATTCTGTTCGGATTGCCAGTCCCGCTTAGAGCGCAATCCACTTCGCATTCTCGATTGTAAGAGAGATGCGGATAAAGAATTGATGAAGAATGCTCCGGTTATTCTCAACTATTTGAACGATGAATCAAGCGCGTATTTCGACAAAGTGAAGAAACACCTTGACGATTTAGGTATCGCCTATGTAGTGAACGCGAATCTGGTGCGGGGCCTGGACTATTATACGCACACCGCATTTGAGATTATGGAGCGCGGCATTGGCGCCGTAAGTACCATCTGCGGTGGAGGGCGCTATAATGGCCTGGTGAAAGAAATGGGCGGCAGCGACGTGCCGGGCATCGGATTTGCGATGAGCATCGAACGCGTTCTGCTGGCTCTGAAAACCCAGAGCATAGAGCTGCCTATCGAACGGGCATTGGATTGCTTTATCATTGGAATGGGCGAAGAAGCCGAAGAGAAAGCGTTTCTTTTGCTTGACGTGCTTCGTCGTGAAGGATTGTCTGCGGACAAGGACTTTCTCGACCGGAAAATGAAAGCACAGTTGAAAGCTGCAGATCGCCTGCGGGCGAAGACCGTGGTTATCATCGGAGAGGATGAGCTGGCACGCGGAGTAGCCGTGCTGAAAAACATGGAAACCGGCGACCAGCAAGAAGTGGCGTTTGAACAAGTGGCTTCGGCCGTTCAATCTGTAATCGAAAAAGATAAGTAAGGAAGGCAGGAAGAGAGATGGAATTCCAACAACGCAGTGTATTTTGCGGCACGCTCCGCAAACTTGATGTTGGCAGCGAGGTTACGTTAAACGGTTGGGTGCAGAAGCGCCGCGACCTGGGGGGCGTTATTTTCGTCGATTTGCGCGACCGGACCGGTCTGGTGCAAGTCGTATTCAACCCGGAGATTAATGCCGAGGCGCACGCCATTGGCGATAAAGTGCGTACAGAGTACGTGATTAGCGTAAAAGGAAAAGTCGTCGAACGCGATGCGGAAACGATTAACCCAAATATTCCGACCGGAGAAATTGAAGTGCAGGTCAGCGAAATCGAAATCATCAACCAGGCGAAAACGCCGCCGTTCTTCATTGAAGACGATATCGATGTGGATGAGCAGGTACGTTTGAAATATCGTTATTTAGACCTGCGCCGTCCGGAGATGTACCGGACGATGGAACTGCGCCACAAGGTGACGAAACTGTTCCGCGATTATTTGGACAGCCGCGGTTTTCTTGAAATCGAAACACCGATGTTGACGAAGAGCACACCGGAAGGGGCGCGCGACTATCTTGTGCCGAGCCGTGTAAATCCGGGTGAATTCTTCGCGCTGCCGCAGTCGCCGCAAATCTTCAAGCAGTTGCTAATGGTGGCCGGCTATGAGCGCTATTTCCAGATTGTCCGCTGCTTCCGCGACGAAGATCTGCGCGCTGACCGCCAACCGGAATTTACCCAGGTCGATATCGAGACCTCTTTCTTAAACATGGAAGATTTGCTCGCCATGATGGAAGAGATGATGGCGAAAGTATGCAAAGAAGTGCTGAACGTTACTGTCGAAACACCGTTCCGGCGCCTGACATACGCAGAAGCGATGGAACGTTACGGATCGGATAAACCGGACCTCCGCTTCGGCATGGAATTGGTGAATATCGGCGATATCGCCGAGAATTGCGGCTTCCAGGTATTCAGCAGCGTCATGAAAAAAGGCGGCCAGGTAAAAGGTATTAACGTAAAGGGATGCGCATACTACTCGCGCAAAGACGTAGACGAGCTGATGAAATTTGCAGGCCGCTACGGTGCCAAAGGTCTTGCCTGGATGGCGTTTAAAGATGACGAAATCAAAGGACCGATTGCGAAGTTCTTCACGGAAGAAGAAATTTCAACAATTAAAGACCGTATGCAGGTTGAAAACAATGACCTGCTGCTTTTCGTAGCGGATAAGCCGAAGGTTGTAGCCGACTCGCTGGGCGCGCTGCGCTTGAAGTTCGGTAAAGAGCTTGGCCTGATCGATGAGAGCAAATTTGCATTCGCATGGGTCGTGGACTTCCCGCTGCTCGAGTGGGATGAAGATGCGAAGCGTTATGTGGCGTTGCACCATCCGTTTACTCGTCCGCGCCCGGAAGATGTACATCTGTTCGATACAAATCCGGGCCAGATTCGTGCGCAAGCATACGATATGGTATTGAACGGCTTTGAAATCGGCGGTGGCAGCATGCGTATTTACAAGCGCGATGTTCAGGAGAAAATGTTTAAAGCGCTTGGCTTCAGTCAGGAAGAAGCACAGGAGAAGTTTGGCTTCCTGCTTGATGCATTTGAATACGGTACGCCTCCGCACGGCGGCATCGCATTTGGTCTTGACCGCATCGTGATGATCCTGGCCGGTCGCAGCAGCCTTCGCGATACGATTGCGTTCCCGAAAACAGCAAGCGCACGTGACATTATGACGGACGCACCGAGTCCAGTTGATAATAAGCAGCTAGAAGAGCTATCCGTACGCGTCGTTATGCCAAAGAAAACGGACGATAAGTAAGTTTCTTGGTAATTATTAGTAAAAAATGGGCCTGATATCCCCCTTGAAATCGTTTTCAGATTTGTGTAATATAAAAACACAGTAAGTTTAAGAACCCTGCGATGTGCGTGAGCGACCGTTTGTTTTGTACCAACACCAACAAAATGGGGTTCCGAAGTTTCGCTGCAGCGCAGAAGCCGCCTTGCTGAAGCGGACCTGCAAAGCAGCGGACAGGTTCCCCACCTGCAAGAGCAGGTTCAAAACACTGGCATCACGGCATTCACGGGGTTCTTAACACCATCATGCAAACAATGCCAGGGCCCGCAGAATTACACCTCTGCGGGCTTTTTATGATTTTCACAGAAAATGACCATGGCGTTTCCGCTGCAATCCCGACATGAAAATGAAGGGAAGGGCGGCTGACTTTTGTGGTACGAAGGAAAAGAGAGGAAAGAAGGAGGAGAGAATTTCAATGGTGAAAAAGGCGAACGCCTTTTTCTTCCCCGGATCTTATTTCCTCTTTCCCTTCCTTCTTTTCTCATGATTTTCACAGAAAAAGGAGATTGTTATGCTGCACCAATTCTCACGCACAGAACTTGCGGTCGGCCGCGAGGGTATTGAAATGTTCAAAAACAGCACGGTTGCCGTACTCGGCGTCGGTGGCGTAGGATCGTTCACCGTTGAATCGCTTGCCCGGACCGGCATCGGCAAACTTGTGCTTATCGACAAAGACGATGTAGATATTACAAACTGTAACCGTCAGCTTCCGGCGACGCTAGAAACGGTCGGACAGCAGAAGGTTGAAATCATGAAGCAGCGCATTGCGACGATCAACCCGGAATGCGAAGTTGTAACGTTGAAGATGTTTTATAACGAAGAAACGTATGAGCAGCTCTTCGAACACGAACTTGATTATGTAGCGGATGCAATGGATACGATATCTGCCAAACTGCACCTCATCCTGCAGTGCCGCGAACGTGGCATTCCGCTTATCAGTAGCATGGGCGCGGCCAACAAGCTCGACCCGACACGCTTCCAGGTAGCGGATTTGTTTGAGACATCGTATGATCCGATTGCCAAGGTGCTGCGCCGCGAATTGCGAAAGAAAGGCATCAAGAAGGGAGTCAAGGTCGTCTATTCTACAGAGACACCGATTCTTGCCCGCGAAGAGGTGCTACAGGAAGTTGTGCAAAATCCCGATTCTCCGATTCGCAAAGCGACGCGCCCGCCGGCCAGTGTGGCGTTTGTTCCTTCGGTCGCCGGCTTGATTATGACAAGCGTGATTGTGCGCGATCTCCTGGAAAAAGCGGGTATCGAAGTATTAAGGGACGATTAGAAATAGATGGAGAGGATGCCGCTTGTCAGGTGGCATCCTTTACGTATATTTATTTTTTTACTATAATTAATAGGATTTAGGAACGTACACGGGAATGAGGAGGGGTACGGCATATGGATTTGTTCTCCTACGCCCATGAGGAAGAGAAGGAGCGTGGACAAAGCAGACACCAGCCGCTTGCAGACCGAATGCGGCCGCGCACGCTGGACGAATTTGTCGGCCAGACGCACATTCTTGGCCAGGGGAAGCTACTGCGCCGCGCAATTGAAGCTGACCGGATTTCTTCTCTTATTTTTCATGGACCACCGGGTACCGGGAAGACGACGCTGGCCCGTATTATCGCCCGTACAACCAAAACGCATTTTACCGACATAAATGCGGTAACGGCGGGAGTGGCTGACATCCGCCGCGTTGTGGAAGAAGCCAGGCAGCGCCGTGAGATGTATGGACAGGGAACGACGCTGTTTGTCGATGAGATTCACCGCTTCAACAAATCTCAACAGGATGCACTGTTACCGTATGTGGAAGACGGAACCATTCGGCTAATCGGAGCTACGACGGAAAATCCGTTCTTTGAGGTCAATGCGGCATTGCTGTCCCGCTCCCAATTGTTTCAACTGCATTCTCTTACGGATGAAGAGTTGAATCGGGTCATCGACAGGGCGCTTGAAGACAAAGAGCTTGGCTACGGAGAGCTGCCGGTGGTTATTGACGAAGAAGCGCGCAGCCATTTGATCCGCTATGCGGAAGGGGACAGCCGGCGTCTGTTGAATGCGCTGGAATTGGCTGTAGCCACCACGCCGCGAGATAAGAGCGGACAGGTACATATTACGCTGGATGTGGCAGTTGATTCCATTCAACGGCGTGCAGTACGATATGACAAAACCGGGGATAATCATTATGACACAATTTCTGCCTATATTAAGTCGATTCGCGGTTCAGATCCGGATGCGGCGCTGTACTGGCTGGCACGTATGATTGACGCTGGTGAAGACCCGCGTTTTATCGCAAGGCGTCTTATTATTGCGGCATCAGAAGATATCGGAAACGGCGATCCGCGCGCGCTGCAGGTTGCAGTTTCCGCTTTCCAGGCACTTGAGCTGGTGGGAATGCCCGAAGGCCGTATTCCACTAGCGCATGCCACCACGTACCTGGCATCCGCTCCAAAAAGCAACGCCGCTTACGTGGGCATCAACCAGGCGTTGAAATACGTGCGGCAGCATGGACACGGTGCTGTTCCACTGCATTTGCGGGATATGCATTACAAAGGCGCCGAGAAACTTGGACACGGAGAAGGGTATCTATACCCGCACGATTATCCGCATTCGTATGTTGAACAGCAGTATTTGCCTGAAGGTGTCACCGAGACGTTCTACCGACCAAAAGAGATCGGCTATGAACGTCACATAAAAGATTATTTGCGAACAGTACGAAAAGACAAATAGAAAGATGAGGGGATTTGTTTGAAGATATCAACCAAAGGCCGTTACGGCTTGACGATTATGATGGAGCTGGCCAGACGGTACGGCGAAGGACAAATGTCGCTAAAGGCTATCGCACAAAAGCATGACCTGTCGGAGCATTACCTTGAACAGTTGGTGGCCCCGCTGCGCAATGCCGGTCTGGTTAAGAGTATTCGCGGTGCCTACGGCGGGTATATCCTGGCCCGCACACCCGAAGAAATCACCGCAGGCGATGTGATCCGCGTGCTGGAAGGGCCGATTAGCCCGGTAGAATTCGAGGAAGAGGAAGATCCGGCAAAACGCGATTTGTGGATGCGCATTCGTGACAGCATTAGCGAAGTGCTTGATTCCACTACATTACAGGACTTGATTACGTATAAAGACGAAGGACAAGCAGACTCGTACATGTTTTATATCTAAATATTTCAACAGCGGTAAGGAGCAGAAGAACATGCAGGAAATTTACCTGGATCACGCGGCTACTACCCCGGTCCATCCGGAAGTGCTCGAAGCGATGCTACCGTACTACCGGGAACTGCACGGCAACCCATCGAGTATGCACCGCTTCGGCCAGCGGACGCGGCATATAGTGGATGAAGCGCGGTCGGTTATCGCCCGCTGTCTGGGCGCTGCACCGGGCGAGGTTATTTTTACAAGCGGCGGCACTGAGGCCGACAATATGGCGCTGCTTGGGGTTATGGAAGCAAACCGTGATAGAGGCAAGCATTTGATTACCAGCCAGATTGAACACCATGCAGTACTGCATACGTGCAAACGTTTGGAAGCGATTGGATACGAGGTAACGTATTTGCCTGTAGACGAAACGGGGCGTGTCTCTATAGAAGATGTTGAACAGGCGATCCGCCCCGATACGGTGCTTATCAGCATCATGTTTGGCAACAACGAGGTTGGAACGCTGCAGCATGTCGGCAAGATTGGAAAAATAGCGCAGGATCGCGGGATTTATTTTCATACAGATGCCGTGCAGGCATTCGGCATTGAGGATGTGGATGTAAAACGACTGCACATCGATCTGCTATCAGTTTCGGCGCACAAAATCAACGGACCGAAAGGCATCGGTGCGTTATATGTTCGGCGCGGCATTAAAATTGAGCCGCATCTGTATGGGGGCAATCAAGAGAAGAAGCGCCGCGCCGGCACAGAGAATGTGCCCGGCATTGCCGGATTCGCCCGTGCGGCCGAGCTGGCAGAAGAGACGCGGGAAGAGCACCGTGCCCAGTATGAGAAGCTACGCACTGTAATGCTTGATACGTGGAAAGAGCAGGGGATTGACTATGTCGTCAACGGTCATCCCGAACTTTATATGCCGCATATTCTAAATGTCAGCTTTCCCGGTATGAAAACGGACGCCATGCTGATGCACCTCGATTTGGCAGGCATTGCCGCCGCGAGCGGGTCGGCCTGCACCTCGGGTTCCCTTGAGATTTCACATGTGCTGCGCGCCATGCATCTTCCGCCAGAAAGACTTGAGTCCGCCATTCGTTTTAGCTTCGGATACGGAAATACTGTGGAACAGGTGCGGGAAGCGGCCGGACGTATCGCCCGTATTCTTTCAAGGAAAGACGGGTAAGCTTAGCAAAAAATGGGGAGAGGCAGGAGATGCGGAAGTAAGGAAAGGAAGACCTGGCATCCTTTAGACAGCATAGCCTTATCTGTTTGCCCTATACTAAAGGATATGGAAGGAGATGATCGTCTTGCGGCGGGTACGTGACGTCATTGGACTTCCCATCATTGAACTTAAGCGGGGCAGAGAGGTGGGCTATGTCCATGATCTTCTGTTCAATGAACAGAGACAATTAACCGGGATTCTGCTGAGGGAGACAAGCTTCCTTAAGCAGGGAAAGTATATCCCGGTGGAAGCGGTTTGCGCAATAGGTACGGATTGTGTAACGATAGCCGGGCAGCGGGCAATTGTATCGTTTTCCTCTTCGTCTTTTCCTTCCGGCTGGACGGGCATCCAGACCGGTTCTACTCCTGTACAGGGCAAAGCGTTCGTTACAAAGGAAGGTGAGCATCTGGGGTTTGTGGAAGATGTTTACTTTCATGTGGAATCGGGCAAGATAGTAGGGTATGAGTTGTCTAACGGAATTCTGTCGGATATTATCGACGGTCGCGCCGTTATTCGCAGCACGGAATGTTTAAAAATGGGTGAGGACGCGGTCATTGTCTCCACACCGGAGTAGAATGGCCCTGTCACGTACAGGGAGGAAAAAATAATGATGAATTGCCCGAACTGCCAGTCGAAAGACATCGGCAAAATCGGTACAAACCAGTACTATTGCTGGAACTGCTGTATTGAGTTCACGGCTTCAGGGAACAAAGTGTCGTCTGTCTTTCAGGTGGAAGAGGACGGAACTTTACATTCGCTGAACGATTTGTTTTTTGACGATTGCCCACCGCCTTTCGAAACCAACATGTAAGGAGATGGATGCGGTGAAGCTTTCTTTTTGGATGGGAGCGGTTATCATTGCCGCGCTCGGGCTCGTCCGGATGGTGCGGCCCAGGCAGAGCCGCACGGAACGGGCCGTTCGCCTGGGAAAACGCATATTGCGCAATATTCGCATTACCGGTATGCTGAACATTCCCCCGCGTTATATGGCCGGTTTCGGCAGACGGGTGCTGCGCAGAATGGCGCGGTAGACCCGGCAGAAAACAAAACGAGAAACCTCGGGCAGCCGTCGGGAAACCGACAGCTGCTTTTTTTGCATTTCTCGTTTTACTTCCCTATATTTTGAACTTCAGCGTTTCCTGATGGGTTTTGGTGGCAAGCTGTGACAGTGTTTCAATACTGAGAGACATTTCTTCGGCCGCCTGACTCTGTTCTTGAACAGAAGCCGAGACTTCGCGTAAGCCGTCAGACGTTTCCCGGCTAACGGTAGCGATGAATCGAATGCGCTCGTGGAGATTTTCAACCAGGTGCTGGATTTCTTCCTGCATTTGATCAATTTTTTCCATTTCTTTTTTCGTCTGTTCCGTTTTCTTCACAATATTTTCGAGTGCGCTTCCGCCCTGATGAATCATCGCAATCTGCCGCTGTACCTGCTCGACATTCATCTCCATTGAGCGTACGGTTACAGACGTCTCATTCTGCACGTGTGTCACCAGATCTACGATTTCGTGCGAGGCTCTTGAAGCCTCTTCTGCCAATTTACGCACTTCTTCGGCCACGACTGCGAAACCTCTGCCGTGATGTCCGGCTCTGGCCGCTTCGATTGCGGCGTTGAGAGCCAGCAGATTGGTCTGATCAGAGATGGCCGAGATAACATGAACAATGTTGCCGATTTCCTCCGAACGTTTCCCCAATTTCTGAATGGTTTCCGTTGCGAAGATGACGGTCTGTGAGACTGTATCCAGATGATGAATCGCCTCTGCGACCGCCTCCATGCCTTCTTTGGCCGCCTGTCGTGTCTCTTCGGCAACATTCAGCGCCTGTGAAGCAGCAAGGGTGGTCGTGTTGACTTTCTCGTGCGTTTCGTTCATTTCCCTGTGAACCAGTGAGATGGCTTCCGCTTGCTCGCCGATGTTTTCCGCAATCTGCCGTACCGTATGAGCTATCTGTGAGGCAGATGCTCCTGCTTCTTCGGACGTAGCAGCTAACTGTTCGGAAGTGGAAGATACTTCTTCTGCCGAGTGCTGCATGGTAGCCACCAGACTGCGCAGGTCGCCGGTCATCCGGTTAAAGCCGAGCGCCAATTGTCCTAGCTCGTCTTCCCGTTCTACAGTGGCCTGTACAGTTAAGTCGCCCTGTGCTGCAATGTGAAAACTCTTCTGTACATGGTGAATCGGCCGTACCAGCGTTCGTTTCATCAGCACGGAAAGAATGGTAATAAGAATCAAGAAAGAAACGAGTGAAACTCCCAGAATAACGTAACGGGTCTGCCAGATGGCCGCGTACGCTTCTTTGCTATCTATTGTAATAGCTACAATCCAGCCGGTTTGCTGGACCGGATGGAAGGACGTTAATTTTTGTTTTCCTTCAAATATGTATTCGGCCTGTCCCTTTTTAGCCTGAAGCATCGAAGGACCGAAGCTTTCTTTAGCAATGTTCAGCTTTGCTACGTATTTTTTTACAGGATGGGCTAAAATCAATCCGTTTTTATCAACTAGATAGGCATAACCGGTTTCCCCCATTTTGACCTGGGCGATGTGTGCACCGATGGCATCGAGTTTCATTGCGGCAATCAGGAAACTTCGTCCGTCGTTAATCGGCTCGGCCAAATAAAACAAAGGCTGTCCGTCTTCCCCCTGCAGCACATCGCTAACCGTGCCTTTCCCGGCATTTCGTACCGCATCCAGTACCGTCTGCTCAGGAAATGTTTGACCGATCAGGTAACCGTTCGATCCGGCGATAATGCGTCCTTCAGGAAGAACGATATACAGGGCTTCATACTCTGGCTGGTTGCGTGTAATCGACGTAAGAAAGCGTCCGGCCTCAAAGGCGCGATCGGGACGTGAGTCAATGGCCTTGATAACCGGAAACTGCGCCAATTGGAACAATGAGCGTTGCTTGTCCGAAAGGTCCTTGTCCACGAGAATGGCAGCCTCAGCAGACGCCTGATCCATGCCGCGCAGTGCGGCTTCACGCAGAGATTGGGTGACGCTGCGATCCACGAAGAAGTATAGTGTCGCAAATGCACCGACAATCACTACGGTAAGTAATAACATTAATCGCTTCTGGAGCGTCATGCGCTTTTTCATATTGTTTCCGCCTTAATATTCAAGGATAGAGAAACCGGTGCCCTGTTCTGAATTGCTTGCAGAGAGAGCGGCAGACACATCCGGATAGATAGATAAAACCCGGTCCAGCTTCGAGAAGTGAAGCAGTTTGTACCAGGATGTATTGCCTGCGACCAGTTTGCTTTCTTTTCCTTCCAGATGACATTTTTTGCAGAAAGAGAAGAGAACGGCCAGGCCTGTGCTGTCTACGCTTGTCAGGCGGGAGACGTCGAGAATGTACCGATCCTGTTCTTCAGTGATACAGGCGAGCAAATCTTTAGAGATTTGTCGTGAATTCGCGTAGTGAATTTCACCCTCGAGTGTTATGATTCTATAGCCTTGCTCATTTATCATGAACATCTTTCATCCCCCTTTTTTAGGAACTTTCGTACTAGTATGTATTTATCATACAGGGTGAGTTTTAGATAAATATTAATGGATTATAAAATTTCGGTTAAAAAAGAAAGAATATATAAAAAATAGGCGAAGGAATTTTTGTTTCCTTCACCTACTTTTTTGTTATTTCTTATACAAATAAATCTCTTCATAACTTTCCAGGAGTTTGCTGTACTCCTTAGAGCTCTCCTGTACCCACCACAAAGATTGGCCTTCCAACTCTTTCTTTACCTTGGCCGGGACTCCAGCAGCCAGGTGACGGCCCGGAATTACCATATTATTAGAAACAACGCTTCCTGCAGCCACCATACATTCGTCCTCTATAACCGCTCCGTCGAGAATGACCGCATTCATGCCGATGACGTTCCGATTGCCGATGCGGCAGCTATGAATAATCGCCCCGTGGCCAATGGTATTATGATCGCCGATGTATGTTCCTTCATTGGTCACATGCACCACGCAGTTATCTTGAATGCTGGTATGCTTGCCGACGTGGATCGAACCGAAATCGCCGCGCAGCACGGCGCCAAACCAAATGCTGCTGCCCTCTTCAATCGTTACGTCGCCGATGATGACGGCGGTAGGTGCAATAAAAACTCCGTCTGCAATCACTGGACGCTTTCCATTATATTCAATTACATTCATACTTTCCCTCCTTTATTAAACAATTTCGACTTTAAAGAAGGGAAATCCTCCCTTATAGATGGGAGACAGTACCATCCATGTTGTTTTTTTTTTGGTACATACTATAAACAGAAATGTTACACATGGGCGGATGTGAACACAATGGAAAAAATCACAAGAACAAATTGGCTATATTTCCTAGCCGTACTGCTGATGGTTTTATTAATTGTTTTTTTGCTTGGAAAGGTGAGTGTTTTTTTTGTCGGATTTATCGAAATCGTAAAGAAGGTACTGACACCGTTCTTCTTTGCTCTCATTTTCGCGTACCTGCTGAATCCGGTCGTAAAATTTTTGACTGACCGCCATTTTCCGCGCGGTCTGGCGGTTTTCCTTATTTATACGCTGTTCTTTTTATTTCTTATTTTCCTCGTTATGAATGCCGGACCGATACTGGTGCGGGAGTACAAGGAGCTTTCAGCAAAATTTCCTGAGCTTGCCGGCACATACCGCGATTGGATTGGTCGGATGCGCATTCAGCAGGCAAGGACGCCGTTTTCGCTGCACGGCGGACTTACGACCAGCATCCAGCAGATGGAGCTGGCAATGACGAACTACGTGAACGGCCTATTTACCGGCATGGATGGTTGGGTAGAAAAAATTCTACTTGTCCTGCTCATTCCGTTTATCGTATTTTACATGCTGAAAGATATGAAACCGATGCAGAAGGGGGCGCTCCTGCTTGTGCCGGGCAAACACCGTCCGACCGTGCGCCGCATGCTGCATGATATTGATACGGCGCTTGGTCATTATGTCCGCGGCCAGCTTATTGTCTGCGGCATAGTCGGAGCGCTGGCGTATGCCGGGTATTTCTTTATCGGCCTGCCGTACGCGATTGTATTCGCCTTCTTCGTCGCGATTACCAACATCATTCCCTATATTGGCCCTGTATTCGGCGCTGCGCCTGCTATTCTGTTCGCGCTGACCGTATCATGGAAGATGGCGCTGTATGCGCTGATTATCAATGCCATCATTCAGGTTCTTGAAGGCAATATCGTATCACCGCTGATTGTCGGCAAATCGTTGCATATGCACCCTCTGCTGATCATCTTATCGGTCATGATCGGAGGGGAGATTGCCGGTATTGCGGGATTGATTCTCGCAGTTCCGATTGTGGCCAGCCTGAAGGTGGTCGTGCAGCATATCATCATCCATATAGTACGGAAACCGGAATGGCAAAGTGAGGAGTAATTGACAGTAAAGATGGTAAATCTGTATAATAAGTAGTGCTGCAAACAACTTCATTACCATGAACTCGTTGAAGGAATAAGTAGGCGGCAGCCCTCGTACAGAGAGAAGATTCCGAGGTTGAGAGGATCTTCACGAGAAGAGTCGTCGAACGCTACTCCTGAGAGCAGGACTTTATAAACCCTGCCGGGCACATGCTGTCCGTTATCCTCAAAAACAAGGCGACCCGTACGTCTGGTCTGATATGCGGGTAAGCAGGGTGGTACCGCGTGAGAAGACAAGCTCTCGTCCCTGGAGAAATTCTGGGATTGAGAGCTTTTTTAGTTTTAGAGAATAAAAGGGGTAAGAGGGTGTAGTCGAAAGAAAAAGACATTCGTCTTTGTCTACATTTGTATCTTCCTTTCTTACTTCTTGCCTTTTGTATATCTATACCGTAACTATGGAGGGATACATTCACAATGAAACACATGTCAGCCGCTGAAATTCGTCAGAAATACCTGGATTTCTTCGTCAGCAAAGGTCATAAAATTGAGCCGAGCGCACCGCTGATTCCGATTGACGACGCTTCGCTGCTCTGGATTAACAGCGGGGTTGCCACGCTGAAGAAGTACTTTGACGGACGCGTGATTCCGGAGAACCCGCGTATCACCAACTCACAGAAATCGATCCGCACCAATGACATCGAGAACGTGGGAAAAACCGCACGTCACCATACGTTTTTCGAAATGCTGGGTAATTTTTCTATCGGAGATTACTTTAAAGAAGAAGCAATTTTGTGGGCATGGGAATTCCTGACCAGCCCGGAATGGATCGGCTTTGATCCGGAGAAGCTGTCTGTAACCATCCACCCGGAAGATGACGAAGCATACGAAATCTGGAACAAGAAAGTGGGCATCCCGGACGAGCGTATCGTACGCCTGGAAGGAAACTTCTGGGATATCGGAGAAGGCCCGTGCGGACCGAACAGTGAGATTTTCTACGACCGCGGGGAGAGATTCGGCAACGACCCAAGCGATCCAGAGCTATATCCGGGTGGTGAGAATGAACG
>Ga0310836_100507_pt1 | contig 30996 bp, 23 predicted proteins | sample SM_ome_4_FD_201310 | JGI IMG/M metagenome (GOLD analysis project Ga0310836, IMG submission 201310) | Sorghum-adapted microbial communities enriched on stacked mutant (SM) sorghum from Joint BioEnergy Institute, Emeryville, California... ... | reverse complement strand
TGCAGAATGACTTTCACGTTCAGCGGAATCGCTTCCGGTTTTAGGCCGCTTGTGGCAATTAACCCGTGCTCTTCCGATAAATTTTCGATACGCAGGCTCTCGTTTTTCAGCATGCGTTTCAACACATGCCAGGAAAGCGGATTGCGCAGCAATTCAGCGATCTGAACAATCAAGTACCCACCGTTCGCCATATGAAGGGCACCAGGCTTAATCATCGTAAAGTCCGTCGTCATCGCACCGAATGTGCTGCGGTATTCGACCCGCCCGAACAAGTTATAATATGTCGGGTTATTTTCAAATACAACCGGTGCGCCGGATAACTGTCCGTTATCTACCAGCACATTTACCCTATAGCGCTGCAGGTTGTTTTCTTCGTTCCGCTGCAGCAGCCGCGCCATCGGATTTTCTGTGCCATCATCCTCTTTGAAAAGGTGGTGATTTTCAATAATATCCTCCTGGTAGTCCTGCAAATACTTGCGGATTTTTTCTTCTGTATATGTCTCCCAAAGCGGCTCGAATAAGTGCTTAAGCACCTGCCGGACCGAATCCTTGTTCAAGCGGCTGACTTCCTGCTCGACTTCCTTTTCTAACAATTGAATCTGCCGGACTGACTCGGTTACTTCCTGTTCAAGGCGTTTGCTCTTCTCCTTGATTTCCTGGCGTGATTCATCCGGCAACCGGGCGAAATCCTCATTGCTGAGCGGTTTGCCGAACATAAGCGGAATCGTGGCAATTCCGCCTTCAGGAACGCGCTCCAGCGAGAAGTTCAGCTCACGGGCCAGCTGGTCCATCTGCTTCCATATCTCCTGCGCCCTCTTCTCAAAATTCTGCATAATAAAACGGCGGTGCTTCTGATAATCCTCACCGGAAAATATCTTGCGAATTTCCCGTTCGACATCACGCAGCAGTTCATCCATGCGTGTTTTAAACTCTCTGCCTTCCCCTGCAGGAAACCGAAGCGCCAACGGATGGTCAGGACGCGAAAAATTGTATACGTAACACCAATCTGCAGGAGTCGGTTTATTACGGGCCGCCTGCTTCGCTTTCGCTCGCGTATACGTCGTCCGGCCGGTTCCGGGAGGCCCGGCAACATAAAGGTTATACCCTGCCTTCTGCACTTTCAGGCCGAAATCCATCGCCCGTACGGCCCGATCCTGGCCGATAATCCCTTCCCGCAGCGGCTCAATCTGTTCCGTTGTTTCACACGGAAACGCCTCGGGCGGCGTCTGTACGCGCAGCCGCTCCACCGGCACCTTTCTTTTTTCTCTATCTTCTTTCGACACTTGCTTCCACATCGCTGTTCATCCCTTTCCCAGGCTCAATCGTACAATAGGACAAAGCACATCTTAGTTTATTCATTCTATAGGCTTATCATAATGGAAGAAGGGAAAAACCTCTACCCGTTATCACAGTAGAACAGTAAAATTCCTTCCCGGTTATATACCGGGCGATCAAAATATGGGAAATAGGCTATTTACCATTGCAGTATACAGGATTTCAAACCGATATATAGTAACAAGCTCGACTATATAATAACTGTAGCAGCTTATTGTTTTTAGAAAATACTAAAAGCGGGGACCGATCATGATGAAAACCATAGAACAAATCTGGAAGGAAACGTTGGAACTGCTGCAGCGGAAGATGTCCCGCTCCAGTTTTGAAACGTGGATTAAAGGGCTCACCATCCAACGTTTCGATGTCGAAAAGAAAACGGTTACCATTCATGCAGAAAACGAGTTTACACGCCAGTGGCTTGAGACCAGACTAAAGCAAGTACTCGAAGATGCAATTGAGGAGATAACGGGCGATAGGTATGCCGTTTCTTTTTCCGTCAAGGTAAAGACGTATGTGCGCTACAGTATGGAGCAAGTGCCGACCCGTATCGACCCACAGGAAGAACAGGAACGCGAAAACCGCAATTTACTCCTTCAGGTGCTGCAGGAACTACAGATGCTGCACCAGCGGCTCGACCGTATGGAAGGCGGGCTTGACGATATCAAGAAGGAAATAAAAAACGCCGGCAAGCTAAAAAGACCACCATGGCCAATTAGCCACAAGCCCCGCCATGAAAACGAAGAGAAGGGCGACTGAATTTTGTGGTACGAAGAAAAAGAGAGAAAAGACGAGAGAATAATTTCAATGTGGAAAAGGCCGCCTCAAAAGCAAAAACTGTTTGAGACAGCCTCTTTTCTCCATCTTATCGAGTGCTTCATCATTTCATCAAAGCAACCAGAATCGCTTTCTGTGCATGCAGACGGTTCTCTGACTGGTCAAATACAACGGAACGGGGACCGTCGATAACCTCCGCCGATACTTCTTCACCGCGATGCGCCGGCAGGCAGTGCATGAAAATCGCATCCGGCTTCGCCTTCCGCATCAGAGCCTCGTTCACTTCGAATCCGGCAAACTTCTGCAGACGTTCCTGCTGCTCTGCCTCCTGCCCCATGCTCGCCCATACATCTGTATAGACGATATCGGCTCCCGCCACCGCTTCTGCCGGGTCATTCGTCACCAGAACATGTACACCTGTCTCTTCTGCGAACTTGCGCGTCATCTCCGTTACGCCCGCATCCGGCATATACCCCTCCGGAGAGGCGACAGCCACATCCATGCCGACTTTCGCCGCGCCAATCATCAGCGAGTGCGTCATATTGTTGCCGTCACCCACGTAGGCAAGCTTCAGCCCTTCCAGTCTGCCTTTGTGCTCGATAATCGTCTGGAAATCCGCCATCACCTGGCAGGGATGCTGCATATCGGTCAATCCGTTGATAATCGGAATCGATGCATAGTCGGCCAGCTCTTTGACCATCTTGTCGGAGAACGTGCGGATCATGATGCCGTCGAGGTAACGGGACAGTACCCGCGCCGTGTCCGGAATCGGCTCACCGCGGCCAATCTGCAGGTCGCGCCCGCTCATGAACATCGCCATGCCGCCCAGCTGGTACATCCCGACTTCAAACGATACGCGCGTACGAGTCGACGCTTTATCGAAAATCATACCCAGCGTTTTACCCGCAAGGTGCGGATGCAAAATCCCCTGCTTCTGTTCTTCTTTCAGCTTCGCGGCCAAATCCAGCAAATACAAAATTTCATCTTTTGTATAATCGGAGAGACATAGAAAGTCTCTCCCTTTTAATTGGTCGACTACCATCATTATTTTACTAGCTCCTTTCGTTTTACCCCCTGCAGGTATTCCCCCAGGTCCACCACATCACCCGTCTTGTATCCATGCACCTCAAGGTATGAAGCAAACGTGTCGAGGAATGTAAAGCACGGAATATTGAGCGCAAGCGCCAGCTGGCGGAGTTCAAATCCGAGACGTCCGCGCTTGTTGCCGAGCGTCGGCGTGTTCACGAACGCTTTCACCTGACGTTCGGCGCAGATGGCTTTCACACGCTCTTGCGTTTCCACAATCTCCTGTACGTCAACGCCGTTCTCTTTCAGCAGGGCCGCCGTTCCCGGCGTAGCGATAATTTGCACGTTCAGGTCTTTCAGCGTTTTGATGTGCGGAATGAAATCTTTTTTATCCTGATCAGACAGCGACAGAATAATCGTATCACCTTCCGTTAACCAGTCGCAGATACCTTCCTTCCAGGCAATCGCCTTGGCAATAGCTTCTTCAACCGAATAGCTCAGGCCGATGACTTCACCGGTCGATTTCATCTCCGGTCCGAGCGCCGGGTCGACGCCATTCAGCTTAATTGTGGAGAATACCGGGCCTTTCACGGCATAGAACGGAATGCGCGGCAGAATGCCGGTACCGTATCCCATATCTTTCAGCTTCTCGCCCATTTGTGCCCGCGTCGCCAGCGCCACCATCGGTACACCGGTGACCTTGCTGACAATCGGTACGGTACGGGATGCACGCGGATTCACTTCGAGTACATAGATTGTGCCTTCCGTATCAATAACAAGCTGGATGTTAATCAACCCGCATGCTTTCATTTCTTTCGCAATCAATGCGGCGCTGCGTCCAATCTCTTCACGCTGCGCGTCGGTCAGTTGAGGAGACGGGAAGATTGCCATACTGTCACCCGAATGCACACCGGCGCGTTCAATATGCTGGAAGATGCCCGGGATCAGAACCTCTTCGCCGTCGCAAATGGCGTCCACTTCCACTTCCATACCGGACACATACTTGTCAATCAGCAACGGGAACAGCGCCCCTGATGATGTATACCGGTTCCAGTCGGCAAAATACTGGTCAAGCTCTTCCGCATTGTTAATTACAACCATGCCGCGTCCGCCAATGACGTATGACGGACGAATCAGTACGGGATATCCCAACTCTTCCGCGACAAGATGCGCGCCCTGCTGGCTATTGACACCTTCACCCGGAATGTGTGGGATGTTCAGCTTGCGCAGCATCTGATAAAATTGCTCACGGTCTTCCACCATGTCAATTGCTTCAACAGACGTGCCGTATACATGCACGCCGGCTTTTTGCAGTTTATCCGCCAGATTAATGGCCGTCTGGCCGCCGAACTGCACCATGACGCCATCTACCTGTTCTTTTTCGATGACATTCAACACGTCTTCAAGCGCCAGCGGTTCGAAATACAGCTGATCCGCCGTATTGTAATCGGTAGAGACGGTCTCCGGATTGTTGTTGATGACAACGGCGGAGATGCCCTGCTTGCGCAACGATTTCGCCGCATGTACCGAGCAATAATCAAACTCGATGCCCTGGCCGATGCGGATCGGACCGGAGCCTAAAACCAATACCTTTTTGCCTTTCTTCTCGACCGGGACTTCGTCGCGTCCCTGCCAGGTCGAGTAATAATAAGGAGTCGCGGCGACAAACTCGGCCGCGCATGTATCCACTAGCTTATAAGCCGGGCTTATGCCCCATTCTTTCAGACCGGCGCGCACTTCCTCGAAACTGACACCACAGAGGCTTGCGATCGTGCTGTCGGCAAAGCCGCGCAGCTTCGCTTCCTTCAACAGTTCCGGCGTCATTTTGTGCCAGCGCACTTCTTTCAATGTATTTTCAAGGTCAACGATACGAGCCAGTGCATTCAGGAAGAAGCGGTCAATCGCTGTCTTCTCATGCAGCTCCTCTACACTCATGCCGCGGCGCAGCGCCTCGGCGATATAGAAGATACGCTGGTCGGTCGCATTGACCAATTCGTTCTCCAATTCTTCTTCACTTGCATCTTTTACATACGCAAGCTCCAGATGCTGTACGCCGATTTCCAATGAACGAATCCCTTTCAGCAGGGCGCCTTCCAGCGTACGGTCAATCGACATTACCTCGCCGGTTGCTTTCATCTGCGTGCCCAGCTTGCGGTCCGCATGCGGGAACTTGTCGAACGGCCAGCGCGGAATTTTCGCTACGACATAGTCGATGGCCGGTTCGAAGCTTGCATAGGTGTAGCCTGTAATCGGGTTTACGACCTCATCCAGATGGTAGCCAAGCGCCAGCTTCGCCGCCGTACGCGCAATCGGATAGCCGGTCGCCTTGGACGCAAGCGCCGAGGAGCGGCTGACACGCGGGTTGACCTCAATGAGATAGTATTGGTCACTGTGCGGGTCAAGCGCATATTGAATATTACATCCCCCCACAACCCCCAGCGCACGGATAACCTTACAGGCGACGGAACGCAGCATTTGATACTGACGGTCCGTGAGCGTCTGCGAAGGTGCTACAACAATTGAATCTCCTGTATGCACGCCGACCGGGTCAAAATTCTCCATGTTGCACACGATGATGCACGTATCGTTGGCATCGCGCATGACTTCATATTCAATCTCTTTCCAGCCTTTGATGCTGCGCTCAATGAGCACCTGATTGATCGGGCTTGCGTTCAAGCCGCGTTTGGCCACAATACGAAGTTCTTCTTCATCGTTTGCAAAACCGCCGCCCGCGCCGCCAAGCGTATAGGCGGGACGCACGATGACCGGATAACCGATGCTGTTTGCAAACGCCACCGCATCCTCTACTGTAGTTACCGTCTCGCTCTCAGGAATCGGCTCGCCGATCTCCTGCATCATGCGCTTGAACTCTTCACGGTCCTCGCCGCGGATAATCGTATCGAGCGGTGTGCCGAGCAGCTTCACATTGTACTTCTCCAGCACGCCCGCCTTCGACAGCTCTACCGCCAGGTTCAGGCCGGTCTGGCCGCCGAGTGTCGGCAGCACGCCGTCCGGACGTTCTTTGGCGATAATCTTCTCCACCGCTTCTACCGTTAGCGGCTCCATGTATATGCGATCCGCCACTTCATCATCTGTCATGATGGTGGCCGGATTGTTGTTTACAAGAACGACTTCCACGCCTTCTTCACGCAACGCCAAACAGGCCTGAGCGCCGGCGTAATCGAATTCGGCCGCCTGCCCGATGATAATCGGACCGGAGCCGAGCACAAGCACTTTGTTGATGTCGGGTAGTTTAGGCATAACTCTTCTCTCCTGTTACCTGGCATTGTTGAATGAATTCTGTAAATAAATAGCCCGTATCCTGCGGACCGGCGTGCGCTTCCGGATGAAACTGCACGGACGAAATCGGCAGCGTTTTATGGCGTACACCTTCGACCGATTTGTCGTTTACATTGATGAATGTTAGCTCCAATGCCGCGTTCGCAAGTGAATCTCCTTTCACCACATAGCCGTGATTTTGCGAGGTTAGATACACTTTGCCGGTGCGCAAATCTTTCACCGGATGGTTGCTGCCGCGGTGCCCGTATGGCAAACGCTCCGTATCGCAGCCGTATACCAGAGAGATTAGCTGATGACCGAGGCAGATGCCCATCGTCGGGTAGCTCTCAATAATCTTTTTCAATTCCCCGAGCTGCGGTGTAATTTCTTTCGGATTTCCGGGACCGTTCGATAGGAACACACCGTCCGGATCAATAGATATTACCTGGTTATATGTGATATTGTACGGAACCACCGTTACGCGGCAGCCACCGTCCAACAGACTTTGCAAAATGGATTTTTTATACCCGTAATCGATCAGTACAATATGCGGACCTTTCGCCTCTTTGCCGTACTCCTCGATATTTTTCACCGATACGCCCGGCACAACATTCGTAACCGGCTGCGGAGTAAAAGAAGCGAGCTTCTCTTTGTCTGTCGTCAAAAGTCCGTACACTTCTCCATGTGTCCGGACAATGTGGGTAATCGCGCGCGTATCGATGCCGGACAAGCCGCCGATGCCGTATTTCTCGGCAATCTCGGCCAGCGTATGTCCGGACTCGTAATGGCTCGGCTGGCGGCAGAGATCGCCTACCAGCAGGGCCTTGCAGGCCGGTTTGATACTCTCATAGTCTCGTTCATTGATGCCGTAATTGCCGATCAGCGGATACGTAAACGTAATAATCTGGCCGGCGTACGAAGGGTCGGACAGAACCTCCTGGTAGCCTGTCATTCCTGTATTAAATACGACCTCTCCCGTGCAGTCGTCCACGCTGCCAAACCAATCTCCTTCAAATATGTCGCCCGTACTTAACACAAGATATCCTTTCATCCATTCCACTCCTTTATGTGTGAAAATCATGAGAAAAGAAAGAGGGGAAGAGGAAAGAAGATTCAAAGAAGAAAAAGGCGAACGCCTTTTTCTTCTTTAGAAATCACCCCCCGTTCTCTTCTCATTCTCTTCTCTCTTTTCCTTCGTACTCCTGATTTCTATACCGTTTGCGCCGTCGCGTTCAGCACCTCTTCGAGTGCTTGCGCCGCGTGATCTATTTCTTCTTTTTCAATCGTAAACGGAGGCAAGAGCCTCAGCACGTTCGGCCCTGCCTGCAGCAGCAGGATGCCTTGCTCGCGCATTTTCGCAACAACCGGAGCCGCTTCGAACGCTAGCTCCACGCCGATCATAAGCCCCTTGCCGCGTACATTGACAACATCCGGGCGCGCTTCGGAAAGCCCGTTCAATTTCTCTATGAAATAAGCGCCCATCTCTTCCACCCGGGCGAGATACTCGTTTTCTTCTATTGTTTCAAGCGTGGCTAAGCCGGCCGCACATGCGAGCGGATTGCCGCCGAATGTCGTGCCGTGCGTGCCAGGTCCGAATGCTTCAGCCAGCTTTTCTTTGCCGACAATGGCGCCGATCGGAAAGCCGCTGCCCAGCCCTTTGGCCATTGTAATGATATCCGGCTCGACGTTGTAGTGTTGATAGGCGAACCACTTGCCGGTACGACCGATGCCTGTCTGCACTTCATCTACGATCAGCAGCAGGTCATGCTCCGCGCATAGTGCCTTGATATGCTCAACGAATTCGGGCGAAGCGGGATGCACACCGCCTTCTCCCTGAACCATCTCCAGCATGATGGCGCACGTTTTCTCCGTAATCGCAGCGCTGAGTGCCTCCGCATCATTGTACGGTACGGTGACGAAACCTTCCGGCAACGGGTCAAACCCGTCTTTGACTTTCGCCTGACCGGTTGCGGTCAGCGTCGCCAGCGTCCGTCCATGGAACGATTGCTCGAAGGTAATGACTTCATACCGGTTTTGCTTCTGTACCTTCTGTTGATAGCGGCGGGCCAGTTTAATGGCCGCCTCGTTCGCCTCCGCGCCGCTGTTGCAGAAGAACGCCCGGTTGCCGCAGGTAAGCGACGTTAACTTCGCCGCCAGCTTCTCCTGCACCGGAATCTCGAATAGATTGGAGCAGTGCCACAACGTATCGAGCTGCTCCTGTACTTTCACCTTCACCTGCGGGGGCACATTGCCGAGCGAAGTCACCGCAATGCCGGAGACAAGGTCAAGGTAACGGTTGCCGGCTTCGTCCCACAGATAATTGCCTTCCCCTTTGGTAATGCGAATCGGCCAACGCCCGTAGTTCGGAAATAGATAACTCACGATACCTTCACCTTGCCTTCTTTAACGATTTTTGTACCGATCGTCTGACCGGCCGCAACTTTCTTCAGAACGCCCGGCTCGTAGCCGTTGATAATCAACACTTCTTCTACTTCATGTCCGAGCGCATCCAGTGCCGCCCGCACCTTCGGTATCATGCCGCCATAGATAATGCCTTCGGCGATCAATTCATTGATTTGCACCTCATCAAGCTCCGGCAGCACCTTTTTGACACCGTCTATCTCCTGCATAACACCCGGAACATCCGTCACCATGACCAACCGCTTCGTACCTACCGCCCCTGCAACTGCGCCAGCCGCCGTATCGGCGTTGATGTTATAAATCTGGCCGTCTGCGTCGATGCCCAGCGGCGCGATGACCGGAATGAAACCCGATTGACTCAGCGTTGCTATCAGGGCAGGGTCGACCTGCTGTATCTCTCCTACAAACCCGAGGTGCTCAGGTCCCTGTATCACCTGCAATGTCGATCCGTCGATGCCGCTGATACCCGCCGCACGGCCGCCCGCCGTCTGAATCCGGCTGACCACCTGCTTATTGGTCTGTCCGATAAGCACCATCTGTGCCACCTGCAGCGTCGCCGCATCCGTCACCCGGAGTCCGTCCACGAACTTCGGCTCAATTCCCATCTGCTTAAGCGTCGCCGAAATCGCCGGACCGCCGCCGTGTACGATGGTCAGCATAAACCCATCCTGCTGCAGTGCCGTTATATCTTCAAAAAAAGAGGCAGGCAGATTCTCAAGTGTACTGCCGCCGCATTTAATTACCAGCTGATTTTCCATCTTCTCTCCCTTTCTTACTGTCGGCCTCGTTTTACGGATACACAGGGGTAAACGCAAGGCCCGTCGTTTCTGGAAGTCCAAACATTAGGTTCATATTTTGTACCGCCTGACCGGCAGCGCCTTTTACTACGTTATCGATCACGCCAAGCACGATGACCCTTCCTGTACGCTCATCCACATGCCAGGCAATATCACAATAGTTGGAGCCGTACACTTCCTTTGTCTTCGGATACGCGCCCGGACGCAGCCGGACAAACGGTTTGCCTTCGTATGCATCCGCATAAGCTTCAGCCACCTGTTCGGCTGTGACTCCTTCTTTCAATGAAGCGTACGCCGTTGTCAGGATGCCGCGGTTCATCGGCACAAGATGCGGCGTGAACGAGATGACCGCTTCTTTGCCGGTAAGCTGTGTCAGCGTCTGTTCAATTTCCGGTGTATGCTGGTGTTTCCCTACTTTGTAAGCCGAGATGCTTTCGTTCACTTCGCAGAAATGCGTTCCGAGCGATAAGCCCCGTCCCGCACCGGTTACACCCGATTTGGCGTCCACAATGATGGATTTGCCATCGATCAGGTCCGCTTTCAATAGCGGAAGCAGGCTGAGCAGCGTCGCTGTCGGATAGCAGCCCGGATTGGCGAGCAGCTTCGTCTCCCGAATGGCGTCCGCATTCCATTCGGACAGCCCGTAAACTGCCTGGTCAATGTATTCCTGCGCCGCTGTCTCCTTGCCGTACCAGCGCGTATACAACTCCGGTGTAGCCAGGCGGAAGTCGCCAGATACGTCAATCACTTTGAGCTTGCCGTCCATAAGCTGCGGTACGAGCTTGCCGCTTACGCCGGACGGTGTCGCAATGAACACTACGTCCGCTTCGTTCCGGATGCGTCCGCAGTCAATCTCAGCCAGATCGTCTGTAAAAATATGAGTGAGATGCGGATAAACCTCCTGCATGGTTTTTCCGGTCTGTGAGTTGGAATATACAGCCACAATGTTAGCTTCGGGATGGGTCAACAGCAGGCGAATGAGTTCAACTCCGCTGTATCCCGTCGCTCCGATAATTGAAATATTCACGTACGTTTCCCCCAATTGATCCTGTCTGAATAAGTTATGAATTATTATACGATGTAAGGCATAATAATTCAATTAGTTTTTTGAATTTCTATGCATGATTTCTTATAAATAAAACCATCATAACGGATCTGTCGCAAGCCCTGCCATGAAAATGAAGAAAAGAGCGGCTGACTTTTGCGGTACAAAGAAAAAGAGGATGCCTCCTTTATATAAGAAAACATCCTCTTTATTCATTCTAATGATATTATTTCTTTGTAATCAGCCAATCGGCCAATACCTGCGCGTCCGCTTCGCTCACCAGACCGCCCGGCATGCCGTTGCGTCCTTTTACGATAATGGTTTTGATTTCATCAGCGCTCTTGTACTTGCTGCCGACCTTCGTCAAGTTCGGTCCTACACCGCCTTCCATGTTTTGACCGTGGCAGGACGTACAGCTAGCCTGGAAGATTTTTTGCGCGTCTTTTCCGCCGCCTCCCGCTTGTCCGCCGCCCTGCTGGCCTCCCTGGCCTTGTTCAGCGCCGCCGCCCTGATTATTATTGGCCGTGCCGCATCCCGCAGCCAGTGCCAGCACAAGCAGCAGGCTGCTCAGCATTACAGTCCACTTTTTCATAAAAAAACCCTCCCTTAATCATGCACATCACAAAGCGTGTTACATTACACAGCTTAGTATGAGCAGAGGAGAGAGGTTTTATAATATAACGATCGAAAATCGTGAAGAAAGAAGGAACCAGAGAGAGGGAATAAGAGCCAGAGAAGAAAAAGGCCTTCGCCTTTTTCTACATTGAAATCATCCCCTCGTTCTCTTCTCTCTTTTTCCTCCTACTACAAAAGTCAGCTGTCCTTCCCTCGGTTTTCATGTTGGGATTGCAGCTGAAAAGGCATGGTCGCTTTGTCTATAATAATTCCTTCGCTTTTGCGGCGATATTCTCTGCGGTCAGGCCATATTTTTTCAGCAGTTCATCCGGTGTACCGGATTCGCCGAACGTATCTTCGACGCCGACGCGGCGTAGTTTGGCCGGATGCTTCTCGCACAACACTTCCGCTACCGCAGCGCCGAGACCGCCGTAGATGTTGCACTCTTCCGCTGTCACAATGCCTTTTGTTTCCTGAGCCGCTTTGACAATGATGTCTTCATCAATCGGCTTAATTGTCGCCATGTTAATAACGCGCGCTTCAATGCCTTCCTGCGCCAGCAGCTCCGCTGCCTCGACTGCGATATGTACCATGACGCCGGTTGCGATAATGGCGACATCATTCCCTTCGCGAATCTGTACGCCTTTGCCGATTTCAAATTCATAACTGTCGTCGAACAACACCGGGACACTTGGACGGCCCATGCGGATGTACATCGGACCGTATGTGTTGGCCGCAGCGCGAATCGCTTTTTTCGTCTCCGTCGCATCCGCCGGCACGATCACCGTCATATTCGGAATGGCGCGCATCAATGCAATGTCTTCCACTGCCTGGTGAGAAGCGCCGTCTTCGCCCAGCGTGAGGCCCTGGTGCGTCACCGCAATCTTCACGTTCAAGTTCGGATAGCACACAGAGTTACGAATCATGTCTGCCACACGGAGGGAGCCGAACAGCGCGAATGTGCTCGCAAACGGGATTTTGCCGCAAGTCGCAAGGCCTGCCGCCATACCGATCATGTTGGCTTCCGCAATCCCCACATCGAAGAAGCGGTCCGGAAACGCTTTGCCGAAATCGGCCGTTTTCGTTGATTTTGCCAGATCCGCATCCAGTACTACGATGTCCGGATTTTCATGACCGAGCTCGACCAGAACCTGTCCGTAAGCGTCGCGTGTTGCAATTTTCTTTACCGTTGTCTTCTCCATTACTTTTCTCCTCCCTGCGCGCACAACTCTTCCAGTGCCTGCGCCAGCTGTTCCGCATTCGGGGCCGTGCCGTGCCAGCCGCATGCGTTCTCCATGTAAGACACGCCTTTTCCTTTAACCGTGTGCGCCACGATGAAAGTCGGCTTGCCTTTTACTGTCTTCGCTTCGTCGAGCGCGGCGATAATCTCTTCAAGGTTATGTCCGTCAATTTCAATGACATGCCAGTTAAACGCACGGAACTTATCGGCTACCGGTCCAATGTTCATAATATCTTCCACGTTACCGTCAATCTGCAGGTGGTTGTAATCCAGGATTGCCACCAGGTTGTCCAGCTTATAATGGCCTGCTGCCATTACCGCTTCCCATACCATGCCTTCCTGAATTTCTCCGTCGCCAAGCAGGGCATATACGCGGTAGCCGCGCTTATCAAGACGCGCAGCCAGCGCCATACCGTTCGCAGCGGACAATCCCTGTCCGAGCGATCCTGTGCTTTGCTCTACGCCCGGCAGCATCTTTTTGCTCGGATGACCCTGCAGACGGGAATTAATCTTACGGAAAGTAGCCAATTCCTCTTTCGGCAGGTAGCCTTTCTCTGCCAGTGCCGCATACAGCACCGGGCTTGCGTGTCCTTTGCTTAGAATAAAACGGTCACGGTCCGGATCGTCCACCTTTTCCGGTCCTACGTTCATCTCATGAAAATACAACACCGCCACAATATCTGCGGCAGACAGCGAACCGCCCGGATGGCCCGAATTGGCCGCTGATACCATTTTCACAATCTCCTGGCGCATGTTGTTCGCATGCTGCTTCAGCTCTGCGAGTTTCCCCTCTGCAATCGTAGTCATTCCCTCTCCTCCATATAACTAAGTATTAGTATATTGATATCCTTTCGTAGTAAGAGGAATAGAAAAAAGCAAGAGGATACGAGAAAAGAGTGCCAACAAACGCATGACAAACCCAGGCGCAAGGCGTTATCTTTTCTGTCTCTTGTCTTCTTCTTTCGCTCATTGGCGTCGTTCACAATGACGAACGCGTTCGGATCAAGCCGCTTGACGATATTTTTTAGACAGGCCAGTATACTCTCTGGTGCATACTCATTCACTTCCATGAAAGAAATAGCTATGTAAAAGAAAAACAAAGGATACGCTGAGGTAGAAAAGAGAAAAGCACAGCTATATCTCTTTGTTTTTCCATAATAGATCGTTCTTAAGATTCTGTAGTGTGCCCAAGCTGCTGGCGAAGATATGCGTCGATGAACGGGGTCAAATCTCCGTCCATAACCGCCTGCACGTTCCCGGTCTCATGGTTTGTGCGGTGGTCTTTTACCATGCTGTACGGATGAAACACGTACGAGCGAATCTGGCTGCCCCAGCCAATCTCTTTCTGCTCGCCGCGCAGCCTGGCCGCTTCCTCTTCCTGCTCCTGAATCTTCCGCTCATACAGCTTAGAACGCAGCATCTTCATCGCTTTCTCCCTGTTTTTAATCTGGGAGCGTTCCGTCTGGCACGTAACCACCACGCCAGTCGGAATGTGCGTAATCCGTACCGCCGAGTCGGTCGTGTTAACATGCTGACCGCCCGCACCGCTGGAACGGTACGTATCAATTTTCAGTTCATCCGGCCGAATCTCGATTTCGATATCATCGTCAATCTCCGGCATCACATCACACGATACGAACGACGTATGGCGGCGTCCTGATGCGTCGAACGGAGAGATGCGCACCAGACGGTGGACCCCTTTCTCCGCTTTCAAATAGCCGTACGCATTGTGGCCTTTAATCAGCAAGGTCACGCTTTTCACGCCCGCTTCTTCGCCCGGCAAGTAATCGAGCGTCTCGACCTTAAAGCCCTGCTTCTCGGCCCAGCGGGTATACATGCGCAGCAGCATATCCGCCCAATCTTGCGACTCCGTACCGCCCGCACCCGGATGCAGCTCAAGAATCGCATTCTTCTTATCATACGGCTGGCTCAGAAGCAGTTGCAACTCATATTCATCCAACCGCTTCTGCAGAGATTCCACCGATTCCACGATATCTGGAATCAAGGATTCCTCATTCTCCTCCGCATACAGATCCATCATAACTTCAATGTCTTCATACGCCGTCTCCATCTCCTGTATGGCGGTGACAGCATCCTTGAGAACATTGACTTCACCGATGATAGCCTGGGCCGCATCGTTATCGTCCCAGAAGTTCGGCATTGCCATCTTCTCTTCTAGCGCGGCAATCTGCTTTTGTTTGCCGGGGAGGTCAAAGAGACCCCCTAATCTCCGCCAATCGCTTACCGATGGCTGTCATTTGCTGTTTCGCTTCCGTCAATGGCATGGTTTATTCCTCCTGGCCGTGACAATTTTTGTATTTCTTCCCGCTGCCGCAATAGCACGGGTCGTTGCGCCCGATCTTCGGCTCCTGGCGGCGCACCGGTTTCTTCCGCGCCGGCTCGCCTGAATCGGACGGCACCATTGCCTGCCCCTTGGCTACTTCCTGGCGCTGCAGGTTGCTTCCAATGTTGGCTTTCATAATATATGTCGCGACCTCTTCTTCGATGCTCGCGATCATCTCGTTAAACATCTGGTAGCCTTCCATCTGGTACTCACGCAGCGGGTCCGTCTGGCCGTATGCCCGCAGGTGGATACCCTGGCGGAACTGATCCATCGCATCGATGTGGTCCATCCATTTGCTGTCGACCGCACGCAACACGACAACTTTCTCGAATTCGCGAAAATCCGCTTCTTCCATAAGCTGTTCGCGTTCGGTATACAGGCGCTCAACAAGCTCGCGGAATACTTCCACGATTTCTTCGCGGTCTTTGCCCCAGATGTCTTTCTTATCCAGCTGTCCTTCATGCAGGAATGTACCGTTGCAGTGGTCAATAAGCGCATCGAGGTCCCATTCTTCCTGCACCACTTCATCCGGGCAGTGCAAATCGATCAGACGCTCGACATGCGACATAATCATGCCGATGATTACATCGCGCAGCGATTCAGCTTCCAGCACTTCGCGGCGCTGTTTGTAGATAACCGTACGCTGCTGGTTCATTACGTCATCATACTGCAAAACGACGCGGCGCATATCAAAGTTCGCGCCCTCTACGCGCTTCTGCGATGACTCGATCGCACGGGATACCATTTTACTTTCAATCGGCATGTCTTCTTCCATGCCGAGGCGATCCATCATGCCCATGATATTCTCCGAACCGAACTTGCGCATCAGTTCATCCTCAAGCGAGATGAAGAACTGGGATGAACCCGGGTCCCCCTGACGTCCGGCACGTCCGCGCAGCTGGTTATCGATCCGGCGGCTCTCATGACGCTCGGTACCGATGATGTGCAGACCACCAAGCTCGGCTACGCCTTCGCCCAGTTTAATGTCCGTACCACGACCCGCCATGTTCGTTGCTATGGTTACTGCACCACGCTGACCGGCCTTGGAGACGATCTCCGCCTCACGGGCATGATGCTTCGCATTCAACACCTCATGGCGGATGCCTTTTTTCCGCAGCATGCTGGAGATAAGCTCCGACTTCTCGATCGATGTTGTACCGACAAGCACCGGACGGCCTTGCTTATGGTGCTTCTCTACATCCTCCACGACAGCACGGTATTTGCCGCGTTCGGATTTATAAATCGCATCCGGCTTGTCCTCGCGAATAACCGGTTTGTTCGTCGGAATGACCACGACGTTCAGACCGTAAATCTTCTGGAACTCTTCTTCTTCGGTTTTGGCCGTACCGGTCATACCACCGAGCTTCTCATACATCCGGAAGTAGTTCTGCAGCGTAATGGTCGCCAGCGTCATGCTCTCGTTCTGTACCTGCAGGCCTTCCTTCGCTTCAATTGCCTGATGCAGACCGTCGCTGTAGCGGCGTCCCTGCATGAGACGACCGGTAAATTCATCGACGATGATAACTTCGCCGTTGTCCACCACATAATCAATGTCACGCTTCATCAACGCGCGTGCTTTTAACGCAATATTAATGTGGTGATTCAGCAGAATATGTTCTGTATCATACAGGTTATCGATATTAAACGCGCGTTCGACTTCCGCCACCCCTTTTTCAGTGAGGGCTACGGAATTCGCTTTAATATCGATCGTATAATGCTCTTCTTCCTTCAAGCGGGTCACAAAACGGGCTGCCACATAGTACAGCTCAGTCGACTTCTCCGCTTCACCGGAGATAATCAACGGCGTCCGCGCTTCATCGATCAAAATACTATCCACCTCGTCGACGATACAATAGTGCAGCGGACGCTGTACCATTTGCTCTTTATACAGCACCATATTATCGCGCAGGTAGTCGAACCCGAACTCGTTGTTCGTTCCGTACGTAATGTCAGCCGCGTAAGCCGCACGTTTTTCATCCGGCGACATGCCATTCAGGTTTACCTCGCAGCTTAACCCCAGGAATTTATAAATTTGCCCCATTTCTTCGGCGTCACGCGCCGCCAGATATTCGTTGACCGTGATGACATGCACACCTTTTCCGGCAAGGGCATTTAGGTATACCGGCAGCGTTGCTACGAGCGTTTTCCCTTCCCCGGTTCTCATCTCGGCAATCTTGCCTTCATGCAGCACTATGCCGCCGATGAGCTGCACATCGTAGTGGCGCATGTTGAGCACACGGCGTCCGGCTTCGCGGCACACCGCAAAAGCTTCGTATAAAATATCATCCAGCGTCTCGCCTTTAGCAAGCCGTTCTTTAAATTCATCCGTTTTATTCCGCAGTTGTTCATCACTTAACGCCTGCATGTGCGGTTCCAACGCATTAATCTTCTCGACGCGCTTGTACAGCTTTTTCACGTCGCGCTCGTTAGAATCGCCAATAATCTTCTTAATGATTCCTAGCATCGGGTATCCAATCCCCTTCCAATCTTCGCTCTTCTTGCTAGTCGAGCAGTTAGACTGCTCTAAATTTTAATTTTAACAGTAACACAGGGGGATTGACAAGGAATATAGAATAATAACCGGGGATGAAGAAAGATACAAGCGAAAAAGGCGCCCGAGAGCGCCTTTTTATCTGTATCATATACGTTTTTTTATACGCTTTCCGGCTCGATTAAGCCGTAGCGGCCGTCTTTACGGCGATAGACGACGTTCACTTCTTCTGTCTCCGCGTTGCTGAATACGAAGAAGTTATGGCCTAACATATCCATCTGCAGCACCGCTTCTTCTGCATCCATCGGCTTCAGATTGAAGCGCTTCGTCTTCACGATGCGAAGCTGATCGTTGTCCTCTTCCGCCGACTCGTCTTGAGCGGCAAACACCGGATCGGCATCCAGGAGCACGGCTCCCTGCTGACGATACTTGCGGTTGATTTTTGTCTTATGCTTGCGGATTTGACGTTCTAATTTCTCAACAACCAGATCGATCGCCGCATACATATCGCTGTTGGTATCTTCAGCTCGGAGGATAACTCCCGGCATTGGAATCGTCACTTCCACGGTATGTTCGCCGCGCAGTACACGAAGCGTGACATTGCAGGAAAATGAGGAAGTACTCTCAAAGTAGCGCTCGAGGCGACCGATTTTTTTCTCTACATAGTCTCGGAGTGCAGGAGTTACCTCGATATTTTCACCACGGGTGTTGTATTGCATATGGATACTCCTCCTTTCGTCTATATCTATATATTCCCCTTTCCCGCGTGAAAATCCTTCTCCATCCGACATTTTTTTCCCACCTTTTGTGAACTTTTTGCAACGTTTCCTTTCCTTCCAACAAACATTCGAAATCTATTCTTTATGTAAGTAAGGCTCAACACCAAAATGTGGTTGACCGTTTGAAACGTACGCAACGTGTAGCAAGGAAAAAACAAAGAATCCACGCGAAAATGGACGAATATGGTATAAATAAAGGAAGAACATTTTTCAGAAAAGGGGGAACCAGGGAATGAGGCTTGTACCTACATCATATGAGCTCATCGGGCGTATCCTAAATACAGACATATACAATGAAAAAGGAACGTTACTGCTTGGCGCGGGCAAGATGCTGACCGTAAAAGACATTGATTCATTGCTCATTAACAACATTTTTGAAATCGCCATCAAAGGCCCGACCCGCACGGCAAGACCGATCGAGAATATCGCGCCCGAACTCCTGCACCAGATTGACGAAGCCTGGAGTTATGAACCTGACATGGCTGTTATCTATAAAGAAACACTTTCCAGCATGAAAGACCTGCTTAATGATGCACAATATGGCAATCCTATTAATGTCCAGGAAATCGTCAATCAGTTCTCCACACTCATCAAGCATGCTCTGGAGCATCGATATGTATTCCATCCCCTCCACACTTTAAAAGGCAAAGACGAATACACGTACCGTCACAGCATCAACGTCGGGCTTCTATCCGCACTCATCGCCCGTCTGCTCGGCCTGCCGGATGAGGTATGCCTGGAAGTGGGCGAAGCCGGTTTGTTCCATGATATCGGAAAATTGGAAATGCCCGATGAAATTTTAAACAAACCCTCGGAATTGAATGATAAGGAAAGGGAAGTTATGCGTCAGCATCCGCAGTATGGCTACGCAATGTTGCGCAAGATTCCCAATATCCCCAGGTCCTTTGCCGATGTGGCGCTGCTCCACCACGAGCGTCTGGACGGCTCCGGCTATCCGTTTGGACTCAAACATGAAAACATTCCGCTTTCCGTTCAAATTGTTTCTGTGGCAGACAAATTCGATGCGCTTGCGTCCGATCGCGTATACAGGGCTAAACTTTCGCCTTTTGAAGCGGCGGCCGCTCTCTGGGATGCCCAGTTCGCCGGACTGATGAATCCGGCAATTGTGACGCCTTTCGTCATGTACATTCTTGAGTCGTATATCGGGTCCCGCGTGAGGCTTTCGAACGGGCAGGAAGGCGTGATTGTCCGGTATAATCAGCAAGAGCCGCTGCGTCCGTTGGTTCGCACGGATGATGATACGTTCGTGAAGCTGGATTCGGAGCGGGACGTGCAGGTTGCAGAAATATTATAGATTAAGAAAACTTTGCTTAGATTGCTTCGCTTGCGCTGGCATATCCTAAGGGCGGCTTTAAATGCGCTTTTCTCTTGTTCTCCCCGCTCCGTTTGGAATAAGAACGTATCCCGAATCGTTCTTAATTCCAGGAACGGTTAAGCAGTGAAAAAGAAAGAAGTCCTGTGAGAGAAATCTCTCACAGGACTTCTGAACATCCGCTCGGGGTCTGACCCCCTTCCGATTAATGGGTGCTTCTCTTTCTTTGCACTTCTTTCTTTAATTTTTTAACATCTTCCAAGGATAAGCCGGAAATTTTCGAGATGAGTTGAATATCAGCATCTACTTCTTCCTCTAGCCACTTCTTTACTAGCTCAATTTTCCCTTCTATCTTCCCTTTGGAGTAATACATGTCCGCCAGATTGCTTCGATCCCATGTCAGCCCCATATTTTCACCTTCCCTCCATACCATTTCATTAAGTTCAGCCTCAAAGTTCTTTTCCTTTTCAACAGGAAGCTTTAATAGCCCATCGATAAATACAAATAACTTTTCAATTTTCTCTCGCCGCCACTCTTTTTGCAGCAGCAGGCGAATCAGGTTTATTTTAAATTGATAACGGGCATTGATATCTTTTTTGCTTTTCACTACGTATAATCCGGCAAGAACAGCCATACTGAATGGATTTTCTGAACGTGTCAGCTCCTCTTCATTTTGCTCCACTATCTTGTAAGAGCGGTACGTATAGGTTAATGTTGTATCAAAAAATTCATATTTATACGTATCCGGTTTATAAGACGGACTTTCATCAGAAAAAAGCGCCAGGGCAAATATTTTCCTGTCATATTTATCATACACGCGGTAAAAGTAGCGGAACATTCGCTCAGCAAAATCAAGGTCTCGACTTCCCTGTACTTCAATATGTGTTAGTATCCACTTCTCTTCCCCGCTCTTCAAATACAGTTTTGCCAGCTTATCTGTGTACTTCTTTTCCGCCTCTGAGTCAGGGAACAGCGTTCGCAGTTCTTGCTCCAGAAATTCATACCCCTTGTTGAAATCAACGGCTTCATATAAATCGGGCGCAAAGAAATGCAGGAACTCCTCAAAGAATTCTTCAATCACTTCTTTCCAGAGTGCATCATAATCTGGAAACATTAGTCCCTGTTGGTTTGTCCCTTCACTCAAAGTATGTCTCTCCCTTTTACAAGCGTCTTTATTTCCGTTCTGTTTTCTTTTTATTATATCATACACCATGGAATGCAAAGGTTAAAAACGCATACACAAAAAACGAGCAGTCAAGAGTTGAATAGCAAAAGAAAAAGAAAAAAGCCCATTAGGATTTTTCCCAAAGGACTTCTAAGCAACCGCTCGGGGTCTGACCCCCTACCCGAGACTGACGGAGTCAGACGAGGCGATCATTAACGTACCGGGGGTCAGTTCCCTAGTTCCTTTTCAGTTGTTCGATTTCAGCTACTGATAATCCTGTTGCCTGCGCAACTGCCTCTTCATCCATACCCATTGCCAACAGATTTCGAGCAATAGCTCTTTTTTCTTCCATTCTGCCTTCCTCATACTTCTGCTGCTGCCTGCGCTCATTCTCTGCTATCGCAGACAGGCGATCCATCATCGCCTTATGACGCATCTCGTATTCCCGGATTGCTGCCGGGTCACGGCTCAGGTCTTCCCACTTCTCCATCGCTTCCTTTAATGCCGGATTGTCCATCGCTCGTACCTCCAGTTCTTTACGTATTCCTTCATCATCCCCGGCTTCCAAAAGCAACAGCCATTCCACCAGCTCATCATCGCCGAATCCAATCCGTTTCTCCCGCCACAGCTTCACCAGCTTCGGCATCTCAACCAGATGGATTTCCAGCGTGTCATCCCACAGAAATCCCTCTTCCCGCTCTTTCAAGTCAAACATCAGGTGGTAGCGCTCCTGCGGTTCTTTAAACAGCGGAAAGCCGATGATATTAATCGAAATCGTTCGGGGAAGTTCACTGTAATTGTGATTCTTCTGGAACCCTTCCATATAGGTTCGACTCCAGTAATATAATGTCCGTTTTGTCAGATTGTGCTCATTCGCAAGCTGAATCTCCACGTTGACCTTGCTTCCATCATCCAGTATCGCATGAATGTCTAAAATCGCATTCTTGTCCTCGCTGTATTCTCGGCCCATCTCTTTATCCAGAATCGTGACACCCGCAATCCGCTTGTCCGGTGCGGGCTTGAGCATCGCATTCAGGAAGGCAATCAAAATACGCTCGTTCCCCCGCGAACCGAACAGCTTCTTGAACGCGAAGTCTACGTACAGCTTCATCCATCTTGTTTCCACCCGACCACACGCCTTTTCCTTTATTATAACATGACCGGTCGCAGCAGAAAAAACACCAGAAAACCACCATAGCGGCTCAGCCGCAACCCCACCATGAAAATCGTGGGAAGGGCGGCTGACTTTTGCGGTACGAAGGAAAAGAGGAGAAAGAATGAGAAGGAGATTTTAATGTAGAAAAAGGCGAAGGCCTTTTTCTTCCTCAGATCTCTTTTCCTCCCTTTTCTCCTTCTTTCCTCACAATTTTCACAAAAAAAGAAGTCCATCAAAAGACTTCTGAACATCCACTCGGGGGCTGACCCCTTCCCGATTAATGGGTGCTTCTCTTTCTCTTTTCTATCGCTGCTACTCTTTTTGCAGTAGCAGGCGAATCGTTTATTGTGAACTACTCGCCACTTAGCTAACGCTTGAAGTGGGAGCTTCTCAACTCCTCGACGAAAGTACTCTTTCGTCTCCTTGAGCGTTACTTCGGACAGTTCCTGCCCTAGATGTCCGACGATTCGGGGTTCTTTCTTACCTTGGATATTTTACGCATGGAAGGATTAGCTTGGTTTTCGCATTTTTATTTCTCCATGCAACCCTATATATCCAGTTATCAAAGAACATCATAGGTTGATTTTATCAAAATGTCGGACAATTGAACAGGCAAAGCCTGTCCTTGTCCGAAGCCAATTCATCTCCCACTTTCACTGGTGCTGTCGCACCTTCACGTTTAGAAGCGGGAGACTTCTTGGCTGAAAAGTTAAAGTAAAAGCGCAAGGATTTGGTTTTATGCTATACTGTATTGTACATAGGAATACGTACGAATGGGGGGAGGAAATAAGCCGTGTCGAGCGATGAAATGTTGAATGCTTTTCGCAGTTTGCTTCGTGAGGAATTGCAGCCCGTTAAAGAAGATTTAAAACAACTAAACGAAAAAGTAACGAATCTCGACCAGAGGGTGGCGAAGCTCGAGCAGAAGGTAGACAACCTCGACCAGAGGACAGCAAATCTTGAACAGAAGGTAGACAACCTCGACCAGAGGGTGGCAAATCTTGAACAAAGAGTAGAAAACCTCGACCGGAGAGCAGCGAATGTGGAACTGCGACAGGACGGAATAAAACAGGAGATAGCATCGCTATTGAAAAACCAGGAGACGACAAACGCGAAACTCGAAGCGCTTACTATGGATGTCCATCGCCTCGAAGGTAACCTGCACCGCGTAGAGGAAAAAGTTGGACGAAATCATACGGAAATCATGGAGCGGCTTTCTTCCCTCGAACGGGACATCGACCACACCTGGGAAAAGTCTGTACGGAATGAACGGGTCCTGGCCAATATTAAAAAACTGCTAGAGAATTGAGAAAAACTCGCGGGCATGGAAGGAAAGTATATTTCGCTTTATTACTGTAAAGCAAAATACACTTTCTTATACTGAAAACCCCCGGAAATATATCCGGGGGTGTAGTTATCGTTCGTTGTATTTGAATCTACCTTACTTCCATTACCAGGAAAGGTGATGCATATTACAACTTAACAACATTCGCTGCTTGAGGTCCACGAGCGCCTTCAACGATTTCGAATTCAACGCTTTGTCCTTCTTCGAGCGATTTGAAACCTTCTGCTTGGATAGCAGAGAAGTGTACGAATACGTCGTCTCCGTCTTCGCGTTCGATGAAACCATAACCTTTTTCAGCGTTAAACCATTTAACTTTACCTTGCATCAAATACATCCCTTTCCGTCAATAAAATATGGGAACAAGTTGTTGTTTTTCCCACATCTTGACTATACCATCCCCCACAGCCCTAAGTCAAATTAAATCGCTCGACGAAACCAGCCGTTATTCGACAATTTAGAAAATGATTTACTCTGTCGCAAAGCGCTTCTCAAGGTAAGCGACAAAACGAGAGATGATAAGCGTTAGAATTAAATAGATGACCGCCATCGTCAGGTACGACTCCCAGCGGGCGAATGTCGATTTAGCTGTCGCATACCCCGCGTACGCAAGTTCCGGCGCCGCAATAACCGCCAGCAGCGAGGAATCCTTCAGCAGCGCGATGAACTCGTTACCGAGCGGCGGAATCATACGCTTGAATGCCTGCGGCAGGATAACGAAACGCATCGCCTGCCCATGATTCATTCCCAGTGAACGTGCCGCTTCCATCTGGCCCCGGTCAATCGATTGAATCCCTGCACGGAAGATTTCGGCTATGTAGGCGCCCGCATTGAGAGACAGTGCCACGAAACCGGAGAATACGGCGGACGGCGGCTCTCCATCGGTAAACAGCGCCCAAATCTCAGGAATCGCCGCAAAGTGAATCAAAAGAATCTGCACAAACAGAGGCGTCCCCCGAAACACGGTTATGTAGGCGACAGACGGCCAGCGCAGCAACGGATTTTTCGACAGGCGGCCCAGACCGAAGATTAATCCGAGAATCGTTCCCATAAACACACCGACAGAAGTAAAGAGAATCGTATATCCTACACCGCGGATAAACATCTCACGGTACTCGTAAATGACGCCCCAATCCAGTTCCAATACGTCCACAGCCTTTCTTCATAAGCTTTCTCGATAAACAGGCGAAAAGTGCGCGAGAACTTGTCCGCGCGCACTCTCTTTATGCATAACGTATTCATTATATCGGATAAACATTCGATTGCCTAGATGCTTTTTTGCATGTTCTGCTTATTTTTTCTCTTCGCCAAAGTACTGCTTGTAGATTTCGTCATACTTGCCGTTTTCTTTGATGGTCTTCAGCCCTTTGTTAATTTCATCAAGCAGTTCTTTGTTGCCTTTCTTCACCATGATGCCGTATTGCTCCGGCACAACATTCGGGTCTTTCACTACCTTATAGCCTTCTTTGCCAGACGTTTTGAGGAAGTCATTCAGCACCGCATTATCAGCTACAACAGCGTCTACACGTTTCGCATACAGCTCTTCCACCGCAGACGGCGTATCATCAAAACCTTTTAGCTTCGGATTGCCTTTGCCCAGGACTTTCTCAGCCAGATCGGCACCTGTCGTACCGCTCTGTACAGCTACGCGCATGTCTTTAATGTCTTCGATTTTCGTTACGTTTGCGCTTTCCGGTACCATGATTAACTGGAATGCATCAAAGTACGGATCGGAGAAATCGTATTTTTGCTTGCGCTCGTCATTGATGGTGATGGCGGAAATTCCGATGTCACGCTTTCCTTTATCGATGTCTTCAAACAGCGGGTCCCATCCGGCATGCTCTATTTGAAGCTCCCAGCCGTTGACTTCCGCAATCGCTTTAATGATGTCCATATCGAAGCCCACCGGCTTGCTGTCCGGACCTTGCTTCTCGAACGGTGGATACGCTGCATCGGTTCCGACTTTCAGTACTTTCTTTTCCCCGCCGGAAGAAGCTTCTTTTCCCTGTTCAGCCTGTCCGCTGGCCTGCTGGCTTGCTCCTTTGTCTCCGCCACCGCCGCACGCCGCTACTATGACGGCGAGCAGCACCAGCATGAGCGCCGAAAAAAGCGCTTTCATTGTTTTTTGCGTCCGCATTGTGCCTAATGTCCCCCTTTGATTCGTTTAGTTTGTTTGTAGATAATCATGTTTTCTTTAATTATAAGGAGGTCTTTAGTCAATTACAATGAAAAAGTACAGGAATTGATAGAATTTTTTTGGTTTATTTATCGCTTTATCACTTTAAAGTTCTGCCAATTGAATAGTTAAACAATAATCTGTATATTCTTCCAATTGGTATCACGAAAAAAAGGAAAGTTTTTTCATAAAGTACCGCAAAAAAAAAGAACCCCCGAAGAACGCATCTTCAAGAGTTCCTTTTTCAAATTTATTTAGCCTTTGAGAAGCTGCAAAACACCCTGCGGCAGCTGGTTGGCCTGCGCCAGCATCGCCGTTGCGGATTGGTTAATGATGTTGAGTTTCGTGAACTCGGTCATTTCTTTGGCCATGTCGGCATCGCGAATGCGGGATTCAGCGGCCGTCAGGTTCTCCGTAGATTGTGTGATGTTGTTTACTGTGTGCTCCATACGGTTCTGATATGCACCGAGTTTGGAACGAACAGCAGACACCTTATCAATGGCACTGTCAATAATAGCAATCGCATTGGAAGCAGACGTTTCATCTGTCAGCTTGAATTTATCAATGCCAAGAGCTTTCGTACGGATGTCGCCAATACCGAGAGCTACAATTTCACCTGCATTCGTACCAATTTGGAAAGTAACAGAAGCATCCTGCAACGTCTGGCGAATATCGATATTGGTTGCTGTTTCACCGTTGGAAAGAACTCCTGTTCCAAAAGAGATGCCCGTTCCTTTTAACTCAACAAATTTCCGGTCATTATCCACAAATTGGTGAGCAATAATTTTATCATTGCTATCTTTTAAAATTACGCTGGTACGATCAAGTTCACCAATATTAAACGAGTGATACGGAATTTGCGGGGTTGTTGGCAGGGCACCACCCCGTTTTACATATCCAGCCAATGCATTTGTGAAATCAACCGTAAGTCCAATGCTTTGTCCTGTTCCGGTACCACCAGTTAGGGTTCCAGTACCTGTTACGGCAGTTGGATTTGTACCTGCAAAAGCAGTAGTAATAGAATTACCGCTCGTTCCAGGGGTTGCAGCTGTAACGGTTACACTTGACCCGCTTGCTAATAACGTAACACCGGAAAGGTTCAAACCCGCAATTGCGGAAGCAAGCGCATTACTGTCTGCTACAGCATTCAAATCAATAACCTCGTCTACACCACCACCGATGTTTGCTTTAGCATCATTAGCATCTGTATATGTTGACGATGCACTATCATAAAAACCGATTTTCTTTCCATTAATTGTTAATATATCATTTTCTGCAAACTGTGCTTTATCAACCGTAAGCGTACTAGTAGCCGACGTACCATCTTTAAAATCGATAGCCGCTTCGCCAAATTTCACGTTACTTGCCTGAGCAAGCGGCGCTCCACCCGATTTGGGAAAAACCGTTAACGTGTATGTCGTTACCTGTGTAAACTTTCCGTCTGCAGTAGCCGTTCCTAAATTCAAATCAGCCGTCGTTCCAAGTGCGCTACCCGTAGGACCTGTGCCTGCCGCATTTGCAAGATATACTTTTTGCGTTGCACTATCAACCCAGTAATCCCCATCTTCCAGCTTTGAGCTGGTCAAATTCAGTCCTGTGCTACCAACATTTCCGCCTACTTGAGCGGTTAATTCAATTTTGTATTCCCCTTTTTCCAGGGTAGTATCAGGAGAGATTAAGAAGTTCTCCAAACCAGTCTTATACGTATCATCAATACCGTCCATATTAAGGACTTTGCTCTTCGTAACCACACTCATGCTATATACACCCTGTGGTAATACACTTGCGGCATCGACTTGAATATCTTTCAAGCCTGTCCCATTTTTCGAGTATGTAACATCTCCATACAAGGAACGAATATCCGCATTTTCCGAAAGACTGCCGTTCAACAACTTCTTCGTATTGAATTGCGTATCATTCCCTACACGATCAATTTGTTCACGAAGCTGATTGATTTCGTCCTGAATAACGCTGCGGTCGGATGGGGTCAGTGTACCGTTGGCTGCCTGTACCGCCAGCTCACGCATGCGGGACAGCATGTCATGCACTTCAGCCAGTGCACCTTCCGCCGTCTGAATTAGCGAGATGCCGTCCATCGCGTTCTTCTCCGCCTGTTGCAGACCGCGAATTTGACCCCGCATTTTCTCAGAGATAGCAAGACCTGCCGCATCGTCCGCCGCACGGTTAATACGCAGACCGGAAGAAAGCTTCTCAAGGGCTTTTCCTGTCGCAAACTGATTTTTGCTTAACTTTGAATATGCATTCAGCGCCTGAATATTATGGTTGATACGCATATACGTTCACTCCTTCATCATCTCTATTTCTTCAAGTGAATTTCTTGTTTTTCTTTCTCGTACTGATACACTTCCTGCTCCATCTCACGCTGTTGATACGGATTAAAGCGCGGAACCCCTGACCTTGTCACCATCGGGCGCGGTACCGCCGCGCGGTTATCAACAGCCTCTTGCGGTTCAGCCTGACTTGCCGCCGCATTCTGGATTGCTTTTGTCCAGGCACTGTCCAGTTCGCGAACCAGACGGCGTACTTCCCGAAGCAAGGAAATGTCTTTCTTCATGTTAGCTTCATGGATGCGATCAAACATGTACTTGTACAGCATCTCCAACTGATCGGCGATGACACCTGCCTCATATTTGATACCAAATCCTAACCTTGTGAGGATATCATTACAATGCTGCATCGCACGGTTCGCTTCAAAGTAGCGGCGCTGAGGCAGCAGCATAATCGCAGCATCCAGCTTTTCCAGCATTTTTTTATATAGCAACGATGTAATCAACTCTGGTCGATCATGAATATCGCTCAACTCCACATTTTGTGGAGTAAGAGTATCGTCCATCCAAATCACCTCTATTCGGTGGGACTATTTTCTTTTTGCTATTGTAGGTATCGGCTATCAACACGAAATCTTAAATTATTTCGCAGAAAATTATTTCTTACTACCTATCAAAACCTATAAATTACGAATGGTTTGTAATAAATCCTCAAGACTAATATCTTCTTCATCCAATTCCTCATTTTCCAGTTCACTATCCTCTTCCCAATATGGGGTCTGCTGGAGCCTGTGAAAACCAGCCTTCGGCGCAGGTACGGGCGAGCCTATATTCGCTCGCCGCACCAGCAACAATACCTCGGCTACAACCTGATACAACTGGGGTGGAACGTTGCTTCCCAGATCAAGTTCGAGAAGATTTTCTAACAGAAGCGCATCTTCCTGCAGCGGAATATCATGCTCTTTTGCCTTCGCAATGATTTTCTTGGCTACTTCTCCCCGCCCCTGCGCTACAATTGTCGGTGCCCGGTCATTATCCTTATCGTAACGAATGACCGCCGCACGGGTTGGTGTCTCTTTTTTCTTGGCAGGCTTCTGAAAATACTTGTATATCATACGGAGAAATCCAGTCCTTCCTGTGCCGTATAACGCGCAGCTTTATTTCGCGCCACATGAATATCTACTGTCGGTAATATCTCCTTTTTCTCTGGCTGTTTCGCCACAGGCGTAAATGTAACCCCATTTACACGGTATCCCATCTGCTGCAGTTCCCTTTCCATCTGGGGAATGTACGGAGCGAATGCCGCTTCGACATTCGGGGTGTCATTCTGTACACGAATCGTCATCTCACGCTCTACTACCGTAACGGAAATCCCAGTTTCACCGAACTTGGGTGTATTGAGGAAGAAAAATAGATTGCAATTCTCCCAGTCCATCTGCTCACCATTGGTCCGCGACTGGATTTGCATTTGCACAGACTGCATGCCTTCCTCCCAGGGAAGCGGTATTTGCACGTACATAGACTGCAATGGGGCACCAGGCTCCTGTTTGGAAAGAAGCTGCTGTCCAGTAAGGTTGGATAGTGCCTGCTCCATCATTTCACGCGCACGAGGAGAAGCATGTTCCATCCCGTCCATCAACATGAATTTCATATTGTGCGGCATCGAATCCTGCTGTCCACGGAAATCGCCGCTTCCCATATGCGGCGAAGAAAACGTCCCTGTGCCTTCCCGCCGTCCTAACCATTCCAATGCGTCACGTTCATAATTCAGTCCCATGCTGCGCATCATCTCCTGCACACTACGTCCTGTCAACGATTCTTCCCGCCACTGCTGGCTATACAACTGAAGCGGATTGCGCATTTCGCCATCGACTGTCGTTTTTGAGAAGAAACGCTCTACCTTCATGTAAGAAGGCTGCCAGTTCAGCTTCTCCAGGTCAGAGCGCACGCGTTGGAATAGCTGCAGCGCTTCATCCTGCTTTCCTTTGTCCAGAAGCCCTTTTACTTTTTGCAGTTCACTGCTAATGCGCAATACATCATGTTCAAACTCCATATCCGCAAAAAGCGCAAATTCTCCTTTATTCACCAAACGATTGACCATCTCAATCGTCGGCTCAATGATACGCTCTACATAGGAAGCTGCCTGCGGAATTTTCTGCTGCAAAAATTGGCTCATACGGTCCACATTGTTGAGAATCTCTTTTTTCACCTGTTTAAATTCCTGCGCCACTTCACGCAAATAATCAGGAATATACTGCGTCACACGCTCAAAGTTCGTGCTCTGAACAGCTGTCAACGCCGCAATCCGTTCACCGGAAACCGTTAGCAACTGTTCAAGTTCATCCACCCCGGCAAGCAATCGCTCCCCATCTTGATTCGGAAGACGTAACGTTTCTTCTAATTGCTGAAAGATTTGTTCCATCTTTCTTGTTTCTTCCTGTGGCAACGCCTCGCGTAAGACGGCACCACGCAAAGAAGAAATAAGATCACGTACGATCAACTCCGGCGAACGGGCAAAATCAAACGATCCTTCGCCAAACGATTCTATCTGCGTTTCCCCTAACGCAGCAAGCAATTCCTGGCGGGCAAGTCCAGCTACACTTCCCAGTCTTATGAATGTCTCACTAACCGGCCGTAAAAACTGTGGCTCAGCATGATCGTCCCCTGATTCGTTAAGAAAGGAGGACTCTTGCGGAATGGTGTTCGTACGCTCCGCCGCAATGCGGGCAGCCGGTAATTTAAACATCTGAATAAGCGTATCCATGCTCCGCTCTACAATTCCTCTTGCCTCTACCTGTCTACCTACAGCTTCATAGCTGAGCGACATACGCAACTCTTTTGCAAGCTTATTCGTCAGAGCCTCGATATCCTTCATTAGTGCCTGACTTACATTGGCATCCCCTGCCACCTGCTTCACCATCTCCTGAAGTGCGGCAATTTGATTGCGGGTCACCTTCCCGGAGATACGAATATCGAGCACCATTTCTGCCAGCTTGTTCAGGGCTTCGGGCGCCTTTTTATTTGCCTCTACAGAAGTTGATGCAGAATGATTCTCTGAAGCTACGCGCCTCTCTCCCGATATCAAATCAGTGTTTGTTTGCTGCCTCAATTGTTGAACGACTTCATCTATCTTTCTCCTATCAATAGAGCGACTCAATGATTCATTTGATACTGCCACTTGATGTTTGGGTGTATTGTCAATTGCTTGTTCGACCTGGCGCACAAGTTGTTGAATGTTTCGCTGAACTTCCAGGCTTACTTTTGCCAGTTCAAGGCTTTCTTTGATTTGCTGTACCAGTTGTTGAAGCTGTTCTTTGCTGACAGGCTGCGAATTTTTCACCATTTGCGCAAGCGTCTCTAGCTTTTCCGATAGACGTGTGCGCTGTACCT
>Ga0310836_100503_pt1 | contig 31066 bp, 27 predicted proteins | sample SM_ome_4_FD_201310 | JGI IMG/M metagenome (GOLD analysis project Ga0310836, IMG submission 201310) | Sorghum-adapted microbial communities enriched on stacked mutant (SM) sorghum from Joint BioEnergy Institute, Emeryville, California... ... | reverse complement strand
ATACTGCCGCAGCGCTTTCACAATACTCATCGCCACAATGTAGCCCGTTTTAGGATTGCCTGCTGAAGGGGTATTCTGCAGCGAGAGTTCAATCTTTCCGGCAAACCCTTCCGCGATAATTTGATGCGTATTGCGGGTAAGGGTCGGATCTACATATACCTGTACACGCGTCTTTTGAAAACCTACACCGGCCAGGCTAAGCGCAGCGGAGACATTTATACTCTCTGGAAATAGGAGCGCCGATTCATTGGCCGTACCGCTAAAAATAAGTGTAGGCTCAGTCACGGAATCCAAATCAACCTTTTCTTCTGCTATCGTCCCGTACCAGGCAGCCGGCGGTTTGCGTGTAATCAGCTCCACACGCTCGATATGTTCAAGCGTCATCGCCCGAATCCGATCCAGCCCTCCGATGGCAGCGGAAGGAACAATTAACCGGGTTCCATGCCGCGCTGCCGTCTCTTTTAATTCCTGCAGCAGCTTTTCTTCCGCAAGGGCTCCAATGCTTGCTACTACAAGGGAGGCCTGGTTTAATGCACGCGCCCCATAAGCTTTTACTGCTGCATGTCCGGCCGCTTCTACTATAACGTCGAGCTGTTGGGCAAAGAATCGTTCTTCGTCTGAAGTAATCAGGCAAGAGCCTGGCAGGTGGTACTCCCGCGTTTCATCCCGGACCAATGCCGCTTTTACTTCGATTTGCTCTCTATAGCGTTCCATACTATAAGAGGCGACCGCATGCCCGATAGTTCCCAGGCCAATGATTCCGATTTTTAATGTATTCACATTTTCCACCCACTTTTTTGTATTTTGTATACCAAATAGTATATAAGAAAATGAGGAAACAAGCTAGATTTAAGTTTTATCTTGTTAAAAAATAATAAATTTTAGTATATTGTATACCAAAAATAAATATGATATAGTATGAATAATTAGAAAACGAAAGGCAGGGAATATACAATGCAAACGATTGATTTCAAAACCAGCGGCAAAAGAATCGAGGTCGAAAAGGAATCAAACCTGCTGAGAATGTCCATTCGCTATGAAGGTGGAATTCCTTATAAATGCGGAGGAGGCATCTGCGGCACCTGCGTAGTAAAAATTGACGGCGGAGAAGAGAACTTAAGCAAAGTCAGCAAGAAAGAAATTGAGAAATTAGGAGAAAATTTGATTGCGCAGGGATATCGGCTCGCTTGTCAGACGTTTGTGAACGGCGATGTGGAATTGAATTGGGAAGAGAATCCGATTCGTCCGAAGCGAAAAGCCGCCGCAAAATAACTTTTTATTCGACAACCTCTCCCCCTGTACAGATGTGCGCAAAACAGGGAAAATAATAACAAAAGGAATGCGCAGGGGGAAGCGGCACGGTGAAAAAGCAAGCGGGAATGGTGCGGTGGAGCAGATATTTTTTGGTTCTCGTCACAGGGCTTGTGGTTGTACGTATTTTCTTTTTCGCGCCGTATGTAGTAGAGGGCATTTCTATGTATCCGACGCTTGAGAACCATGATCGTATCGTAGTAAACAAATGGATTTATTATATGAGAAATCCCCAATATGGTGATGTCGTCGTATTGCACGCCAACGACAAGGAAGATTATATTAAGCGCATTATCGGGATGGAAGGCGATGAACTGGAGCTTAAGGAAGGCGTTTTATATCGAAATGGAAAGGTGGTGGACGAGCCGTACATTAATGAAGCGACCCTGGGGGAGTTCGATAAAATCAAAGTCCCCCGCGCTTCGTACTTTGTCATGGGGGACAACCGGAACCGAAGCATGGATAGCCGAGAAATCGGGTTTATTTCCCGCAGCAGTGTAGTCGGAAGGGCGGAATTTATATTCTACCCGTTTCAGGATATGCAGCGTATCGAATAAGAGATAGAAAAAGGAGGATCAGGGTCGATCCTCCTTTTTATTTTCTAAACATCTATATCTGCGTATAGGTGTTTTTTCATCTGCGTCCATTTTACTTTGAAAATAAGCTTGCTCTTTGCTCCGTAGCCCATCATCCAGAAACCGTACGTCTCGTACATGAAGCTTGAGAAGTGCATCTTCTGCCAGAAAAGCAGATTTTCCGGAGCGCTCTCCAAAATGATGACCCAGTGGTGTTCTTTGGCCCATTCTTTCATGATGCCAACAAGGTCGGCACCGATGTTCTTTCCGCGCAGCGAATGGGGAATGCGAATCATACCGAGAAACATGGCCTCGTTTTTGTAATCGAAGACCAAATCAAGCATCACATTGTCAGGTGTCATGCCGGCATCCCTCATCTCTTCATCCGTACGGTAGAGATAATGGTTCTCGTTTTTTTGTTCCAAACGATACGGGATACTGTGTGTCTCGAAAACACGTTCGAACTCTCGCAAAATCTTCATCGTAATTCCTTTCCATCCATGTTTTGGCCGCGCATCTGGATGTTTGTGTGGATTGCTAGAAATTGTTTCCTCACTCAATATACATGGATTTTTCACAGGCCGCAAATATTGTTTTTAAACAATTTGTGAACAAAGAATAGACGCGGTCCAAACAAAGCGCTTTCACAGGAATGGGCTGTATTTTCGTGCTTTTTCACGGCTGAACGAGTACAATGAATAGAGAGAAAACATCGATGTGGAGGATGGCAAATAATGTATAAAGTGGTAGTGACGAACGATGACGGTATCCATGCACTTGGTATTCATAAACTGGTAAAATCGCTCGACGGATTGGCCGAGATTATTGTTGTAGCTCCCGATACGGAGCGCAGTGCCGAAGGACATCGGATTACGGTACGCGAAGGATTGACCGTGAAACAGGTCGATTTTCATGGCATGAATCATGTACAGGCATGGGCGGTCAATGGCACGCCTGCCGATTGTGTGAAGATGGCGATTAACGTCATTTTGCAGGAGAGGCCCGACCTGGTCATCTCAGGTATTAACGCCGGATTGAATCTGGGTAAAGACATTTACTATTCGGGAACCGTGAGTGCGGCCCGTGAAGCCGTTATTTATGAAGTGCCGGCAATAGCGGTATCTTATGATAATCATTTCTATAAAGACGACTTCGGCGAAGTAGAGAAATTAGTTCGTCCGATCTGGGAAGAGATTAAAATTCACGATATTCCTGTAGATGTATTGATTAATGTCAATATCCCGCATATTAAAGTGGACGAATTGCGGGGCGTAGCGGTCACCGGGCTCGATATTCATCATTACCGTGATCGTATCGATGAGAAGCCGGGTGTTTCCGGTGTGCCGGAATACTGGTTAGACCGTGAGTACGGTGAACTGAAAAAAATCAATAACAACGACTATCACATGATTCAAAATAAATACATTACAATGACACCGGTCCATATTGACTCCACGGATTACAAGTTCCTCAAAGAAATGGAGAAATGGAAAGTGATCAAGAAGAACTTTCTTGAGGAAAAGTAGAGGAGGTGCGGTTGTCCATGACAGATGAATGGAGAACGATAAAGCCGGAGGTGCTCCTGCCTGCAGGGCGCATCTCTCCCGGTGAGGAAACAATGGGAGACACGCTAAACCGGCTTGTGTTTCAGGATATATACAGAGCAGTCAGCGAGGATGGCGCTCGGTACTTTCCCCGGTTAACCGCCGCAGGTGACGTGGAGATCTGTATCGTATATGAAGACATTGAAAGCTTCAGCGAACAGGTGGACGCCCGTGTGTACCTGGATTTCTCGAGTTACAGGCAGAACTGGATAGCTGTGCTGTGGGTGGTGACGGACCCGGAGGACCCGCTCGGATATCCGCTCTCATTTCGTACAATGAATGAGGAAGAACGCTATCTGGCGGTTCGCTTTCTTGAACAGGAACACGTCTGGGTGCATTATTTGGCGGATATCGAAGAGGGAATCACTCATCTCTATTCGGAAGCTATTTCTTTTTCCGAAGAAGAAAAGGAAGAGGCGGGAAAGCTCCTTCTCGCTGCGTATCGGTATGATCCGGTCGGGCAAGAGGAGGAAGAGATGCCGGAGAAAACGATGGGCGGAGAAGAACTGGCCCAAAATCGCCTCCTTGAGAGAGGATTCGCCTTTTATTTTGATTATCGGTTAATGGAGAATAGGTTCGGCGAAGAGGGGGCGCGGGAGCAAGTCATGGGAGCTGTATATCGTTCCCTGTGGATGATGCATCGTCATCGAAATGCACAGGCGCGCGATGCCGAGTTGCTTATATGGGTCGGTGAGAAAACGGGAAAAAACCGGGCAGGGGAAGACACGCGCCTGCTGGTGGTAGCTATGACCCCGCAGTTGCTTGACGTGTACCAAATCGTGCATATGAGCGAGCTGGAAGCCAATCCGCTCGCCACGATGCTGATGGCGCTGACGGAGTATCAGTATCTCGAAGAGGAATACCCTCTTGAATACGGATACATCCCGATTGTCGGGTACGATGGCGGTACGATTACCCATATAGAATGGAACGAGAATTCGTTTTTTTGGCTGGATGAAGCATATATTGCTATGTATCCGGAGCATACTTCCAGCCCCTACCGCCTGTAGTCTAGGCTGAAAAACCATCACGTGTAGCTGTCTAGTTCACAGGATTTGTGGTAAGATAAGGGGAGAGGAAAGGAAGTGAGTTCGATGGGAAATTCTATCGTATAGGAGAAGTGGCAGCACGTGCACAGCTAAGCAAGCGTACGATCGATTACTATACGAACCTGGGACTTCTGAATGCGCAGCGTTCAGAAGCGAATTACCGCCTCTATCCGGAAGAGACATTGGAACGCCTGAGGCTAATTGAGTGCTTTAAGCGCCAGAAACTAACGCTTGAAGAAATTAAAGAGCGATTGGAGCAATGGCAGGTCGGCAGGGCACAGGGGGAAACGGCGGATGTTATGAAGTGCATGCAGGAGATACAAGGGGATATGCGCGAACTTGAAGAACGCGTACAAGAATTAACGCTGCGTCTGAAGAAGATGGATGAGAAGCAGGCGCGTCTGGTTGCCAGACAGCTATCGCTGCAGGGCAGTTCGCTTCTGCATACGCTGATGCTTTTGCTTGGCGATGCATCGTTTTAAGAACATAATCTTTGTGGAAATTTTTGAGACAAAGATAAGGAGGCAATATAACCGTGGTATTTACGTGGATGACTCCCTTGATTTTAGCGGCTTTTGCGCTGACCATCTGGGCGCAGTTCAAAGTGAAAGGGAATTTCAATAAGTTCTCTCAGGTTTCCGCACGCTCCGGAATGAGCGGTGCGGAAGTGGCACGGCGTATTCTTGATGATAACGGCTTGCACCATGTACCGGTGGAACCTGTACCCGGCACGCTGACGGACCATTTCGATCCGATATCCAACGTAGTGCGCCTGTCGGAGCCTGTATACTATGGCAATTCCATTTCTTCGATTTCTGTTGCCGCACATGAAGTAGGTCATGCCATTCAGTACAAAGAAGGCTATAGCATGCTGGTGCTTCGCCATCGCATGTTTCCGGTCGTAAATCTGACGTCCGGCATTGCGCCGTTTCTTTTGCTGGCAGGAATTTTCTTCAAGATGACGAACCTTTTGCTCATCGGGATTATTCTTTTTGCCGCAGCAGTGGCATTCCAGCTGGTTACCCTGCCGGTGGAATTTAATGCAAGCGCCCGGGCGAAGCGTTTGATGCTTGCGGAAGGGTTCGTGGCAAGCGACGAGAAGCGGGGCGTCGATAAGGTGCTGGGTGCCGCAGCGCTGACATATGTTGCATCTACGCTGGTGGCGGTATTGCAACTGCTCGAATACATTTGGATTTTCACGTCTAACAATGAAGACTAATAGAAAATACAATGGGCTGCGTGTAATGTTCGCAGCCCGTTTATAAATCATTCAACCTGTGGTATAAATAAAACTATATGGGTAGATGCGTGAGTTTTATATTTTTTGTTGCGACAAAGGAGGTGTATCTGTCATTCTCTAGAGTGACAGAGACTAGTTGAGTACTGACCCATTGTCTGCCTTACTTTACCTTGCTGCCGTCTTTTTTCTGGTCTTTTTAAACGGTTTTTTTGTGGCAGCGGAATTTGCGATTGTGAAGGTGCGGAGCACAAGGATTAATCAGCTTGTAATGGAAGGGAATAAGCGGGCCAATCTGGCGAAAAAGCTGACTGACAATCTGGATGCCTATTTATCTGCGACCCAGCTCGGCATTACGCTCGCGTCATTGGGGCTTGGATGGATCGGGGAGCCGGCCATCGCAGAGTTGCTTGGACCGGTCATGCAGGCGCTGTATGTACCGGAGACGCTTGTCCATACGCTCTCGTTTGTAATTGCTTTTGCGACGATTACGTTTCTTCACATTGTGCTGGGGGAATTGGCCCCGAAATCAATGGCCATTCAAAAAGCGGAGCCGACGACATTGTGGACAGCAGGACCATTAATTTTATTCTACAAAATTATGTACCCGTTCATCTGGGCGTTAAATCGCGCCGCATTTTTCTTCCTGCGCTTTATCGGCATTCAGCCGACGACGGATCATGATTCGGCACATACCGAGGAAGAAATCCGAATTTTGATGCAACAAAGCCACAAGAGCGGTTTAATTGACCAGACGGAATTGACATTGGTGGACAACGTATTCGAATTTGCGGAGCGCAACGCCCGCGAAATTATGATTCCGCGTACCGACATGGTATGCGTATTCCAGGATGATCCGTTTGAAGACATATTTAAAACCGTCATGGAAGAGATGCACACCCGTTATCCGGTAGCTGACGGAGATAAAGACAATATTGTCGGGTTCGTCCATATTAAGGATATTTACCGTTTGTATATGAGCGAGAATCAGAATGAATTAAGTTCGATTGTCCGCCCGGTAGAGCGCGTGCCTGAATCGATTCATATCAGCGACTTGCTGAAGCAAATGCAGCGGAATCGTTCGCAGATGGCGATTGTTATCGATGAATATGGCGGTACGGCGGGTCTGGTGACCGTTGAGGATATCCTGGAAGAAATCGTAGGAGAAATCCAGGATGAATTCGACGAAGAACGCCCGCATATCGAGCAGAAAGCCGATACGACGTATTCGGTGGACGGTCGTCTGCTGATTGAGGAAGTCAATGATCGTTTTGGTTTGGAAATTAATTCCGATGACTATGACACGATCGGCGGTTGGGTATTCTCCCAGGTTGAATTTCCGCCTCAGGTAGGGCAGGCTGTATATGCGCACGGCTACGAATTCAGGGTAATTGAAGTAGATCACTTGCGGATTGTTCGATTGATGTTGCGCAAGCTGGATAAAGCTGAGGAAGCGGCCCTGCTGAAGAGCGAGAGCACCGGGGAAGAAGAAATATATGCAAGTGGAATGAAGGAATAGCGAAAGGCCGCGGAGACGCGGCCTTTTTTATACTTTTAATTCTTAACCTCTATTTTCTTTTTTTTCGACTTAGCCGGAAAACGGAAAAAGGACCAGGAAAATCCTTTTTTCCTTTTTTCCTCCTGCTTTTGCATCGCGCCGATCATCTGAATTTCGAAATTCATTTTACGCATTTCAAGTCGCAAATTTTCTTGCTTCTTCTCTATTTCTTCCATTTTACGGAGGATTTCTTTGTAGTATTGCGTAAGCATTAAATCTTCCGGCAGCGCCGTCTCTTTCTGCCGCTGGGCGGCTTGAGTCCCATAGGCCTGTCCGAGTTCATGGATAGTTTCGAATAGCTGCTGGCTTAGATGGCGTTCCATTTCGTTTATTCGATTAAATAGATATTGCGCTGTATCATCCGTTTCTAGGCGGAGAAGCGGCTCGTCTTCTGGGGGAAGCCCGTAATCAATATCCAGCGTTTTTTTCTCAGGGAGAACTTTTTCGAGCAACAGCACTTCTTCGACTTCTTTTAGCGTCTGGACTCCGGAATCTTTGACCCGCTTAATCTCGATGAGCAAATTGAACGCCTGCTCGCTTAAAAGAAAGTGTCCCTGACTGTTTTTCTGCAGTACCATATAAGGGCTGAACGTATCGATCCAATTTCGGATTGTCCGTACACTTACATCCAATTTTTCCGCTACATCTTTTGAGGCCATCCACATGCTATTGCTTTGCATTGTATTCATCCTCCTCGTCGTCACACGCTTTACAGTAAGAATACGGCATAAATGAAAAAGTTCCTACCTACTCGACAAAGGTTATCAAAAGAAGTGCCGTTTCGCTTTTTTCGACAAAAAACCGCCATGGCTTTTCAGCCGCAACCCCGACATGAAAATCATGGGAAGAACGACTGCTTTTTTGGGTACGAAGGAAAAGAGAGAAGACAACGAGGGGATGATTTCAATGTGGAAAAAGGCGAAGGCATTTTTCTTCCTTAGATCTTTTTTCCTCCCTCTTCTCCCTCTTTCTTCATGATTTTCACAGAAAAAGCATAAAAAACGCAAGTGCAGGCATACTATGAGTACTTTCACGGAAAGGACGGGAGATGTATGGCTTTCATGAGAGGCAAACAGCAGGCGGAAGAGGTTCCTCTATTTGAGATGAGCGTATGGAACTGCACGAATGACACGTGTAATGGGTGGATGCGGAAGGATTATTCGTTCTCGGCGCAGCCTGTCTGCCCTCTCTGTCAGTCCGGCATGAGTGAGGGGGTGCGCATGCTGCCGCAGCTATCTCATTACATCGGATCATAAAATATTGTTACAGGGGCTTTTGCACATGCAGAAGCCTTTTTTCTGTGAAAATCATGAGGAAAGAAGGAAGGGGAAGAAGAAATGAGATCCAGGGAAGAAAAAGGCGTTCGCCTTTTTCCACATTGAAATCCTCTCCTCCTTCTTTCCTCTCTTTTTCTTCGTACCACAAAAGTCAACCGCCTTTCCCACGATTTTCATGCCGGGGTTGCGGCTGAGAAGCCGTAGTGGTTTTGTATACAAAGCAATTTACATAAATTGTTCTTAAATTCTTCCCAATTTATATATTGCTAAAAATAGGAAGTTGGTTATATAGTTAAAAAGTCGGAATTCGACAAATAGGGGGAGGAGAATGTCATGAAGTCGTTGAGAAGCAAATTACTGGGAATGGTTTTGCCTATCCTGATTGTGTCGCTGTCGACCATTGCCTGGATTAACCATTCGAAAGCAACGGAGTTTCTCGAGCAGAATTTCAACGAAAAAGCGAATCTGCAGCTTACCGATTTGAAAAAGCAAATCACTACATGGCTTTCTGTACAGCAGAGTATATTAAATACTATTTCTCAAGCGGATGTTTTGAAAGAGAGTCCTCCTGAGACGGCCATTTCGTATTTGAAAAAACAATTAGAGATAAACCAGGAGTTCGATTATTTTTTTGTCAGCGATGAGAAGGGAAATACGTTAACCACGAACGGAGATCGGGCCAATGTTGCAGAACGTCCGTATTTTAAACAGGCGATGAGCGGGCTTTCCGCCATTTCCGATGTTATGGTAGCGAAGACCACCGGCAAAAAAATTGTTGTATTCGCCGTGCCGCTGGAGACAAAGACCGGCGAGCGCAAGGGAATTCTTGCCGGAGTCATTACGGCAGATTACATTACGAGCGTGATCTCGGACGTGAAACTCGGCAAAACGGGCTATGCCTTTATGACTCAGAAAGACGGAACAATTATCGCCCATCCGAAAAAAGATAAAATTCTTAAAGAGAATGTGCTGGAAAACCCAAACCAAGATCTCGTTTCCATTATTAAAGACTCGCAAAAGGGACAGACCGGTGCGAAGCGTTACGATTATGAAGGCGTCAGAAAAATAGGCTATTATACATTCATTCCAAAGACAAACTGGTCGCTTGTCATCACTGCTCCGGCACATGAAGCGACAGAACAGCTTTCGTATCTTGCAAAAATTTCACTGGCTACCGTTGTCGGAGTCTTAATTTTTACATGCATTGTCCTTATTCTTTTTGCATCCCGCTTTGTGCGTCCGATTCGCCAATTGAGCGATTTGACGTCTGAATTAGCGCAGGGGAATTTAACGGTACGTGCCAATGTGCGCGGCGAAGATGAGGTAGGAAAGCTAAGCGAGAACTTCGATAAGATGATCGAAAACATGAGCGGTATCGTAGAGACTATGAAGACAACCTCTGCACACCTGGAGCAATCGTCGCAAAATATGACGATTTCCAGCGAGGAAACGAAGCGAGCCGCCGAGGAGGTAGCGCTTACTATTCAGGATTTGGCGACCGGATCGACCAATATTGCCGACTCGGTCAGCGAGGTGACCGGGGAGATGGGGGCGATGAAGCATACGATTGACAACATTTCACGTGAGGCGTCCCGTATGGTCGGGGCATTTACGAAAATGAACGGTCTATCCAGAGAAGGGCTTGATGCTTCCGAGCAGGCGATCAGCCGAATGCAGGATGTAGACGAGCGCATTCACCAATCTGCCCGGATGATGCACGAGCTTGAGGAAAAATCGAACGAAATCGGCAGCATTGTCACGCTGATTGCAAACATCGCCGAGCAGACGAATTTGCTTGCGCTCAATGCCAGTATTGAAGCGGCGCGGGCAGGTGAGCACGGTAAGGGATTCGCGGTCGTTGCGGGCGAAGTGCGTAAGCTCGCCGAGCAGACCAATCGGGCGACCGCACAAATACAGACGCTCATCTCCGATACGCAGAAAGAAGCGAATCGCGCTTCGCAATCGATTGCCGGAGGTGTATCCATCGTTCAAGAAGGCCGTACGATGGTTGAGAAAACCGGAAGCTATTTCTCGGAGATGGCCGGCATGATCGACGAGGTGACCGAGCTGGCCCGAGCGATTGCCGAGGAGCTTAAACAGGTAGAGCACAACGCCGTGATTGTGGCGGAATCGATGGAGAGCATTGCTGCCATTACAGAGGAAGCGTCGGCGAGCACGGAGCAGGTCAGTGCTTCCAGCCAGCAGCAGGCCGCATCAGCACAGGAGATTCTCATTGATAGTCATCGACTAAAAGAGCTGTCCATCCAGCTCCAGGAAGCCGTCAACCGTTTCCGTGTTCAACAATAACCGTGTACGATTTAACTTACCTCCGGGTATGCATCCCACAGGTCTTTTGCTGCTGGTTGCAAGGTCAAATAAGCTGTAGTACGATACTTTTATTGGCATATCAAAGGTAAGGAGAGAAAGAAAGACATGGATTGGTTAGCTGTAGCGTTGCTGGGACTTTTACTTGTATTTATTTTCTTTCGCATACTGCCGCCGCGCGGAGTAAAAAGCATATCGGTGGATGAGTTGCAAGAAGTGTTGAAGCAGCCGAAAGGCAAACAGATTATTGATGTGCGGGAGCCGAATGAATACCGGAGCGGACATATTCAGGGGGCGCGTAACATTCCGCTCGGCCAGGTAAAGTCGGCGGTCAACGGTATTCCGAAAGACAGAGAGACGTATCTGATTTGTGAGAGCGGATTCCGCAGTTCGCAGGCGGCCCGCATCCTCAAGAAGGAAGGCTTCAAGAACTTGTACAATGTATCCGGTGGAATGAAACGCTGGCGGGGTAGGATCGTAAAAAAATAAACGTATCAAACGGGAGAAGGACAAAACGCCGGCAGGCGGGATTCCTTCTCTATTTTGTTTTCGTATGGAACCGCTCTCTCTCTTCCATACTAAATAAGGAAGGAGATGAGCGGATTATGTTTATGCGTCTGGGAAAGAACAACCGTATTGTCCGCGGCCCGGTTCGGTGCGGACATATTACAAAACATGTAACAGGATCGCTTCGTCCGGGCGATATTGCGGTTATTGCACATACGAATATCGATGAGCTGGCGGCCCGCGGGCTTATTGAGCGAAAAGTGAGAGCGGTGGTCAACTGTGCTGTATCGTTTACCGGAGAATATGAGGCGCATGGAGCACGGCTTTTGCTTGAAACAGGCATTCCGCTATACGAGTGCCCGAGCCGCCCCTATCTTTCAAGAGAGCTTGCTGACGGTGAAGAGGTGGTCATTGACGGCCATTATTTATTCCGGAAACAGGACCGTACTATGTTGACCCGACTTGTGCCGGTAACGCGCGAAGAGTGGCAGGTGACCTATCGGAACGTGGAAAAAAACACGCCCGAAAAGCTTGCTTCCTTTGTCGACAATACCATTCAGTACGCGCTGCAGGAGAAGGAGCGCTTATTTCAGCCGCTTGTCCGGCTCCCGCTTCGTACGACGCTTGCGGGCAGACATGTGGTGGTGGTCTCGCGCGGCAGGCATTACAAAGAGGACCTACAGGCGTTATTCAGCTATGTTGCTGCGTACCGACCGACGCTTATCGGTGTGGATGGCGGGAGCGATGCGCTGCTTGAGCAGGGATGGAAACCCGATATTATCATGGGTGATATGGATAGCGTAAGCGATGTGGCGCTTCGTGAGGCGAAGGATGTTGTTGTACATGCGTATGCGGACGGAAGTGCACCCGGCGAAAGCCGGATAAAGGCGTTGGGGGTACCGTATCATCTGCTGCAGGCTCCGGGAACAAGCGAGGATATGGCGCTTCTGTATGCTTACGAGAGCGGTGCGTCGTTGATTGTAGGTGTGGGCACCCACACGGCAATGGATGATTTCCTGGAGAAAGGACGCCAGGGAATGGCGAGTACGCTGCTGGTGCGGATGAAGATTGGAGGCAGACTGGTGGATGCAAAAGGCATTCACCGCTTGTATCCGTCGATCATAAACACCGGACTGCCGTTCATGCGTTATTTAAAAATGCTTATGCAGGGAAAACGATGAAAGAAACGACCGCCATCATCGTTCCCGCTTACAATGAAGCGGCATGGATTACGGAGACACTGCGGACGTTGCGTCATTCTAAGGTGCTTGCCGGATTACAGTTGGTTGTAGTGGACGACGGAAGCAGGGATGATACGTCACTGCTTGCAGCACCGTGGGCGGATACGGTGCTGCGTCTTCCGCAAAATCAAGGCAAAGGAATTGCGCTCTGGCGTGGGATTGAATTGTCGGACTGTGAGCGGTTTTTATTGGTGGATGCTGATTTGGGAACGACCGCTGCCTATACGGCATTGCTATTGAATGAGCTGGAAAGCGGAACATGCGAGATGACGGTTGCCTGCCCGCCTCCTGCGGAGCAAGGAGGATTCGGGCTTGTCAAACGGCTGGCGCAGCGAAGCATCCGACAGATGACAGGCATTACTCTTCAGGCGCCGCTATCAGGTCAGCGGGCATTAACACGCCGGGCGGTGAAAGCGGTACGGGACTGGAACTGTGGCTTTGGTATCGAGGTTGCCATGACGCTCGATATACTGCGGGCCGGCTTTCCAATGCGGGAGATCCCGCTGCCAATTCGGCATCGTGAGCACGGTAGAAGTCTTGGCGGCTTCTGGCACCGCGGACGGCAGTGCGTGGCCATTCAAAAAGCGGTGGCGGGAAGGCGGGAGGCGAGAAGATGAGCGGTCTTATATTCGCGGTCGGTTGGCTTATGGGTTACATAGGAATGAGGCTGGCTTGTGCTATTTTCATCCGCATGAAGTGGGTAGCGTCCAATTATGCCGGACATGCTATTCCATTAGGGTACGGTTTGATATTGTCATTCGGTTTGCTGGGATTTGCCACCCTATCAGTATGGAGGATGCAAGGGTTTCTTCTATCGTGGGTCGTTTGTGCGGCGGTTGTTGTCTCACTGGCAGGCTGGTTGGATGACCGTTATGGACAGACAAGAGCAAAGGGGTTACGCGGCCACTTCAATGTGCTATGGCGTGAAGGCAAAGTGACGACCGGTATCGTGAAGCTTGGTATAATTGGAATCTGCGCGGTAGCCGTGGCTGCTTCTGCATCCGCAACAGCCGTATCATTCATGGTAGATGCGCTGCTGCTTGGATTGAGCGCAAATTTTGTCAATCTGCTTGATGTGCGTCCCGGACGTGCGTTAAAAGGCTTCTGGTTTATTCTGATCATCTGTGCAATATTCGGAACTTTATCGCCCGCACTGGTACCGTTGTTTTGGTATATGCTTGGCTGCACACTGGCCGCTGCACCGTTTGATTGCTCTGCACAGGCTATGCTTGGAGATACAGGCGCCAATCTGCTGGGATTTGTGGGCGGTATTTTTTGTGTGTATTCGTTCGATGCGTCGGTAAAATGGCTGCTTATCGGAACGTTATTTCTTATCCAACTGTATGCCGAAAGAGTATCGTTGACCGCTGTAATTGAAAGAAGTCCTGTGCTGAGCCGGATTGATCAGTGGGGCAGGCCGCCGGAAGCGAGATAGACAATAAAAAAGAACCGCAGTACGTACGATAAAGGACGGACAGTGCGGTTCTTTTTGCGTGTGTTTAGATCTGCTCTTTCTTTTGGAAGCGGGGCTGCACGAGATTTTTCTTGCGATCCCTGTGAAGGATAAAGCCGGCGATAATCGCGACACCAATCACAAACAGCACGAATCCGAGAAAAAACTTCCCCAGAAGGAACTGATTGACGGCCGGATCAAAGTATAAATACAGCGTATCCCGCATCGTTTTAAAGCCGTACGCCGCGACGGCACCCGGAATAACATAAATAATAAGCACGGCGACGAATCGTAATAGCATACATTCTTTCCTCTCTTTTCCTTCGTACCGCAAAAGTCAGCCGCCCTTCTCATGATTTCCATGTCGTGGTTGCGGCTGAAACGCTATGGTGGTTTTCTATGCCCTCATCTTATCTGTTTCTTTTGGGTTTGTCTACTATTGCTGAACCAGAGTTGTTCTGTTTAAATAAAAAAGAAGTGTGCAATTTTTTTCATGTTGAGGGAGGAAGCACATGAAAGTTGTGATCATGGGAGCCGGTCGTGGGGGTATGGCTCTTTTGCGTGTACTGCATCGGATGGACAGTGTGAATATTGTCGGTGTAGTCGATATTGACGGGAAGGCTCCTGGCCTTATGCTCGCCAGGGAGCTTGCCATTCCGGTCGCTGATACGATAGACCGCTTTTTTAAGGAAGGTGTAGACGTCGTGCTGGAAGTGACCGGTGACAGCCAGATGTATAGAAAACTACAGGCGGTAAAGCCGGAAGAGACCGTCATTATTCCAGGAAGCGTTGCTTCTGTGATGATGCAGCTAATCGAGGAGCGTACCCGGCTGGTCAATGTGCTGCACGGTAAGCGGAGGGAAATCGATACCGTGCTTAATTCTACGCATGACGCACTGATCGCAGTCGATAAAAATGGAATGATTTCGCTGTACAATCGTGCCGCCGAGCGAATTTTGGGTATAAAGAAAGAGGATGCGTTTGGAAAAAAGGCAGAGGAAGTCATTCCGAACTCCCGTCTGCATATCGTGCTCAAATCGGGAGAGCCAGAGTTGAATCAGGAACAGTTCCTTGGTGAAGCCCGTCGTATTGTGACTAACCGCGTCCCGATTCTGGAGCGGAACGGGGAGGTTATCGGTGCAGTCGCTGTATTTCGGGATGTTACGGAAGTGGCCACCCTGACCCGTGAAATTACAACGCTCAAAGATATGCAAAGCTTGCTTTCCGCCATTATCCAATCATCCAATGATGCGATTTCCGTGGTAGATACGCAGGGGAACGGTCTAATGATAAATCCCGCTTATACCCGTCTGACCGGATTGAGTGAGGCGGATGTTATCGGTAAGCCGGCCGATGTGGACATCTCTGAAGGGGAAAGCATGCATATGCAGGTACTCAGAACGAGCCAGGCGGTGCGCGGGGTACCGCTCAAGGTGGGGCCAAAAAAGCGGGATGTCGTGGTGAACGTGGCACCGGTCGTCGTTGACGGCGTGCTTAAAGGCAGTGTCGGAGTTATCCATGACGTTTCCGAGATTAAGAAGTTGAACGAAGAGTTAGAGCGTGTTAAGCGCCTGGTGCGCAAGCTGGAAGCGAGCTACACATTTGATGACATTGTCGGTAAAAGCGAAGGAATGCTGCATGCGATCGAGCAGGGGCGCAAGGCGGCCCGAACGCCGGCTACGGTGCTGTTACGGGGAGAATCCGGTACGGGCAAGGAGTTATTCGCCCATGCCATTCATAATGAGAGTACACGAAAATACAACCAGTTCGTTCGGGTAAATTGCGCTGCCATTCCGGAAGCGTTGCTTGAAAGCGAGTTGTTTGGCTATGAAGAAGGAGCGTTTACCGGAGCAAAGCGGGGCGGAAAAAAGGGATTGTTCGAAGAGGCCAGCGGCGGCACAATCTTTCTCGATGAAATCGGCGAGCTGTCGATGAGTACGCAGGCCAAGCTCTTGCGCGTGCTGCAGGAGAAAGAAATCGTGCGTATTGGGGGTACAAAGGCAATCGTGGTCGACGTACGGGTCATTGCGGCTACTCATGTCAATTTGGAGCGGGCGATGCAGGCAGGCACTTTCCGCGAAGATTTGTATTACCGAATTAACGTGCTTCCGATCGTAATTCCACCGCTGCGCTATCGGGTGCAGGATATGGTTGAGCTTGTGGAGCACCTTATTCACAAATACAACCAGGAATACGGAAGAAACGTACGGAATATAGAGCCGGAAACGCTGCAGCGTCTGATGGAGTATTCATGGCCGGGGAATGTGCGCGAGTTGGAAAACGTCATTAGCCGTTCCCTCATTAATATGAAGTTTCAAGAGACATCAATACAGCCGTATCATTTGCCGGACCTTGCAGGCACGGAAGAAGGGCGGCCCGATGTCCAATACGGCAGCGCGTTATCCTCCGCAAGCCCGCAGGATACCCGAACGCTGAATGAACGGCTGGAAGAAGTGGAAGCGGATATTATCCGGGAAGCGTTGAAACGCAATAAAGGAAATAAAACAGCAACGGCTAAGCAATTGGGTGTTTCCATTCGTAACCTGTATTATAAAATTGAAAAGTATAAGTTATAGAAAAATATTGCTTGCAATTTTTTGCGCACTATGAATTTTTTTGCAGGGATGATGGCGGCTTCCGATCCGTTTCCTGAGAAAAAATTCAGGTGTGCCGCTACCTTTTTCGGAAGCGTTTACAAAACTAAAGTTGGCATTTTTGTTGCATGTTAACAATAACAGGAGACAATAATAAACCATATTAAAAACAAAGAATATTGGTTGGCTGTCGTTTAATGGTACGAGGTTAGAAGATGAAGGTAAGAAATTGGAAAAATAATTGGTCCATTCATTTTCTAATTCCCCTTGTTTTTCTACCTTCTAAATATCTAGTTGCGTTGTGTGCCAGCGATAAAATGTACACTTCTTAGGAGGCATGAGTCTGTATGGGAATCTTTGAATATATGGAAAAATACGACTATGAACAGCTGGTTTTCTGCCAGGACCAGAACTCCGGTTTAAAAGCGATTATCGCCATACATGATACTACGCTTGGACCTGCACTGGGCGGTACGCGCATGTGGACATATGATACGGAAGAAGAAGCCATTGAAGATGCGCTGCGTCTGGCGCGCGGCATGACGTACAAAGCGGCCGGTGCAGGTCTTAACTTAGGCGGCGGCAAAGCGGTTATTATCGGCGACCCGCGCAAAGACAAGAACGAAGAAATGTTCCGCGCGTTCGGCCGCTATATTCAGGGGCTGAACGGCCGCTATATTACAGCGGAAGACGTGGGCACAACCGTAGCCGATATGGACACCATCCATATGGAAACCGACTATGTGACCGGTGTTTCTCCCGCATTCGGCAGCAGCGGCAATCCATCGCCGGTAACGGCATATGGTGTATATCGGGGCATGAAGGCTGCGGCGAAGGAGGCGTTTGGGACAGATGATCTGAGCGGCAAAATCATCGCTGTGCAGGGCGTGGGCAATGTAGCATATAACCTCTGCCGCCATCTGCACGAAGAAGGCGCAACATTGATTGTCACCGACATCAACAAAGACAATGTACAGCGTGCCGTTGACGAGTTCGGAGCCAAAGCGGTGGACCCGAACGATATTTACAGCCAGGATTGCGATATCTTTGCCCCGTGTGCGCTTGGAGCAATCATTAACGACAACACCATTCCGCAGCTTAAGGCGAAAGTGATTGCCGGCGCGGCCAACAACCAGTTACGCGAAGAGCGGCACGGAGACATCATTCAGGAGATGGGCATTGTCTATGCACCGGACTATATTATCAACGCGGGCGGCCTGATTAATGTGGCTGACGAACTGCAGGGCTATAACCGCGAGCGGGCCATAAAAAAAGTCGAAACGATCTACGATACCATCCAGAAGGTCATCGAAATCTCCAAACGGGATAACATCCCGACGTATAAAGCGGCCGATCGTATGTGTGAAGAACGTATCGCCAGCATGCAGCGTTCGCGCAGTACATTCCTGCAGAACGGCAAACATGAGCTTTCCCGTATCCATCATAAGCAGTAAATACCGTCATATATTCTTTCTTCTTGATTTTTCACTAAAACGGAGGTGCCCTATGTCAAATGAATATGATGTAGTGGTGCTCGGCGGAGGCACGGGTGGCTATGTGGCCGCCATCCGTGCTTCTCAGCTGGGTATGAAGGTTGCAGTGGTCGAAAAAGATAGGCTGGGCGGAACATGCCTGCATCGCGGGTGTATTCCAAGCAAGGCGCTTCTGCGCAGCGCGGAAGTATATCACACGTTAAAAAACGGCGCTTATTACGGAGTTGAAGCCGGAGACATTGGCATTAATTTCGTGCGGATGCAGGAGCGTAAACAAGAGATTGTAAACCAACTGCATAAAGGCGTCCAGCATTTGATGAAGCAGGGCAAAATCGATGTATACGAAGGTACGGGCCGCATTATGGGACCGTCCATTTTTTCGCCGCAGGCGGGTGCTGTAAACGTTGAATATAAGAACGGCGAATCCGAGATTCTCGTACCGAAATTTGTGCTGATTGCTACGGGTTCCCGTCCGCGTACGCTGCCGGGGCTTACCATTGATAAAGAGACGGTTATCACGAGTGATGAAGCATTGGAACTTACAGAGTTGCCGAAGTCTGTACTAATTGTCGGCGGCGGTGTTATCGGGATCGAATGGGCGTCGCTGTTTAACGATCTGGGAGTAGAAGTGGAAATCGTTGAATATGCCGACCGTATCCTGCCGCTTGAAGATGAGGAAATCAGCAAGGAAATGACGCGCCTGCTTAAGAAACGAAAAATCAAAGTACATACGGGAGCAAAAGTATTGCCTGAAACGCTGGCGCGCGGCGAAGGAAACGCAACGATTAAGGCGGAGCAGAACGGAAAAGAGCTGGTGTTTACAGCCGAGAAAATTCTCGTGTCCGTCGGCCGTCAGGCCAATATCGAAGACATCGGGCTGAACAACGTGGAGGCGCAGGTAGAGAATGGCTACATCAAAGTGAACGAGATGTTCCAAACCGGAGAATCTCATATTTATGCGATCGGCGATGTTATCGGCGGCCTGCAGTTGGCGCATGTGGCGTCGCATGAAGGCATCGTCGCCGTCGAGCATATGGCCGGACAAAAACCGCACCCGATCGATTATACGATGGTACCGAAATGCACATACAGCCGCCCTGAAGTGGCCAACGTGGGCTTAACCGAAGCGGAGGCAAAAGCACAAGGATATAGCGTGAAGACCGGAAAGTTCAATTTCCGCGCCATCGGCAAAGCGCTTGTATATGGCGAGTACGATGGTTTCGTCAAGCTGGTTGTAGATGAAAAAACGAATGACGTGCTGGGTGTACACATGATTGGACCGCATGTCACCGATTTGATTGCGGAAGGTGCGCTGGCGCGTGTGCTGGATGCGACTCCATGGGAAATTGCGCACACGATCCATCCGCATCCGACGCTGTCCGAGATTATGGGCGAAGCGGCACTGGCGGTGGACGGCAAAGCAATTCATTCATGATAGAAAGTAGAGGTAAGAAATTGTAAGTTGGAAACAGAATGTATCTTACGTTCTAACTTCCTACCTCCATCTCACCAATATTTAAGGAGGCGATTGTTTATGGCGGAAAATCGTCATCAAGCGGCAGGTTTAACCGATGAACAGGTTTTAGATATGTACTACACTATGCTTTTGGCCCGTAAAATTGATGAACGGATGTGGCTTCTCAACCGCGCAGGCAAAATTCCGTTTGTTATCTCCTGCCAGGGGCAGGAAGCGGCACAGGTAGGTGCGGCGTTCGCGTTTAATCGAGAAACGGATTATGCGTGCCCGTACTATCGGGATATGGGCGTCGTACTGGCGTTCGGCATGACGGCTAAAGATATGATGCTGTCGGCGTTTGCGAAGGCGGAAGATCCGAACAGCGGCGGACGTCAGATGCCGGGCCACTTTGGCAGCCGCAAACATAATATCTTAACCGGATCAAGTCCGGTAACGACCCAGGTACCGCATGCCGTAGGTCTTGCGCTGGCAGGTCGGATGGACGGTAAGAATCCGGTCGTATTTACTTCGTTCGGTGAAGGATCAAGCAACCAGGGCGATTTCCATGAAGGGGCGAACTTCGCCGGAGTACACAAGCTTCCGGTTATCTTCTTCTGCGAAAATAACAAGTATGCCATTTCCGTACCGATTACGAAGCAACTTGCCTGCAAGAGTGTGGCGGACCGGGCGCAGGGCTATGGATTTCCGGGCGTGTCTATCGACGGAAATGACCCGATTGAAGTATATAAAGCGACGAAAGAAGCGGTGGACCGGGGCCGCCGCGGCGAAGGCCCGACGCTGATCGAGGCCGTTACGTACCGTCTTGTACCGCACTCGAGCGACGATGACGACCGTTCGTACCGTTCGCGCGAAGAGGTTGAAGAAGCGAAGAAGAAAGATCCGATCCTGCGCTTCTCCGTCTATCTGCGCGAAGTAGGCTTGTTGACAGAAGAAAAAGAGAAAGAGTTGAACGAACAGGCGGCGCGTGAAGTGGACGAAGCGACCGAGTACGCTGAGAATGCGCCTTATCCGGAGCCGGAGTCCGCGCTCAATCACGTATATGCGGAATAAGAGGGGGTAGAATAGGATGGCAATCATTTCATATATCGATGCGGTAACCCAGGCGCTGCGCGAGGAAATGCAGCGCGACAGGCGCGTGTTTATCATGGGCGAAGATGTGGGGGTGCGCGGCGGCGTATTCCGTGCGACGAACGGACTGTACGAAGAATTCGGGGAAGAGCGCGTGATTGACGCACCGCTTGCTGAATCCGCGATTGCCGGCGTGGCAATTGGCGCCGCTGCCTACGGGATGCGGCCGGTAGCAGAAATGCAGTTCGCTGACTTTATCATGCCGGCGGTTAACCAGATTGTCAGCGAAGCAGCGAAAATGCGCTACCGTTCCAACAATGACTGGCACTGCCCGCTCGTTATCCGCGCCCCTTATGGCGGAGGCGTGCACGGTGCGCTCTATCATTCACAGAGTGTAGAAGCGATGTTCAACAGTACGCCGGGTTTGAAAGTTGTGGCTCCTTCTACCCCATACGATGTAAAGGGCATGTTGAAAGCGGCGATTCGTGATGATGATCCGGTACTCTTTTTTGAACATAAGCGTTGCTACCGATTGATTAAAGGCGAAGTCCCAGAGTCGGATTATACCGTGCCGCTGGGTAAAGCCGACATAAAGCGCGAAGGTGAAGACATTACGGTTATTAGCTACGGTCTGACGTTGCATTTTGCGCTGCAGGCAGCGGAGAAGCTGGCTGAAGAAGGTATTAACGCCCACGTTCTTGATTTGCGCACGCTCTATCCGCTCGACAAAGAAAGTATCGTGGAAGCGGCTCGCAAAACCGGTAAGGTGCTCATTATCCATGAGGACAACAAAGAAGGCGGCGTTGGCGGCGAGGTAGCGGCTGTAATCGCCGAAGAATGCTTGTTCGATCTAGATGCGCCGATTAAACGTCTGGCAGGACCGGACGTACCGGCGATGCCGTACAGTCCGACGCTTGAGAAATTCTTCATGCTTACTCCTGACAAGGTAATGGCCGCAATGCGCGAGCTGGCCGAATTTTAATATCCAGATTTTTTCATGATTTTCTCAGATAGAAGGAGGCAACACGCGTTATGGCAACCGAAGTGTTTATGCCCCAGTTAGGCGAATCCGTTACAGAAGGCACCATTGCGAAATGGCTGGTCAAACCGGGCGATAAAGTAAAAAAATACGAACCGTTGTGCGAAGTAACGACCGATAAAGTCAATGCCGAAGTTCCCTCGACCTTGGAAGGTACGGTAGCGGAGCTGGTAGCCGGCGAAGGCGATACGCTTGCTGTCGGCGATCTGATCTGCTATATCGAAACCGAAGGCGGCGCCGCGGCTGCACAAGCGGCAGCACAGCCTGCCAATACGCAGGAGACCGCGTCTGAGATGCCGGCGGCCGAATCTCCCAAAACGCCGGTAGCATCGGCACGGCCGAGTGATGCGGGCGGCGCGGCGGCAAAAGCAGCCGGCAAGCGTTATTCTCCGGCCGTGATGCGTCTCGCCCAGGAAAACAATATTGATTTGAATCAACTCGAAGGTACGGGCAAAGAAGGACGGATTACCCGTAAAGATGTAATGAGCTTTATCGAACGGAGCAGGACAGCGGCACAGCCGGTTCCGCAGGCAGAACCGGCAATCCAGGCAGTATCGGCTCAACAGCGGACTGCCACCCGGCAGCCGACTGCAGCGGCAGAGCCGGAGCGGGTGCCGGAGCCGAGCGTACGTCCTGCGGTGGGCACGCTGGAAGTCAGCGTTTATCCGGGCGATACGGAAATTCCGGTTACCAGCGTTCGAAAAACGATTGCAAACCGCATGGTGCAGAGCAAGCATGACGCGCCGCACGCCTGGACGATGGTCGAAGTCGATATGACCAATCTGGTGAAGTTGCGCAACAGCTTGAAAGACGAGTTCAAAGCAAAAGAGGGCTTTAATCTGACGTTCCTGCCATTCTTTATCAAGGCGGTTGTGGAATCGATCAAACAATTCCCGATTATGAACTCCGTCTGGGCAGGCGATAAAATCATTATGCGCAAAAATATCAACATCTCCATCGCCGTAGCCACTGATGACGCGCTGTTCGTGCCGGTCATTAAAGATGCCGATCAGAAGAGCATCTATGGTTTGGCGCGTGCAGTGGACGAATTGGCGGCGAAAACGCGTCAGGGGAAGCTCTCGATGGACGATATGTCTGGCGGCACATTTACCGTAAACAATACCGGTTCATTCGGCTCCGTGCTGTCCGCGCCGATTATCAATCAGCCGCAGGCGGCTATTGTTAGTATGGAGTCGATCGTCAAGCGTCCGGTCGTTATCGATGATATGATTGCCATCCGCGATATGGCCAATCTTTGTCTGTCGCTTGACCATCGGGTGCTTGACGGATTGGTGTGCGGCCGCTTCCTGCAAAGTGTGAAGCAGAAACTGGAAGCATACGGCTCGCATACAAGCATTTACTAAGAGGATATGATAAGGAGGAGCGGGACGAACGCCTCCTCTTTTCTTTTTCTTTGAAAATCATGAGAAAAGAAGGAGGGGGGGGAAGAAGAAAATGAGATCCAGGGAGGAAAAAGGCGTTCGCCTTTTTCCACATTAAAATCATCTTCTCGTTCTTTTCTTTTCTTTCGCATCTCAAAAGTCAACCGGTCTTCCCATGATTTTCATGTCGGGGTTGCGGCTGAGATGCCATGGGAGTTTTTTGTGTGAAATTTTGTCGAAACAAGCAGGAGTTCAAGGGAAAAAGAAGAATATATAGAAAGATTGGAACAATTCCTTTGTTTCAAAAATAGATACAGATACAAAGAAGAAATGATATGGAGTGCTCTATGAGGAGGGAAACCATGGGCAAAAACAAAGCGAAGAAAGCGCTTCAAGCGTGGGAAGAGAAAGTGGAAGCACGCCTTGCCAAAGTGCCGGAGCGCAAAGAGAAATTCGAAACCTCATCAGGTATCGAGGTGGAACGCGTCTATTTTCCGGAGGAGCTGACGGACGAGTATATGGAGAAATCCGGCTTGCCGGGTGAATATCCGTATACGCGCGGCGTACAGCCGACCATGTACCGCGGCCGCTTCTGGACAATGCGCCAGTACGCCGGATTCGGTTCGGCGGAAGAGACGAACAAGCGTTTCAAGTACCTGCTGGAGCAGGGACAGACGGGCTTAAGTTGCGCGTTTGACCTGCCGACACAAATCGGCTACGATTCAGATGATCCGATGTCCACCGGCGAGGTGGGAAAGGTGGGCGTAGCCATCGACTCGCTCGAAGATATGGAGATTCTGCTGGACGGCATTCCGCTTGACAAAGTTAGCACATCCATGACAATTAACGCGCCGGCGTCTGTACTGCTCGCCATGTACATTGCGGTCGGCGAGAAGCAGGGCGTGCCCCCGGAGAAGCTGTCCGGTACAATCCAGAACGATATTTTGAAAGAATACATCGCGCGTGGCACATACATTTTCCCGCCAAAACCGTCCATGCGCTTAATTACCGATATTTTTGCATACTGTGCCAAGAATGTGCCGAAGTGGAATACGATCAGCATCAGTGGCTACCACATTCGTGAAGCCGGTTCGACGGCTGTGCAGGAAGTGGCGTTTACGCTTGCCGATGCCGTGGCGTATGTTGAAGCCGCGCTCGAAGCCGGCCTTGATATTGACGATTTTGCGCCACAACTGTCTTTCTTCTTCAACGGGCACAACAATTTCTTTGAAGAGATTGCTAAGTTCCGGGCGGCCCGTCGTATCTGGTCCCGCCTGATGAAAGAGAAGTACGGCGCGAAGAATCCGAAGTCCTGGCAGTTCCGCGTGCATACGCAGACGGGCGGCTCGACGCTTACCGCGCAGCAGCCGGATAATAACATTGTGCGCGTGACGATTCAGGCGCTGGCAGCAGTGCTTGGCGGAACGCAGAGCCTGCACACGAACTCCCGCGACGAAGCGCTGGCGCTGCCGACGGAAGAGTCAGCCCGCATCGCGCTGCGTACCCAGCAAATTATTGCGTATGAGACGGGCGTAACTGATACGGTTGATCCGCTTGCGGGCTCATACTATGTAGAAAGCCTTACCGATCAAATCGAGCAGCGGGTGCTCGATTATCTGAAGAAAATCGAAGATATGGGCGGCGCGGTTTCCGCCGTTGAACAGGGCTACATGCAGCGTGAAATCCATGAGAAGGCCTACGAGTTCCAGAAGAAGGTAGAATCCGGCGAAGAAGTTGTCGTCGGTGTAAACCGCTTCCGTATTGAAGGCGAGAAGCAGCCGGAGCTGCTGCGCGTAGATCCGAGCCTTGGCAAAATACAGCGCGCCAAGCTTGAGAAGTTGCGCGAACGCCGTGATAATGACAAAGTAAAAGAAACGCTGGCGGCGCTTAGAGAAGGCGCGAAAGGCAGCGATAATCTAATGCCGCTCATTCTAGACGCGGTCCGCGCATATGCCACCATCGGAGAAATCTGTGGCGTTCTGCGTGAAGAATTCGGCGAATACCGTCCGGTGTAAGGAGAGGATGAGAGAGATGGAGAGAAAAATACGCGTACTTGTAGCTAAACCCGGCCTTGACGGACATGACCGCGGCGCGCTGGTTATCGCGCAGGCGCTGCGTGACGAAGGAATGGAAGTAGTATATACAGGCTTGCGCCAGACACCGGCGCAAATCGTAGCGAGCGCCATTCAGGAGGACGTGGACGTTATCGGTCTGTCCTGCCTGTCCGGCGCACATAATGAGCTATTTCCGGAAGTCATCCGCCTGCTGAAAGAGCAGGGAGCGGAAGACATCGTCGTCATCGGCGGCGGCGTTATTCCGGATGAGGACATTCCGTTCCTCGAAGAGCAGGGTATTGCCAAGATATTTACCCCGGGAACCAAGACGAAGGACACAGCGGATTTCATCCGTCATAAAGTAAGAGAAAAACAGGGTTCCGCTGAGCCGCTTATGAGCTCGCCGGAAAAAATTGAACACATCGGTATCGCAGTGAAAAATCTTGATGAGTCCGTTAAATTTTATACGCAGATGCTCGGCCTGAAGCTGGTAGGCTTTGAGACGGTGGAGAGCGAGCATGTACGCGTGGCGTTTCTTGAAATCGGTGAGACGCACATCGAACTGCTGGAGCCGACAAGCGAAGACAGTGCTATTGCCAAGTTTATTGCCAAGAAGGGAGAAGGCATTCACCATATCGCGCTGAAGGTGGATAACCAGCAGGAGCGACTGAACAAATTGAAAGAAGCGGGTGTGCAGTTAATCAGCGATACGCCGAAGCTGGGCGCGCATAACAATATGGTTGCGTTCCTGCATCCGAAAGCGACGAACGGCGTACTGCTCGAACTGTGCCAGAAAGCCGATACAGCGGAACTTTCTGATCACGCAGACAAACACTAGATCGGATGTAAGAAGAGAAGATTAGAGAAGTAGAGAATAGAAGTCGTAGAAGAAGAAGGCGGGCGGATTCCTGCCTTGTTTTCCATGTGTGATGGATAGGAGGACTATACAAAGATATGAGCACCATGTACGAGAAAATTGACGAGATGTACGAACGGCGCCGCAAAGTGGAGCTTGGCGGCGGCGATAAGCGCATTGACGCGCAGCATAACCGCGGTAAATTGACCGCACGCGAACGCATCGATTTACTGCTTGATGAAGGCACATTTGTAGAGTTAAATCCGTTTATTGAACACCGTGCCACTAACTTCGGCATGGATAAAATGGAAGGGCCGGGCGAGGGCGTAGTAACCGGCTATGGAAAAGTGAACGGCCGCCTCGTATTTGTTTTTTCGCAGGACTTTACCGTATTCGGCGGCGCACTGGGAGAGATGCACGCCTTAAAAATTGCCCGCATTATGGACCTGGCGGCAAAAAACGGTGCCCCGATTATCGGTCTGAATGATTCGGGTGGCGCCCGGATTCAAGAAGGGGTCGAATCGCTGGACGGATACGGTCATATTTTCTATCGCAACTCCATCTATTCCGGGGTCGTTCCGCAGATTTCCGTTATTATGGGACCGTGCGCCGGCGGAGCGGTTTATTCACCTGCGATTACGGACTTTGTCTGCATGGTAGAGAATACAAGCCAGATGTTTATTACAGGACCGAAAGTGATCGAGGCGGTTACCGGAGAGAAGATTTCTGCGGAAAATCTGGGCGGCGCCAAAGTGCATGCCTCAATTAGCGGCAACGCGCATTTCACCGCACCGAGTGAGCCGGAAATGCTGGAACAGGTGCGACGTCTGTTGAGCTTCCTGCCGCAGAACAGCCAGGAGCAGCCTCCCGTTGTTGCGCTTGAGCATCAGGATGACGGTTGGGATGATGAATTAGCGGAAATCGTGCCGATTGCCGGAACAAAAGTATATGATGTACGCAAGGTTATCCATAAGATTGTCGATGGCGGCGATTTCCTGGAAGTGCAGCCGGATTTTGCGAAAAATATTGTGATTGGTTTCGGACGCATTGACGGCCATAGCGTAGGCATTGTTGCCAATCAGCCGAAGTTCATGGCAGGTGGTCTGGACATAAATTCGTCCGATAAGCTGTCACGGTTTGTCCGCTTCTGTGATTCATTTAACATTCCGCTCATTACGTTCGAAGACGTATCCGGCTTCTTTCCGGGCGTCAACCAGGAGCACGGCGGTATTATCCGTCATGGCGCAAAGATTTTGTATGCATACTCCGAAGCGACCGTGCCGAAGATTACGGTCATTCTGCGTAAAGCGTTTGGCGGCGCGTATGTGGCGCTGAATTCCAAAGCGATTGGCGCGGATGTCGTATACGCATGGCCGAACGCTGAAATCGCCGTTATGGGTGCGGAGGGTGCCGCTAATATCATCTTCGCCCGCGAGATTGAAAACAGCGAGAACCCGGCCGAGACAAGACAGGCCAAAATTGAAGAATACCGTGAACGCTTCGCCAATCCTTATGTGGCGGCGAGCCGCGGAATGGTTGATGATGTCATCGATCCACGCGAGACACGGAAAAAGCTGCGCGAAGCATTGGACATGCTGCGCAACAAAAAAGAAGAGCGTCCCGCAAAAAAACACGGCAACATTCCGTTGTAATAAATGGACGAAACAATACAAACAAAAACCGGGGAGGTTCCCCGGTTTTTTATATGGCTATCTCAACAGCTTGAATGCCGCATGGACGAACATTTTCACGCCTTTTTCCAGCGCATCCTCGTCAATTGTAAAACGAGGGTGATGGTGCGGATACGTAATGCCTTTCGCAGGATTACCTGCTCCTACGTAAAAGAATGTACCGGGTGCTTTCTGCTGGAAAGCGGAGAAGTCCTCACCACCCATATTGGGACGTAGCATCTCCAACGCTTCCTCGCCGAATACTTCAAGTACGGTCTCGCGAATTTTCTCCGTAACTTCTGCATCATTAATTACAGGGCGATAGCCGAACTCGTATTTGAATGTGTAAGTGGCGCCATGAGCGTCTGTAATCCCTTTTACTACCCGTTCCATTAGTGCGGGCACCGACTCACGCAGCGTGGCATCGAAACTGCGTACGGTTCCGCAAATTTCAACCGAGCCCGGAATGACATTGTGGGTCGTGCCTCCAATAAATTGGGTTACCGAGATAACGAGGTTATCGAGCGGATCGGTATTGCGCGAGACAATATGTTGCAGGTTGGTGACAACCTGTGCAGCGACGGCAATGCTGTCGATCGTCTGATGCGGAAGCGCCGCATGACCTCCCCTGCCCTGCACCGTGATCCAGAACGTATCCGGTGCCGCCATCATCGGGCCGAAAGTCACTCCGATTTTTCCGGTTTCAAGCGGGGACCAGAGGTGGGTTCCGATGACATAGTCCACACCTTCCATCACGCCCGCCTGCACCATTTCTTCAGCGCCGCCTGGAGCAATCTCTTCTGCATGCTGGAACAAAAAGCGAACCTCTCCCTGTAGCTGGTCTTTAAGAGCAGTAAGCACTTTGGCGCATCCGAGTAGCATGGCGGTATGGCCGTCGTGACCACAAGCATGCATGACACCGGGGTTTTTGGAAGCGAATTCAAAAACGTTTTCTTCTTGAATCGGAAGGGCATCCATATCGGCCCGAATCGCGAGTGTTTTGCCCGGCTGTTTGCCGACAAGACGGGCCATGACGCTGTTTTTTGTCGGGCGGGAAAGTTCGAGTCCGCCGAATGAAGACAGCGTATCGTATACGAATTGTGCGGTTTTTTCCTCGTAGAAAGACAATTCCGGATGTTCGTGAAGATAACGTCTCCAAAGGATTACTTCCTCGGCAATGTCGCGAATCAAAGCATCTGCCGTATGCGTTGTCATCATGGACTCCCCCTTGCTTTTTTAATGCATCGTTACGTTTATATAGCAGTTATGTCTTATGATGTATAGTGGTATTTATAGAGTAGCATAGATACCACGGAAGCATATAGAGTAAGCTTGCTGTGAATTGGCAGCCGTTGTTGAATTTTCCCCTGGATTGATAAACAATAGAAAAAGACGATATCACAAGAATAGGTGGGAATACATAGATGGTACAAGAGAACCGGATTGTCAGCGAATTCATGGAACTTGTGCAGGTGGATAGCGAGACGAAGCATGAGAGAGCCATCTGCGATACACTAAAAGAAAAGTTTTCCGCGTTGGGATTGGAAGTGGTGGAAGACGATGCGCATGAGAAAACGGAGCATGAAGCCGGTAATCTGGTAGCAACGCTTAAAGGTTCGGTGGATGGTTGTCCGACTATTTATTTTACATGTCATATGGATACGGTCGTTCCCGGGAAAGGAATTAAGCCGAGCATAAAGAACGGCTATATTGTTTCCGATGGTACGACGATTCTTGGAAGCGATGACAAAGCAGGTATTGCTGCGATGCTTGAGGCGGTACGTGTACTTAAAGAACGGGAAATTCCACACGGTACGATTCAATTCTTGATTACTGTCGGCGAAGAGTCGGGCCTTCAGGGGGCAAAAGTGTTCGATCCTGCATTGCTCCATGCCAAATATGGATTCGCATTGGACAGCAACGGCAAAGTCGGAGACATTATCGTAGCCGCTCCCTATCAAGCCAAAATTACTGCAACCATTCGTGGCCGTTCCGCCCACGCGGGAGTGAATCCAGAAGCCGGTATCAGCGCCATTCAAGTCGCCAGTAAAGCGGTCGCCCGCATGCCGCTCGGTCGCATTGACGCAGAAACGACCGCCAATATCGGCAGTTTCCAGGGAAGCGGTCCGACAAATATCGTTTGCGAACAGGTACAAATTACAGCGGAAGCGCGCAGTCTCGTCGAAGAGAAGCTAAACGCGCAGACAGAGAAAATGAAGCGTGCATTCGAGGAGGCGGCGCAGGAGTTCGGGGCGACAGCCGACGTAGACATCACGCTCGTCTATCCCGGCTTTAAATTTTCCGAAGAAGATGTAGTTGTCAAGAAAGCGATCGAAGGCGTAAAAGCGGTGGGACGCGAACCTCGTCTGCTTGCAAGCGGTGGCGGGAGCGACGCCAACATTTTGTCCGGCCATGGTATTCCGACGGCTAATCTTGCCATCGGTTATGAAGACATCCATACGACCGGCGAGAAAATTTTAGTCGAGGAGCTGGTAAAGAGCGCGGAGCTTGTCGTAGCCCTCTGCGAACAGGCAGCGAAATAGCTGAAAAAGATGGAGTCCCGAAGCGGGCTTCATCTTTTTTTGTCCTGCCTTTTCCCTCTTTTGCATATTCTTGTTGTAGAAAAGGAGGGAGCGAGATGATTGTATGGTCATACGGAACAGTGATGCGTATCATACGGGAGGAAGAGACGCTTCAAGAAGTGGAAGTACGAGTAGGAGAGAAAGATTTGTCCGCTGCTTTAAATTATCCGCAGTTGACCGGGCGTATCGAGCCGGGAGAGAAGGTTATCATGAATACGACTGCGGTTGAACTTGGACTCGGCAGCGGAGGAAAGCACTTTGTATCAGCTCGAATCGGGGCAGACGGACAGCCGATTATAGACGCGGAGGCGGCGCAATGCGGTCATATTATAAAACTGAGGTATACTCCGTTTCAGCATGCTGTGCAGACGGCGGAAGAAGGAAAGATCATAGCTGAGTCCCTTGATATGGCAGAAAAGGCGCTGAAGCAGACGCCGGTCATTATCGGCGAAACACACAGCATGCTGCCTGCTTTCGTTCTCTCCATCCGGTATTTATCACAACGGGAAGGAGAAGGAAAGATACCGCGCATCTGCTATATTATGAGCGAGGGAGGCGCACTGCCACTGGCGCTTAGTGATCATATACGACACTTGCAATCGCTCGGACTTCTGGTGGGTACAATTACATATGGCCACACATTCGGGGGACAGACAGAATGCGTCAACCTTTATACAGCATTGTTGGCTGCACGTTTTGTATGGGAAGCGGATA
>Ga0310836_100501_pt1 | contig 31150 bp, 30 predicted proteins | sample SM_ome_4_FD_201310 | JGI IMG/M metagenome (GOLD analysis project Ga0310836, IMG submission 201310) | Sorghum-adapted microbial communities enriched on stacked mutant (SM) sorghum from Joint BioEnergy Institute, Emeryville, California... ... | reverse complement strand
AGTTTTTATTCTCGGAAACAAGGGGTTGAAGAACACCGTCGAAACCAATCATACCCAATTCATAGGCTTTCTGAAGGATGTTCAACCTTGCATTTTCGAATTGCACATTACCGTTGAACTGCGCATTGATTCGCGATTGTTGAATTTCGTTCGAGGGTAACGGCCGCGCGAATTTTGCATTGATCACTTGATTATTTTCGATCATCCGCATAAACTGCTCGAACGTAACTTCGTCTCGATGACCGTATTGACCGATTCCCATATTTCCGCCATACGCCAGAAAGCGGTTGACCAGTGTTGCCTTCGTATATGCAGCATATTCGGCGGTAAAACGTCCGTTCGCATCCACGGCGGAAAAAGACACCATGATCAGCACCTCTGTATAAGAAGTCATTTTTTATTATATCGGCTTTTGGAAAATAAAAGTTTAGTTTCTTAAAGGTCAGCGATTTATATGAAATTTTCCCGAATCAGTACGAGGATTTAACATTTTCGTAGTAAACTTTATTCTAACCATGCAACTGTCGATGAATGGGGGTGGTTTGGCCAGCAAGCAGAAGAATTCGCGGTTTTGAAGGTTACGCGGTCGGGTCGTGCGCAGGAATAAACAATTCAAGGAGGGAAAGAACCGATGGTCAGCAAGCTCGGTCAAGTGATGTTGTATGTAAACAACCAGGATCAGGCGGTGAAGTTCTGGACGGAAAAATTAGGATTTAGCGTGATTGCCGAAGAAAAGAACGGTGACATGAGATGGATTGAAATCGCTCCCAAGGGAGCGGAAACAAGCATCGTTCTAAATCGTAAATACGCCTTCCGGCAGAGTGTTCAATTTTAGGCGGCTGACCCGAAGGTCGGCTGCTTTTTCGCTGGCCTGCAGCCGCTTGGATTAATAAACCATACGCAGCAGCAGCATGGAAAAGATACCGGTCACAATCGTTCCCAGCAGGCTGCGCGTTAATAAGGCGACCAAAAAGGTTGGTATGGCGGCCAGTATCTTGGTGCTGTCTTCAAGGAGCGAAAATGTTCCGTCCGAAAGCAACAACTCTTGACCCACCAAGGCGGCCATAACGGCAACCGGAACGTTGTTCAACCATTGCATCGCCCACGCGGGAATTTTCATTCGACTAAGCACCATGAGGGGAAGGACTCTCGGAATAAAGGTTACGATGGAGGCTCCCGCAATGATCAAAAGAATATGCCATCTTATTTCCATTTTTCCATCACCATTCCGATTGTTGCCGCAATTACGGTAGCCGCGATGACGGCCGCGCTCCCGGATGTTACAAAACTTGCTCCTACGACAAAAACGACAGCGCTTAAGGCAACGGCTATATCTTTTGCGATCCTCTTTCGATTTGCGATCTGCAGGACCAGAAGCCCGATAAACATGGCCGTCAGCGCAAAGTCCAAGCCGAAATTCTCGGGGTTTGTGATCCACTGTCCAAAGATCGCGCCTAAGAGAGTCGCGATGATCCAATTTAAGTAAGCGGCGATATTGAGGCCGAACATCCATTTTTCGCCGATCGGCTTCTTTTGAGACGCATGATTCATCGCAACGCCGAACGTTTCGTCCGTAAGCAAAGAACCGATGAGCATGTTCTTCAAGGGAGAAAGACGGCGAAAGTATGGGGACAAGGCGGCACTTAACAAAAGATGGCGAAGATTGACGATGAAAATCGTTAAGATAATGGCAGCAGCCGAGCCGTTTGCCGCGATCATGCCCGCGAATATAAATTGAGCGGAGCCGGCGTAGATGAGCACGGACATAAGGGCGATTTCGGCGATACTTAATCCCGCCGTATTTCCAACCACCCCGGCGGCAAACCCGATGCTCAAATAGCTCAACAACGTCGGAACGCAATCTTTTATGCCTTGAAGGAAACGGTCGGCGCTTTCTTGAGCTTCATGCTTCAATTGAGGAGTTGTTTGCATTTCTCTCCATCTCTTCTCTTGTTTATTGCTCCTCCGCGAACAAAGACGTCGGGCTAAATGGCTCTCCGAGCAGGTCTTATTCAATCATAAATGAAACCGATCTCCTAGGGCCGGATCGGTTTAGCCCTATTCTAGGACACCCGATTTCCAAATTCAAGATTTATATTTTATGTTCCATTCAAGCGGAGGCGATTGAGGGAGCTGAAAAACGAAAAGGAGGGTGCCCGCCCTCCGATGACATGTCAAAGTATTCTTTTGGCGACAGGCAAAGACAATACAGGCCTGCATTTGCCTGTGCTTATCGGTTTGTTTCTTTTATTAACCAGCATTGTTGGATCAGTAAAGTATTTTCGGCCTCAATACCCCAAGATTCTAAATGGAATCCAAAGAAAGGGAAGCGGCTTTTCGGGATCTTTGCAAGGGGTTGGTTTTGAAATCGAAGTCATTCACGACCGGGGCGAATCGGATTGCCGAATCGGGAAAATACGATTTCCAGGGTCAAGACCTTGTTGCGGGAAAATAAATATTTACATGAAAAGTTTCTTTGAGGTGATCCGGGAAAAGGCGGGGGTCCGGCAGTCGTTGATGGCTTGACGAACAAGAGCCGTCGCGATATACTTTAATCGTAATAATTACAATTAATAACGGAGAATCGAGTCGTTCTTTTTTGTCTCAAATAGTAATAATTACTAATAAGATTCGCCGGAATATTCTTGTTGTTGAGGGGAGTTGCGGAGATGAATGCCCTGAAACCGGAAGACAAAATCCCGGTCACCGTCCTGAGCGGGCACCTGGGGGATGGGAAAACGACCGTTCTCAATCATGTATTGAACAACCGCCAAGGGTTGAAAGTGGCCGTCATTGTCAACGACCTGAGCGAAGTGAATATCGATGCGGATCTGATCCGGGACGGGGGCGGACTGAGCCGCACGGAAGAGAAACTGGTCGAAATGTCGAACGGCTGCATTTGCTGCACGCTGCGGGAAGTTGCTCCGGGAAGTGGAGCGGTTGGCTGGGGAAAAACGATTTGACTACATTCTCATCGAATCGGCGGGCATCGGCGAGCCGATCCCTGTGGCGCAAACGTTCACCTATGTGGACAAAGAACTGGAGATCGATTTGTCGCGGTTTTGCCGGCTGGATTGCATGGTCACCGTCATCGACGTCTACCGGTTCTGGAAAGATTTCTCTTCCGGGGAAACACTGCTGGAGCGCAATCAGGCTGCGGGAGAAGACGATGGGCGGAATGTCGTCGATCTGCTTGTCAGCCAGATCGAGTTTTGCGATGTGCTGATTTTGAACAAATGCGATCGGGTGACGGATGACGAACTTGCCGTGCTGGAAGCCGTGCTTCGCAAACTGCAGCCGCGTGCCAGACTGATCCGGGCGGTGCACGACAGGATCGATCCCGCCGACATCCTGAACACCGGGTTGTTCCATTACGAGAAGGTCAGTCGTTCCGCAGGCTGGATCAAGGAACTGGAAAAACCGATCCATACCCCGGAGACGGAAGAATACGGAATTTCGTCTTTCGTCTACGAGCGGGCCCGACCGTTTCATCCGGAGCGTCTGATGCGGTGGATGGAAGCGTAGCCGGCGGAGATCGTGCGCGCCAAAGGCATACTCTGGCTGGCGACGAGGAGCTTGCCGCATCATGGGATCCGGCATACGGAGACCGCATCAACAAGGTGGTATTTGTCGGCATCGACATGAACCATTCCGACATTGTGGCCGGCCTGGACCGATGCTTGCTGACGGAAGAAGAAATGATGCGGGATTGGGGCGGATTTTCCGCCCCGTTCCCGCGGGCGGCCGCCGAACTTGCGGATACGTTGATGAAATGACCGAACGAGACGGAAGGAAGATGAACCCTTGCGCACCCTCACCTTGATCCGGAAACGTACCCTTGCCATTTTCATCATGTTTTTCATGCTGGCTCTTGCGCTGGCGGGTTGCCGACAAGGCGGGCCCCATGCCGAAGGCTCGTCCGCAACAGCCTCGGAAGAAGAACAGGGCGGGAACAACGCCGGTGGAACCAGGAAATTGACCCTGATCTATCATTTCAAAAGCGGCAGTCTCGATCCGGCCAACGATTTTGTGGCGTTGAAAGCGGGCATCACCGAGACGCTCGTCCGCCTGGATGAAAACCTGGAGGTGCATCCTTGGCTGGCGACCCAATGGGAACATCGCAATCCTCTGACATGGGTGTTTACCATCCGCGACGGGGTGACGTTCCAGGACGGGACAAAACTGGATGCGGCCGCCGTCAAGGCGTCGCTGGAACGCGCGATCGCGGTAAACAAATCGCTGGGCAACAGCCTCAAGATCGTCTCGATGGAAGCGAACGGGCAACAACTGACGGTCATCACGAAAGAGCCGAATCCGACGCTGGTGTCGGAATTCGTCAATCCTTATACTTCGGTGGTCAGCGTTGCCGCGGAGAAGAAGATGGGCTCGCAGGCGTTCAATCGGGCGCCGGTCGGAACGGGGCCGTTTCAGGTGAAGAAGTTCACGCCAAACGTCGAGATTTTGCTGGAGCGTTATGACGGATATTGGGACGGTGACGCCCAATTGGATGAAGTCGTGTTCAGGTTCAATGAAGACGGCAATGTCAGGGCGCTGGCGCTGCAGGCGAAGGAGGCGGATATCGCCACCCAGATTCCGGCGGAAACCGTGGCGACGGTCCAAAAAGACGACCGGCTGCGGGTGGAATCCGTCGCCGGGCTGCGCGTGCACTTCCTGCTCTTCAATCCGAACCGGGAAGCGATGAAGGACGTCAAGGTTCGCCAGGCCTTCGATTTGCTGATGGACCGGGAGAGCATCGCAGACGACGTCATGCTGGGGCACGCGACGCCGGCTAACGGGCCTTTCAATACGCGCCTGCCCTTCGCAAGCCGGGAGCCGGTTCAGATGCAGAATGTGGAAGAGGCGAAGAAGCTGCTGGAGGAAGCGGGTTACACCTACGGGCCGGACGGAAGGGCGACGAAGGACGGTCAGCCGCTGACGCTCGAGCTGGTGACCTACAAGGCCCGCCCCGAACTGCCGCTTATCGCCCAGTTGCTCCAGTCCGACGCCGCGAAGGCCGGAATCGGCATCCGGATTCAAATGGTGGAAAATATCGATACGTTCTTGCGCGAGAACGACAACTGGGATATCGCCACGTACAGCAATCTTTCCGCTCCCCGCGGCGACGGAGGCTATTTCCTGAATTCGGCCCTGATGCCGGGAGGTTCGCTGAACGCGGCCAACATCCGAAGCGAAAGATTGAGTGAAATCATTTCTCGTCTCAACGCGACAAGCGACATGAACAAACGCAATGAAATCACCCAGGAAGCGGTTGCCGCCATCCGGGAGGAAGTGTCGCACGTCTATCTGGTGTATCCCAATGTCATCGTCGGCATGAACAAAAGGGTCACCGGATGGAAACCGGGAGCGGAAGAGTACTACCTGGTAAATAACAGGATGGATGTGAAGTGACGTGCTGGGCATCGTCAGAACGCGTCTCCTGCAACTGATCGTCGTCTTGTGGGTGCTGTCGATCGTGACGTTCTCGCTCATGAAGCTCGCCCCGGGCGATCCTGTACTGACCCTTTTGCGGGTGGATGAAATGAGCGTGACGCAAGCCGACGAAGCCGCGCTCCGGGAAGAGCTTGGCTTCAACCGGCCTGTGCACGTCCAGTACCTGGAATGGCTGGGCCGTGTGCTGCGGCTGGATTTCGGGGAATCGCTGATCAAAGGGAAACCCGTCCTGAGCGAACTGTTGGAGCGTCTCCCCGCCACGATCGAGTTGACGCTGGGAGGGCTGGCCGTCATGCTGATCATCGCTTTTCCTCTCGGCCTGTTGGCCGCCAGGTACCCGGGGCGTCTTCCCGATCATCTGGGACGCATGTTCGCGCTGATCGGCGCTTCCGTTCCAGTGTTCTGGATCGGCCTGTTGCTGATTTATGCGTTCGCCTTCAAGCTGCAGTGGTTTCCGACGATGGGCCGGGGCGGGCTGAGGGAGCTGATCCTCCCTTCCGTCACGCTCGGATCCGGATTGGCGGCGGTGCATGCCCGGCTGCTTCGCTCCGGTCTTTTGGACAGTCTGTCGCAGGAATACATCCGGGCCGCCCGCGCCAGGGGCCTCTCCGAATGGCGCGTGTTCTTTCGGCACGCGTTGCGCGCCGCGCTTATCCCCGCGCTGACGATGTTTGGCATGACCTTGGGCAGTCTGCTGGCCGGATCGGTCGTGGTCGAAACGCTGTTTTCCTGGCTGGTTCAAGCTCAAATCCTGAAGTTGCTGAAACATTTGCAGACCAGGTTGGGAATGGCCTGTTTGTTTATTTCGCACGATATTGCGGCGGTGCGTATGATCTGCGACCGGATCATCGTCATGAAGGACGGACGAATCGTAGATGAATTTGCGAGCGGGCGAATCATGGGCGAAGATCGGCACGCGTACACGCGTTTGTTGATCAGGGCTGCGGAATAGGAAGGAGGATCCATGAAAAACGGGATCCTGTACGCAATGCTGTCTTCGTTTGTCTTCAGAGTGATGAATGCGCTCGTCAAGAAAGCCAGTCTTTTTTATTGGCTGCCACATTGGAAACAATCCGGTTGCCCGAAGATGTGTCCGCGTTTGTGGAGGGGGAAGCTTGATTGGTCGCATGGGCATATTTATTCAGAATCCGGGCTGGGTCGACCCGGGGTTTGAAGGGCAGATCACGCTGGAATTGTTCAACGCCAACCGCTTGCCGATCAGGCTGTCCGAAGGTCGGCGAATATGCCAACTGGTGTTTGCACGATGGATCGCAAAGCCGAAAAAGCCTATCAAGGGAAATACCAAGGCCAGCGAAGCATATTTTCATTGATAATCGTAATTATTACTTATAAAATGAGAATAAATCATTTGCTCCTTCAGCAGCTTGATTTTTGAAGATGGGCAGGAGTGGTTCGGGAGGTTTGCCGCTTGCGGGCTTTTGTTTCGCAAATCGGAATGCATCTTTTTTTCCTTTTTCTGATGTTTTTGTTGATATCCGTCATGGTCAATCCCGCCATGTTTACGGAAATTCCCTGGCCCGGAACGGACGCGATTCAATCGTTCAAGACGATGCTCATCAGCATTGTGTTGGAAGCCGTTCCTTTCATCCTTCTGGGCGTATTGGTTTCTGCCGCCCTGCAGGCCTATGTTTCCGAGCGTTGGCTGGCCCGTTTTTTGCCCCAAAACCCGGTCGCCGGAATTCTGGTGGCCTGTGTGTTCGGGATTCTGTTTCCAATTTGCGAATGCGGAATGATTCCCGTCGTTCGCAGGCTGATCGCGAAGGGAATGCCGCTTTATATCGGCATCGTTTTTATGTTGGTCGGCCCGATCGTGAATCCGGTCGTTTACGCGGCGACGTACACCGCGTTTCGTGCCCGGCCGAGATGCTCTATGCGCGAATGGGACTTGCCTTGTTCGTGGGGATCTGTATCGGATGGCTCATCCGGTATTTTGTCAAAACCAACCCATTGAAGCGCGTGTCGGCCATGCTGTACGCCGGTGCGCCGGAGGCGGGGGATCATCATCACCATGCCCGCGGCGGGAGCAAGCTGGTTTCGATGCTGGAACATGCGGGCAGCGAGTTTTTTGACATGGGCAAGTATTTGATGTTGGGGGCGATGGCGACAGCGGCGGTCCAGACGTTCATGCCCAGAGACGCTTTGGTAGACATCGGGCAGGGACCGGTCAGTTCCCACCTGTTCATGATGGGGTTTGCGTATGCGCTTTCTCTTTGTTCGACGTCCGATGCCTTTGTCGCGTCCTCTTTCGTTCATACGTTTTCCTTCGGCTCGCTGTTAACCTTTTTGGTGTTCGGCCCGATGCTGGATCTCAAAAGTACGTTCATGATGCTGTCGGTTTTCAAAACCCGTTTTGTGGTTTTGCTGATGGTGCTGATCGGTTGTTTCGTGTGGATCGGGGCGATGTTTGTCGAGCATTTCTATTTTACCGCGTAAATTCATATATTGTGAGAAAGGGGGCGGCAGTGCCGTGGGGGAACGTCGGCTAACCTTTCATTATGGGTTGAGAGCTCTCATTTTGGCTGGATTTTCGTTTTTTATCGCTTACTTGGCCAAGTCCGACCGTTTGATGTATTACATTGCTCCGCGGATGGAGAACTACGTGAAATATGCGGCAATCGGGCTTTTTGTCGTCGCGGTCGGCCAGGTTTATCTGGCGCTGCGGTCGCATGCGGACAAGGCCGCCATGTGCGGCTGCGAACATGAGCCTCCGAGGTCTATCTGGCGAAACGGACTGATGTATTTGTTATTCGTCTTTCCGCTTCTGCTCGGCGTTGCCTTGCCGGATACCCTGATGGGTAGCGCGGTCGTGGAGATTAAAGGGATGAATTTGACCGCAGCCGGCGCGGTGAAGCCGCCGAAACCCGGTAACGGGAAGTCCGCTGTCGAAAATCCGTCGGATGGAATCGGCGTTTCGCAAGGTGGACCCCTTTCCGTGACGGAAAACACGGCCACTTCGCCGGATCCAAGCCGACCGGAATTTCCCGGCAACGATCCTGAACCGTCCGGCGTCCGTCCGGGCGGCGAAACGGAAGCCATGCCGCCGGGAGACCAAGGGGAATGGACGGAAGAGGAACTGAATGAACGGTTTCCCTCTGATCCGTTCACCGAGGAATTTGCCCGGTTGGGAATGAAGCTGTATCAAAAAAAGGTGATCACCATCACAGAAGAAGGATTTATGGAGTTGTTGACGGCCATCGATCTGTATATGGACAACTTTGTGGGAAAATCAATGGAAATCAGCGGTTTCGTGTACAGAGAACCGGACATGACGAAGAACCAGTTCGTCGTTTCCCGGCTCGCCATGCAGTGCTGTTCGGCGGACGCCGCTCCTTACGGGATTCTGGTCGAATCGGACCAGGCCTCGAAACTGGCTCAAGATACCTGGGTCAAAATCACCGGCACGATAGGAAAAAGCCTATATAACGACAATGAGATCATGAAACTGGATGCGGTGCGGATCGAAACGATCCCTGCTCCGGAAACGCCGTATGTGTATCCGTTTTTCGATGATTTTGACAAGCTGGTTGACGACGAATAGCGGGGCTTTCTCCTTTTGGGAACGAAGTGTATAATCATGGAAGAAGCTCAGACGACGGATGAGCCGGCCTAAGATAGGAGCTATCGGAGGCCGGCTCGTTTCGTAAATTCCGTTATATGAATCCCCGCGCGAAATCCAAAACTCGATTAAGATGGCACCGATCAGTCGGATAACGGATTCCCGATTTGGAAAGATTCCTACTGCGTCTGAACGTCGGCGGATTTCGCGGTTTAAACGCTCTAACGGGTTGGTGGAATGAATTTGCCGCCAATGCTCCCTGGGAAAAGAGCGGACGCTCTTTGAATGCCATCACGACTTCGTCGAGTTCCCGGCATATCCGGGATACTTCGCTTTTGCTAATGCCTTTCATGCCCAGGGATTCAACGAGTTCATCGACTTTTCGCGTACTGACGCCGTGTATGTACGCCTCCTGTACAACGGAAAGCAATGCCTTTTCCGCACGCTTCCGGGGTTCAAGCAGGGAGGAAAATAGCTGCCTTTGCGAAGCTTCGGAATGCTCAGATCGAGCGTGCCGACCCGGGTATGCCACTCCCGTTGCCGGTAACCGTTCCGCTGGTTGGTTCTTTCCGTGTTTCGTTCATAACGCTCGGCACCGATCTGGGCCGCTACTTCCGCCTCCATCAAGGAATGAACAAGAACATTCAAGGCTTCCTTTAAAAAATCCACATCACCGTCAGAACCGGATTTGCGTAAAAGCTCCAAAAGTGACATTCTATCTATAGAAGCCACGGTTTGATCCTCCTTCTAAAGGTGAGTCGCGTCACTTCACTTTAGTAGAAATCATACCGTGGCTTCCCTTGTCAAGAAGCTCGGTACCATTTTACACCACTACTAGGGACTATAACTCATCATGTGTCGTCCCGAACGTATTATTACATTACTTTGGAATTCGACAACGGCGACAGACGCGAATTTCTGGATACGAAGGGGTTATACGGATTGGTCGCGGAAGGGGACGAAGGATACGCGGCGATACAAGGCGATTGGCTCGTCGCGTTCGAGCGGCAACCGGCCCGGTCTTTATAATGCGGCGTAATGCGTCCGACGAAACATTATAATGTTATATTTACTTACGGAATCAAATATGATAAGCTAGTAATGCGTTCATCGCAGGCTGTAAAACGGATTCACAGGCGATGACTCAAGAGCACTTGGCAATATGTGTAAGGTTAACTGCCGTGAAAACGGCGTGCTTTTACGATTCGCTAAGCGTTCCTGCAGTCCGTTTTTTAGCCGAATGAAGTGCCGTGCTTTTTTAAACTTATAAACATTATAACGTTATATTTACTGGAACAAAGAGGTGTGTTATTCTGATGTCGACGCTTGCTTGAAGAACGTGGAGGTGCTGGCGTGAAGGAAAAAATCGTGCTGCAGCAAGCGAAGCTGATTGACGGCCGGCCGATCGACATTGTCGTCGAGAACGGCATCATCGCCGAGTTGGCCGAAGCGGGCACCCGCTCCGGCGGCCTGGAGATCGACGGATCGGGACTTTATGTATCGAGCGGCTGGATCGACATGCATGTTCATGCGTTTCCGGAATTTGACCCTTATGGCGACGAAATCGATGAAATTGGCGTCAAACAAGGCGTGACGACGATCGTGGACGCAGGGAGCTGCGGAGCGGACCGCTTTGCCGATCTTGCCGCAAGCGCGGCGAAGGCGCGAACGAATCTGTTTGCTTTTCTGAACATTTCGCGGATCGGGCTGCAGCGGGTGGATGAACTGTCCAGGCTGGAGTGGATCGATGCCGACAAGGTGCTGGAAACGCTGCGGGCACACGGCGGCCGGATCGTCGGGCTCAAGGCCCGGATTAGCCGCAGCGTCGTTCGAGACAACGGCATTGAACCGCTGCGCAAAGCAAGGGAACTGTCGAACCGGACGGGACTTCCGCTGATGGTGCATATCGGCTCGGCACCGCCGGCGGTCCGGGATGTGATCAATCTGCTGCAAGAGCGGGACATCGTTACGCATTACCTGAACGGCAAGCCGAACAATCTGTTCGATTCGGAAGGGCGGCCGCTGCCGGAGTTATTGCGGGCGATTCGGCGGGGCGTTCATCTCGATGTCGGACACGGCACGGCGAGCTTCTCGTTCAAGGTTGCCGAGGCCGCGAAGCGAAACGGCATTGCGCCGGATACGATCAGCACCGACATTTACCGCAGCAACCGCTTGAACGGTCCGGTGTACAGCATGTCGAACGTACTGTCCAAGTTCCTGCTCTTGGGTTACAGTCTGGAGGAGACCGTTGCGGCGGTCACGTCCCGGGCGGCAAGCTGGCTGGGCAAGCCGGAGTTGGGGCGGATTCAGGTTGGCGACAAGGCCAATCTGACGCTGTTCGAACTAAAACGCGGAAAGCTGATCCTGGTGGATTCGGAGGGCGAGCGCCGCGAGACGGACCGTTATATCGAAGCAAAAGGAGCGATTACGAATGGCGAATTCATTGAATGCTAAATACGGACTGAAAAGGGTCATCAATGCGAGCGGCCGCATGAGCATTCTCGGCGTTTCGGCTCCGTCCGATACGGTCATGGAAGCGATGAAGCAGGGCGGCCAGCAGTACGTGGAGATTGCCGATCTCGTCGACAAGGCCGGCGATTACATCGCCAAGGTGCTCGGTTCGGAGGCGGCGGTTGTGGTGAACTCGGCATCCAGCGGCATCGCGCTATCCGTCGCGGCTGTCGTGACGCAAGGGGATCGCCGCAAAAGCCTCCGGCTGCATCAGGAGCCGATCGACAGGAACGAGATCATTATGCTGAAGGGCCATAATGTTCAGTACGGGGCTCCCGTCGAGACGATGGTTTATCTTGGCGGAGGTCGTGTAGTTGAGGTCGGTTATGCCAACGAAGGGCGCAAAGAACATATCGAGGACGCGATTTCGGACCGTACGGCCGCCATTCTATATGTCAAATCCCATCATTGCGTGCAGAAAAACATGATCACGGTAGAGGAGGCGTGGGAGATCGCGCAGCGCCGCGGCATTCCGCTGATCGTGGACGCGGCCGCCGAGGAGGACATCCGCAAGTATGTCCAAGTCGCCGATCTGGCCATTTACAGCGGTTCCAAAGCGATCGAAGGGCCGACGTCGGGCATCGTAGGCGGCAAGCGCAAGTATGTGGAATGGCTGAAGGTTCAGCTTCACGGCATCGGCCGCAGCATGAAAGTCGGCAAGGAAACGATATTCGGCTTGCTCCAGGCGCTGGACGAATACATGGTGAAGCCGGATAAGAGCGAGGAAGAGAAGGCGTCGCTTCAAACGCTCATGCCGCTGAACGACCTCCCGGGCGTCAAGGTGACCGTCGTGCAAGACGAGGCCGGCAGAGCCATCTACCGCGGACGCATCCATATCGACGAAAGCGTGGCGGGCATCTCCGCCAAGACGGTGAACGACCGGCTGCGCGAGGGCGATATCGCGATCTATACGCGCGATTACGGGGTCCGCCAAGGGCATTTCGATATCGATCCGCGGCCGTTGATGGGCGACGACATCGAGATCATCGCCGCGAGAATTCGCGAAATTGTAGGAGGGAACCAGGATGTCCAATATGGAAAAACGTCTGTATAAAGGCCGCGTTGCGCTTAACGTGCTGGCAAGCAGCATCGACAACGCCAAGGAGGTCTTCGAAGCGGCGGAAGGCCATGTTGTGGTCGGCGTCTTGTCCAAAAATTACCCGAACGCCGAAGAAGCCGTCATCGCCATGAGGCAATATGGCGAAGCCATCGACGACGCCGTCTCGATCGGCCTTGGCGCAGGCGACAGCCGCCAGGCGGCTGTTGTGGCGGAAATCGCCAAGCATTACGCGGGCACGCATATCAACCAGGTGTTTACCGCAGTCGGAGCGACGCGCGCCAATCTGGGCGAACGGGACAGCTGGATCAACAGCCTGGTATCGCCGAGCGGCCGTCCCGGCTATGTCAACATCTCGACCGGGCCGGTCAGCGCCGCGCACGCGGAGCATGCCGTCGTTCCGGTCAAAGCGGCGATCGCGCTCGTGCGCGATATGGGCGGCAATGCCCTGAAATATTTCCCGATGAAGGGGCTGGAACTGGAAGATGAATTATGCGCCGTAGCGGCAGCTTGCGGCGAAGAAGGCTTCGCGCTCGAGCCGACGGGCGGCATCGACAAGTCCAATTTCGAGAAAATTGTCGGCATCGCGCTTGAAGCCGGCGTGTCGAAGGTGATTCCTCATGTTTACTCGTCTATCATCGATCAAGCTTCGGGCAAGACGATCGTCGAGGATGTAAAAGAGCTGTACGAAAAAATGAAAAAGCTGGTCGACCGCCATGGCTAAGCGGATTGCGGCTTTCGGCGAAGTCATGATGCGTCTGCAGGTGCCCGGTTACGAAACGCTCGCCCAGGCCAATACGCTGCAGTATTCCTTCTGCGGGACGGGAGTGAACATCGCTTCCGCTCTCTCCCGCTTCGGGCATACCGGTTATTTGGTCTCCAGGCTACCGGACAACCCGGTCGGCGAAGCGGCGATGGCTTATTTGCGGAAGCTCGGCATTACGACGTCTTTTGTCCAAAGAGGCGGCCAATTTATCGGCATGTACTTCCTTGAAAACGGCTTTGGGGTTCGTCCCAGCCGCGTAACCTATACCGACAGGCTGGGGAGCAGTTTCAACACCGCTCCGCCGGATGCGTACGATTTCGCCGCGATTGCGCAAGGGCTCGATTATGCGCATTTTTGCGGCATCACGCTGGCGATGAACGATGCGGTGCGGGCGCATATGAAGGCCTTCGCAGCCGAAGTGAAGAAGCAGGGCGGCAAAGTGGTGTTCGATTGCAATTATCGTCCTTCGCTCTGGGGACCGAACGGCTATGCCGAAGCCAAACCGCACTATGAGGACATGCTCCATTTGGCCGATATGGTCCTGATGAACGAGAAGGACGCGATGTTGATCCTCGGCATGGAAACGTCCGCATCGGACCGGATGGGACAGCTTCAGGATCTCATTCCGCAGGTGGCAAGCCGCTACGGCATCGCGGTTGCGGCGGGCACTCACCGCACGGTGAACCGCGACAATACGCATTCGCTGACCGGTTACCTGTACAAAGATGGCGCGTTCGTTTTCTCCAAGACGCTGACGTTCTCCGTCTATGACCGCATCGGCGCGGGAGACGCTTATGCGAGCGGGATTATTCACGGCGATGCGCAAGGCTTTCCGCCCCAACTGACGGTCGATTTCGCCGCTGCCGCCGCTATTTTGGCGCATACGGTAGCGGGAGATGCGCCGATCGCGACCGAAGCCGAGGTGTTTCGGGCGATGTCGGATAAGACCTCGGACGTCGTAAGGTAGGCAAACGGAGTCGGCATGGCATTTGTCCGTTTAGGGCAAGCCATTCGAAACTTATCGCGAAAGCGGTTACAGCATGAGTGAATGACGATTTGTTTGGCAGCGGATCCGGATGACGGCGCAACAAGCAAGTCGCGAGGAATAGGGGGAGGAAAAGGAATGAACGCGTATCTTTTAGTCATTACGGCGCTTTCGATTGTGATCGTAATTTTAGGCGTATCCTGGTGGAAGTGGCACGCATACATCAGCTTGACGGTAGCGAGCTTGTTTCTGGCCGTCATGTCCGGCATGCCCATGGACAAGATCGTCGCCGCGTACGAAAGCGGAGTAGGCAGCGTCCTGGGCCATTTGATCGGGATTTTGGCGCTTGGAACCATTCTCGGCAAAATGATGTCCGATTCCGGAGCCGGACTGCAGGTCGCCAGATTTTTTATACGCTTGTTCGGACCCAAATTCATGCCATGGGGGATGTTGTTCTCCGGCTTCATTATCGGGATTCCCGTCTTCTTCGAAGTGGGTCTTGTCGTTTTGTTGCCGCTTGCGATTGCCATCAGTAAATCGACCAAACAAAATCTGCTGCTCGTTGGCCTTCCGGTCTTGGCGGGCATTTCCATCGTGCACGGTCTGGTGCCGCCGCATCCGGGAGCCATGACGGCGATTCAGATTTACGGCGCCGACCTCGGCAAGGTGCTGATGTACTCGCTGCTGATCGCCATCCCTCCGGCTATCGTCGCGGGCCCGCTGTTTGCCCAATGGGTGAGCAAGCGCGTGGTTCCGTCGGAAGAACCCGCCATTCAGATTGCCGAAGCGGAAGAAGTCAAGAAGCTGCCGGGCACGGGCATATCCTTCTTCATCATTTTGCTTCCGGTCCTTCTCATCCTGCTCCCGGTTATCGCGCCGATCTTCCATTTGCCGGAAGTCGTCAACCGATTCATTTCCTTCATCGGCGGCTCGGTCATTGCGCTTCTGATTACCTGTTTTGTCGCGTTCATTTTTCTGGGTTACCGGCTCGGGTCGAACAAGCATCGGCTGCAAAAGCTGGTCGAAGAATGCTTGCTGCCGATCGGTTCCGTCGTCCTGATTATCGGCGCCGGCGGCGGCTACAAACAAATTCTGGTGGATAGCGGCGTCGGAAGCGCGATTGCGCAAATATCGGAAAACCTGTCACTTTCTCCGATCTTGCTGGCTTTCCTGGTTTCGGGCCTCATCCGGATCGCAACCGGCTCGGCAACGGTGGCGCTCACGACGGCTGCGGGCATCGTATCGCCGATCATCGCCAACATGTCGGGCGTCAATCTGGAACTGCTCGTGATCGCGACGGGCGCGGGGTCCCTGATGTTCTCGCACGTCAACGATGCAGGCTTCTGGATGGTAAAGGAGTATCTGGGCTTGTCGGTCAAAGAAACGTTCAAGACGTGGACGGTGCTCGAGACGCTGTTGTCGTTCATCGCGTTTGCGGGCGTGCTTGTGCTCGACGCGTTTATTTGACCGAAAGCATGAACGATTGGAAGTTATTGACATTACAAACGCCAAGCGCTATGATATGAAACAATAAAAGCTGGAATCAAGGACACGCATCCTTAACGAGATCCGCTCAGAGAGAGAGGCCATCGGCTGAAAGCCTCTTCGGTATCTTAAGGATTTACCGCCTTGTAGCTGCGATCTGGAAATCAGGATTGATCCTTGAGAGTATGCTTCGCCGGGTATTCCCGTTATCGAATGGAATGAGGATTCGCGACTTTGCGGATCGAATAAGGGTGGAACCACGAGCGCACTCGTCCCTTGCGGGCAGGTGCGCTTTTTGCGTTCAAATAATCAAATCATCATAACGGAGGGGTTTCGAATGGCCATACGAGTGACGCTTCCCGACGGAACGATTCGGGAATACGAACGCGGCGTGACAATCGAGCAGGTGGCGGCGTCCATTAGCGCAAAACTGAAAAAAGAAGCGGTGGCAGGAAAAATCAACGGCAAGCCGGTCGATTTAAACCGGGCGATTGAAGAGGACGCGCTCGTCGAAATCATTACGCTGGACAGCAACGATGGTCTGGACATCTGCCGCCACAGCACGGCGCATTTGATGGCGCAAGCCATTAAGCGCCTATAGCTGCTGCCCTTGTCGGATCGCTATCTTGACTATGTTTTCCAAGTGAAGGCGGCGTTGAGCGAGGCGGGGATACGCGTGGAGATCGATGGGCGCAACGAGAAGTTGGGCTACAAAATCCGCGAGGCGCAACTGGAGAAAGTCCCTTACATGCTGATCCTCGGGGAAAACGAAGCCGCCTCCGGCACTGCAGCCGTCAGAAAACGCGGGGAAGGAGACCTGGGAATTCAAAGCGTACAAGCAGTCGTTGACCGGATTAGCAAAGAAATTCGCGAAAAAAGGTGACCGCCACAGCGCCCCGAACAAAAGCCGCCGGCCTCTACGTGCGTAAAGGCCGACGGCTTTTGTTCATATCGGTATGTGTTGACACCACGAAGCAAGGGTGATATAATGTCCAAACTAAAATATAAATTCACTAATTTTTATTATATCACAAATTCACGAAAAAGTCAATAGACGATTTAACGCCATCCATTCCGACGGGAGGAAGCCGCATGAACCTGTCCCGCCTCTTCAACTCCATGAGCTTGTCGATACCGGAGCAGCATCTGATCGAGCTGCTTGAGCTGAACGAGAAGACGCAGCCGTTCGGACTGACGCTTGCCCCCGACGAAATCAAACAGCTTTTGGCGGAAAGAAATCGGGTGCTGCACAGCTACGGGCGGTTGGAATTGGGGATAGCAGCGACAAAGGAAATCATCGAGGTTTTCTCCGAATCGCCGCATATCCGCCAGGATCATTACGCATCCACGCTCAATGAACTGCACGAAATCTTCTATTTTCTCAAAAACGAAACCGAGGACAAGATCGGCGACGCCAAGCTGATCGGGATCATGAAAGATTGCTTCGACAACGAATGCGGGGGTTCTTTGGAACTGTTAAGAAGCAAGCTTGAAGAGTTCGCGGCGGATTTCAGAATCGAAGTCATGCGCGACGAGTTGCTGCGCGAAGGAGAGGATGACGAATGAAGCTTGATCACTTTGGCCATGAGGCAAACGACAGTCGGTTGCCGATTCCCCAAAGCGAAATCCATTTCTCAGGGTTAAAACGAAACCAGTATACGTTGTCTCTCTTGAACGAAGGGCAGCGCGCAGGCCTTTTGGACAATCGGGAAGCGTACGTCGTCCAGAATCGGCTGCTGCTCATTTTGCAGGATCTGATCCGACGGTATACGCAAGGTGAAAGTTCTTCCGTAACCACCGAAACGGCGGAAAACATTTTGGCCTCCGTGCTGTATGCAGTGGATGCTTATTTGGCAAGCTTAGAGAACCACGACAAGGCGATTCTCTGCTTAAAAACAGGCGATATCGCAGACTTGTACGAAAAAGGAGTCGAATGCGTCCGGCAATGCTTCGAAGAAACCAAACGGCTCTACAACGAAGTCAAACGGCAGAAACTGGACGTTCCGGTCGAAGCCTACAACACGACGATCGAGGAATCGCTGCCTATCTTTCTGAAAAAGTACGGCATCCTATTCGACGCTCATAACACGATGGCCAGCATGGATTACCCCTTGGCGCTGGATGACATGCGTCTGCAGGGCATCTTTTATATAAAGCAGTACTTGGAGCGGCTGCAAATCGAGAACCGGTTTTGTTTCAAATTCGCCCGGGAAGACCTGCTCCGGTTGCTGGAGAACTTCGGGAGCGTGTGCCGGTTCGATTATCGGATTGAATTGTTCAACATGTTCGAATTGGTGCTAAACAACGCTCTATTTTCCGTATTGTCCGGGGGAGACGCCGGCCAAATCCGGATTTCGACCTATCAATTTGAACGGTTGGAACGCATGTTCACTTATGCTGACGCTTCCGAGATCCGGAAGATGATTCGCGAAGCCATGACCCGGCTGCAGCACAACTTGCAAATCCTCGATCCCAAGACCGTAGCCTATATGAATGAATGCGGCCAAAATCTGATACGGCGAATCGTCAACGCCGCAGAATACCATAACCTGCAGGCGGTCATCATTACGGACATGGAAGAGAAGATCCAGCCTGTCGTCCTCTCACTCCGTGCGGGGGACAGGATGAGCGATGTCCGGCTGCGCAGATTGCTTGACGAAATCATCCGCAGCGAAACGAAGGAGGAGAAAGTCCGGCTCATTCAATCGAATTTTTTCTCTTTGCACGATTATTTGGATATGTTGGAAAGCGATTGCCTATACGGAGATGAATACGATGCGCTGTACGCATCCTTCGGCGACATGGAGCTGGCGATCCTGGCGAAGATCGTCTTTTACGAGGAGCTGCGAAACGGTTCCGGCGATCTTCTGTCCATCATCCGGCAGAAGGAGGATGCGGAGCCCGATTGGCAGAAGCGGTTGATCGGCTTTTTGAAACGTTTGGACGCTTCGCGGATCAACGGGATTGACATGCTTATCGGCAAAATCGATTATGAAGAAATCTCGTTTTATTGACAGAACAGCGATGCGGATCGAGTCCATAATCAAATGTTGCGATGATGAAGAGAGTACGCATAGATGCGGGCTAATGAAGGTGGTACCACGGGGATTCTCGTCCTTTCAGGACGAGAGCCCCTTTTTTATTTATCACGAGGAGGGATCACATGAATAAAGAAATCGTTTTAACGGGAATTAAGCCCACAGGAAAAGCCATGTCGGGAATTACATTGCGGCGATCAAACCCGCTCTCCAAAAAGTAAAAGTCGAAATCGTAAGGGGCTGCCGAATGGAACGATTCGGTAAGGGGAAGCCTATAATCAAATGAACATTTGACTGAATCATTTCGTTATGATACGCTCCTAATAATCAAACGGGCATTTGATTGTATGGGGGTACGGCATGAAAGACAGCTGCGAAGTTTATTGTTATGACGAACGAAAAGTGCGCAAAGTACAAGATGCTCTGCGGCAACACGATATTCAAAGCATGGTTAAGACGTTTAAAGTGCTGGCCGATGAAACCCGCATGAAAATCGCATTTGCTTTGTTCGAGGAAGATGAGCTGTGCGTATGCGACGTGGCCAATATCATCGGATCCTCGCTGGCAACCGCATCGCATCATCTGCGAATGTTAAAGCAGCTTGGATTGGCCAAATTCCGCAAGGAAGGGAAGCTGGCATTTTATTCCTTGGAGGACGATCGCGTCCGACAGTTCATTCAACTGGCTTCAACCCATAGCAAAGAGTGGGTGGCACATGCGACAACATGAGGCGGCGAACCATGAGAAACAAGTTTACCGCGTACAAGGACTTACCTGCACCAATTGTGCCGGCATTTTTGAAAAGAACGTAAAAAAATTGCCCGGAGTAGCGGATGCGCAGGTTAATTTTGGAGCCTCCAAAATTACCGTTATTGGAAATGCGACCATAGAAGAGTTGGAAAAAGCCGGTTCCTTTGAAAATTTGAAGGTAATTCCGGAAAAACAACGGGTCGCTGAAAAGAAAGAACCGTTTTGGAAAGAAAACGGGAACGCGCTCCTCTCGGCAATGCTGATGGCCGCAGGATATCTCCTTGCTTCAGTTTACGGGGAAGCGGGCATGCTTCCTGCTCTGACGTTTGGTGCGGCCATGTTGATCGGCGGTTACAAACTCTTTCAAAAAGGGATCAGAAATCTGTTTCGGCTGCAGTTTGACATGAACACGCTGATGACGGTCGCCATTATCGGAGCCGCTGCCATTGGGGAGTGGGGCGAAGGCGCTGTCGTCGTGGTGCTCTTTGCGATCAGTGAAGCGTTGGAGCGCTTCTCTATGCAAAAGGCACGCCAATCCATCCGCTCGCTTATGAACATCGCGCCCAAAGAAGCGCTGATTCGGCGCGGTTCTTCAGAATTGACGGTGAGTGTAGATGAGATTCAAGTTGGCGACGTGATGATCGTCAAGCCGGGGCAAAAACTTGCAATGGACGGCATTGTAATTAAAGGAACGTCAACGATCAATCAAGCGGCCATTACGGGCGAATCGGTTCCGGTCACGAAAACCGTATACGACGAAGTATTCGCCGGCACGTTAAACGAGGAAGGCTTGCTTGAAGTCAGAGTGACGAAGCGCATCGAAGACACGACGATCTCCAAAATCATTCATCTCGTAGAAGAAGCGCAGGCCGAGCGAGCGCCATCTCAGGCATTTGTGGACCGGTTCGCCCAATATTACACACCTGCGATTATGGCGCTGGCCATCGGGATCGCTGTCATTCCGCCGCTATTGGGCGCGGAGTGGGGAGACTGGATTTACCGTGGATTGTCGCTGCTTGTGGTGGGATGTCCTTGCGCACTGGTTATTTCCACCCCCATTTCCATCGTTACCGCTATCGGCAATGCGGCCAAAAACGGTGTGCTGATCAAAGGCGGCATCCATCTCGAAGAGGCGGGGCGAATCTCGGCGGTAGCTTTTGATAAAACGGGCACGTTAACCAAGGGATTTCCCGAAGTGACGGACATCGTCGCATTTGGCGGGCGTAGCGAAAGCGAGCTGATTTCGATTGCCGCAGCAATCGAAAGAAGATCCCAGCATCCGTTGGCTTCGGCCATCGTGCGCAAAGCCAAACAAATGGGTGCCGATCTACCGCTTTTGGTGGATGATTTCCAATCGATCACAGGCAAAGGCGTTAAAGCATCGGTAGACGGCCAGCTGTATTTTATCGGTAGCCCAAAGCTCTTTGACGAACTAAGATCTGGCATCATCGATACGGCGCGCGAGCGAATCCGTACGCTGCAGACTCAGGGAAAAACCGTTATGGTACTGGGGACGCAGCAAGAAGTGCTCGCCTTCATCGCGGTGGCCGACACCGTACGTGATTCGAGCAAAGCCGTTATAGAAGAGCTGCATTCCATTGGGGTTCAAAAGACGATCATGCTCACAGGCGATAACCAAGCGACGGCTGACGCCATAGGAAATCAGTTGGGTTTGGACGAGGTTAAAGCGGAGCTGCTGCCTCAAGATAAGCTCGAGTACATCAAGCAGCTGCGGCAAAGCTACCCTATCGTGGCCATGGTGGGTGATGGAGTGAATGACGCGCCAGCGCTTGCGGCTTCCACCGTCGGCATTGCGATGGGGAGTGCGGGTACCGACACTGCGCTGGAGACGGCTGATATCGCATTGATGGCAGACGATTTGCGAAAACTGCCTTACACGATTCGCTTAAGCAAAAAGACGCTAGCGATCATCAAACAAAACGTGACGTTCTCCTTAGGCATCAAGCTGCTTGCGCTAGTGCTTATCGTGCCGGGCTGGCTGACTTTATGGCTTGCGATCCTGGCTGATATGGGAGCGACGCTGATGGTGACACTCAACAGCCTGCGGCTATTGAAAGTTAAGACAAGAACATCATCCCATTAGAAGCCGTTGAGATAGCGGCTTTTTTCATTTATGGGATTTAGACATTTCCCCCTTGGCGATCGCTCGTTCGGCCGTCGCATGAGCCAAGCTCTTGCGGGCCAGGGGAGGGAGCGCAGCTAAATAGAAGAAGCTTACTCAGACTTCAATCCGCCCGGCCCAGCCAAGTCCCCCGACCAGAAGGCTGGATATAAACAGGCCGGATATGAGGATCGGTGCTCTCGTGAAACGTCGGATCAGATGAGGGCCAAGGATGCTGCCGATAAGAAAGCCGATGCCCAGAAAGACGGTAATAAGTGAGGAGTGAACGACGTACTGATCGGGACTGAGCTTATATTTCATAGCAAAGATGGGGAGGACGGCGAAGACGCCATTTACAATGCCGAAAAACAGAAAACCGCTAATAAGCACGAGAAGCAGCCGATTTCCCACAATATAACGAAGGCCTTGCAATAGTCCCATTTCGGCGGGGCCGAAAAACTTGGATATCGAACTGCGCAGAAACAGCCATCCGGAAGATCCGCGACGGCAAGAGCCTGAAACTGATCTGCCGAAGCATCGATAAAATGTAAAGATAATTTGACATTTCATCGATGCTATTTTATAATCCTAAATGTAAAATGTTTTTTACATCATAAAGGTTGGGTGATTGCTTATTGAAGAACAATATCAGGGATATAAGAAAAAGTATGAATATTTCTCAGGAACAACTTGCAGTTAAATGTGGGGTTACTAGACAAACCATCAATGCCATTGAAAATGACAAATACGATCCCACTTTATCGTTAGCATTCAAATTATCTATTATTCTTGATACAACAGTTGATAAATTATTTGTTTTCGAGGAGGATAAAAATTGAAAATACGAAAAGCAGATGAAATGGAGAATTATCAAAATGAGAAATCCGCAAAATATGCCTTTATGTTTTATACTACAGCATTATTAATTTGGTCACTTTATGATTTTTTTGTTAAAGGCGAAACTGGATGGCAATTTACAATCTTATTAATTGGTAATGCTATTTTCCTCTGGTCTAAAGTTGTTTACAATCGAAAAATGAAGTGAAACACAAATTATCCTGCCATGTTTAAATTGCTAAAAACCCGAGTTTGACAGCACTCTTGTAAAATCAAGGCCTTGTAGTGGAATTTTTCACTACAAGGCCTTAAGGCCATCATTTTTTAACGATGACCTTCCCAGGCAGTGGAATCTCCATTGTAACAATTAAATACGAACTATCTGAGTTAGTATGAGGCCAATGGTATAGAAGTTCGTATTTAATTGTTACTGGACAGTGCTGGAGATGACTGGGTGGAATGTATGACACTAAATTTAAACCTTTATAGACATTTGTACAAAATACGGGTTTTGTGAAAAAGTATATCGGTTTTTAAGTTTGAGGGCTTAACCGAATCTAGATTGTTCTTTTAATAAGGAATCAAGCATGATAAGAATATCCTCATAACAGTAAATCGTCTCAGACAAATCTTTACCTCCTCTCAAAGTTCGAAGCACTCACAACAGCTTCATCGTTGTGAGTGCGCTTGATGGCTTATGCTTATTGTTTTGTCGCATGATAAATCCTTCCAATGATTATGCCAAATGACAAGCGACCCAATGATCGCGGCCCACGTTCCGGTATTCGGGAACCTTCTGACTGCAAATATCCGTCGCGATCGGACAGCGGGTATGGAACTTGCATCCGGACGGCGGGTTCGCCGGGCTCGGGATATCGCCTTTCAGCACAATCCGTTCCCGCTTAACCGTCGGGTCCGGAACCGGAATCGCCGACATCAGCGCTTTCGTATACGGATGAAGCGGATTTTGGAACAGTTCCTCCTTCCCCGCCAGCTCGACCATGGACCCCAAATACATGACCCCGACACGATTGCAGAGGTGCTCGACCACGCTTAAATCATGGGAAATGAACAAATATGTCAGGCTTTGCTCTCTTTGCAGATCGCTGAGCAGGTTGATGATTTGCGCCTGAATGGATACATCCAGCGCCGATACCGGTTCGTCCGCGACAATAAAGTCGGGGTTCAGAATCAAGGCGCGGGCGATGCCGATCCGCTGACGCTGTCCGCCGGAAAATTCATGCGGATACCGGTCGTAATGATAGCTCGCCAGCCCGCAGATTTCCAGCGTCTGAAGAACGCGCCTGCGCACTTCCTTGCGGTCGGTGACGCCATGGTCAAGCAGCGCTTCCCCGATCGCTTCGCCGACTTTGATCCGGGGATTCAGCGATCCGAACGGGTCTTGGAACACGATCTGCAGCTTGGGACGCAGCTTTCGTATTTCTTCTTTCCGCAGCTTGTATATGTCTTGGCCGTTAAAAAAGACGTTCCCTTCCGTCTTGTCTCCCAGCCGGAGAATCGTTCGGCCGATGGTGCTTTTTCCGCAGCCCGATTCGCCCACGAGACCGAACGACTCGCCTTTGCGGATGTCGAACGAGACGCCGTCGACCGCCTTCACATACCCGACCGTCCGTTGAAAAACGCCGCCCCTAATCGGAAAGTACTTTTTTAACCGATCAACCCGTATGAGAGCTTCGCTCATGGATTTCCCTCTCTTCCTCGTACAACCAGCATGCCGTTTTGTGTTTGTCGTTGCCGTGCGCGCGAAACGGCGGCGGCTTGATTCGGCAAATCTCCATGCAATATTCGCAGCGGTCGTGGAAATGGCAGTTATCCTCCAGCTCGATCGGGTTCGGGACCTGTCCCGGTATCGAATACAAGCGCTCCCGCTTCTGGCCGAGAATCGGCTTCGCGTTGAGCAGCCCTTTCGTATAAGGATGCTGCGGATTTTGAAACAGCTCCAATACAGGCGCTTCCTCGATGATTTTGCCCGCGTACATGACGACCACGTAATCGGCCATCTCGGCCACGACGCCCAGGTCGTGCGTAATCAGCATGATCGCCGTACTGAACTTCTTTTTGAGATCCCGCATCAAATCCAAGATTTGCGCCTGGATCGTCACGTCAAGCGCGGTCGTCGGCTCGTCGGCGATCAGCAGCTTCGGATTGCAGCTCAAGGCGATGGCGATCATCACCCGTTGGCGCATGCCGCCGCTCAATTCGTGGGGGTAGGCGTCGAAGATGGCTTCCGCGCGGGGAATGCCGACGAGCCGGATGAGCTCGATCGCCCTTTTCTTTGCCTCCTTGCGGTCCATCAGCAGATGGCGCGCCAGCGGCTCGGTGATTTGTTCGCCGATCGTCAGCACGGGGTTTAGCGAGGACATCGGCTCCTGGAAAATGATCGAGATGTCGTTGCCGCGCAAATTCGACATCTCCTTTTTGCTCAGCTTCAATACGTCCTTGCCGTCAAACCATATTTCGCCGGAGATTCGCGCCGGCGGCGATTCGACCAGCCTCATCAGCGACATGGCCGTCACGCTTTTTCCGCAGCCGGACTCGCCGACGACGCACAGCGTTTCGCCTTCCCGGATGGAAAAACTCACGTTGTCGACAGCCTTGACGATGCCCGCGGGAGTATGAAAATGGGTTTCCAGATTGCGGAACTGCACGATCTCTTTCGCCATATCGCACCTCCCACTTTTATTTCTTCGATTTCGGATCGAGCGCGTCGCGAAGTCCGTCCCCGATCAGATTAATGGCCACGGTCGTAATCAGAATGCACATGCCGGGAGGAATCCAAAGCCACGGTCTTTTGCGGAAATCGATCAGGCTGTTGGCGTCGGCAATCATATTTCCCCACGACGGAGTGGGCGGCACGACGCCGATCCCGAGGTAGCTCATCGCGGATTCGTACAGGATGGCGCTGGCCACGCTCAGGGTTGCCGTTACGATGATAATCGGGACCGTATTCGGCAGCAGATGGCGGAATATTTTCCTTCGATCCCGGAGCCCGAGCGCCTCCGTCGCCTGCATGAATTCCTGTTCCCGCAGCATCAGCACTTGCCCGCGAACCAGCCTGGCGAGCGTCGTCCAGTTGAGCAGACCGATGATCAACATCAAAAAATAAATGCGGTAAGACGGATGCACTTTCAGGTCCGACAGCACGGTGCCCAGAATGATGAGAATGGGCAGCGTCGGCAGCGACATAAAAATATCCGCCGTCCGCATAATGACCGTGTCCACAAACTTCCGGTAAAACCCGGCAAGCGCCCCCAGAATCGAACCGATCAGTACGGTTACCATCGTGGCGACAATGCCGACCAATAAGGAGATCCGTCCCGCCAGCATGAGACGCAGCAGCACGTCGCGTCCGAGCTTGTCGGTGCCGAGCCAATAATGGGCGTTCGGTGCCAGGTTTTTGTCCTTTATGGAATAGTCGTACAAATTATAGGGCGAGAACAGCGGACCGATGAAGCAAATCACCGCCATGACCAGCAGGATGATAAATCCGGCGACCGCAAGCCGGTTGCGGGAAAACTGCCGGAATGCCAGTCTCCACGGCGAATCCGCCGATTTGGCCAGGTTAGCTGCGGCTTTGGTTTTAACAGGCAAACTTTCCGTAGACATGGCCTCTCCCCCTCTACTTCAGACGGATTCGGGGATCCGCCACTCCGTAAAGCACGTCGGACAGCATATTCCCGAGGAGCGTCAGCGCGGCAAGGATGATGGTGAATCCCAGCATAAACGGATAGTCTCTCATCGAGATGGAGCCGAGATAGACCTGACCGATCCCCGGCCAGATGAAAATATGCTCCAGGATGATCGCTCCCCCGAACAGGGCGGGCAATTCGAACCCAAGGAGCGTGATGGCCGGAATCATGGCGTTGCGAAGCGCATGCTTGAAGATGACGGTCCGTTCCTTGAGGCCTTTGGCGCGGGCCGTCCGGATGTAGTCTTGACGAATCACTTCCAGCATACTTGTCCGGAAATAACGGGTCAGGCTTCCCGTGCTGAGCATCGTCAGCACAAGAATCGGCAGGAAACCGTGATAAGCGACGTCTTTGACGTATGCCCAGCCGGTGGCGTTCAGCCCCCCGGTCGTCATGCCGCCGACGGGAAACCAATTGAGCGTCAGCGCGAATATTTTGATCACGAGAAGTCCGATGAAAAAAGAAGGCAGCGACATGCACACGAACACAAACAGCGTAATCAGTTTATCTAATAGAGAATATTGGAATTTGGCTGAAAACACCCCGGCAATGATCGCGAAAAACCAGCTTAACACGAGCGAACAAAAAGCGATGATAAACGAGTTCCAGACATACGTATTAATCACTTCCAGCACCGGTTTTTTATGCTGAAGCGAATCGCCGAATTTTCCCTGCAGCATATTTCCCGCCCAGATGAAGTACCGCTGGATATCGGGCTTGTCGAGACCGTACAGCCTTCTTAACTCCTCCGCTTTTTCGATCGTCATATTGGGGTTGTTGCGGGCCGTAATGTAATCCCCCGGAACCAAGGCGGTAATCGCGAACACCACAATGGAGATGCCGATCAACGTAGGAATCATCTGGAGCAGACGTCTGATGATATACTGCCTCATCCCTATTCCTCCCGGCTGTAAAGGGATATGCCCGGCCCGTTGCGAGCCGAACATATCCCTCTGCCCTTATTATTGCTGCAACTCCACCTGATACAGGCTGAACGGGAATTCTTTATAAGGCGAAATGTCAAAGCCTTGCGCACGGGCGTTGATCGCGATCAAGTTCGCGCGTTGATACAGGAGGATATCGGGAACGTCCTTGTTCAGCTCCTGATACATTTGCTTGTAAATTTCTTTTCTTTTCTCGATGTCGAGCTCTTTCTTGCCGGCGGCCATCAGCTCGTCGACCTTTTTGTTGGAGTAGCCGGAATCGTTTTGCGCTCCGTTGGTAATATACACGGTGTTGTCGGGATCGGGCGTCAAGCCCCAAGCCGCAAAGTACATTTCGTAATCGCCTTTGTCCTTCTTATCCATGATCGCGTTGAAATCGAGCGTTTCGGACACGACTTCGATGCCCAAGTCTTTGTAGTTCTTGGTCATAATCGGGAGCAGCGCGTCGACGACCGGATTGTCGGCCGTTGCGGAGAAGTTGATCTTGAACTTCTCTCCGTCCTTCTCGCGAATGCCGTCCGAGCCGACAACCCAGCCGGCTTCATCGAGGAGCTGCTTGGCTTTTTCCGGATCGAATTCGTATTTTTCGATATTTTCTTCCGTATAAGCCCAAGATACGTTCGATTGCGGAATGTTGATCACCCGGGCATACGGCCCGTAAATGCTCTCGACGATTTCGGCGCGGTTCAGCCCGTACGTGAGCGCCTGGCGAACCTTCGCATCCTGGAATTTCTTCAGCTTATGATTCATGGCGATATAGCCGTAGCCGTTGTTCGGCAAAAGGCTGAGATCGACAAAACCGAACGCTTTCAGTTCTTCCACGTTGTCTTCCGTAACCGTAACGCCTTCCTGCATATCCGTTTCGCCGTTGCGCAGCATTTCCAATTGGGTTGCTTCGGTGGTCGGCTTGTAGATCACTTGTTTGATTTTCGGCGCGCCTCTGAAATAGTTTTCGTTCGCTTCGAGCACCACTTCCTGACCGGGTTTGTACGAAGCGAGTTTATATTGGCCGCTGCCGAGCGGTTTGTCGTTGAGCGCCTTAACCGATTGAAGGTTGCCTTGTTTGTAGCCTTTACCGTAATAAGCCTCCGGCAAAATATAAATATTGCCCAGTTCGTTCCGCGTCAGCGCCGATTTCTCGGTTACGGTCACTTCGACGGTATAATCGTCAATGATTTTGACGCCCGAGATTTCGCTCGCCTTGTTTTCGTGATATTCTTTCGCGCCCACAATGTTATAGCTAAGCGGATCGAGTTCTCCGTCGTAACTCGAATCCAGCAGAAGTTTCAGCGTAAAATAATAGTCTTTGACCGTCATCGGCGTGCCGTCCGTGAAGGTGACGCCCGGTTTCAGGTGGAAGGTATATTTGAGGCCGTCTTCGGAAATATCGACCTTCTCGGCCAGGCTTTCGGAATACGTACCGTCGGGGTTGACTTCGAGGAAAGAGTCAAAAAGAGCGTAGCACACGTAGAAATCGTAGGCGGTTTGCATATAGATCGGATTGAAAATCCCTTGAGGGGCCTGCATGCCAATGATCAGCGTATCGGTCCGGTTTTTGGACACGGCGGGGATTTTGGACGTATCGGTCGCTTTGATCAGCCCGAACGTCTGATCTTCCCCCGTCGCCGTCTCCGAAGGCGAAGAGCTTGCGCTTGCACTTGGGCTTGCGTTTTCCGAGGGCGAGGCGCTCGGGCTTTCCGATGCGTTGTTGTTTTTGTTGCCGGTGCATGCGGCAAGCATCATGGATAACGCGAGAACGACCACCATCAACCAATTCCATTTCCTTTTCATCCTCATCTTCCTCTCTCCTTGCGTTTCAAAATGGAAACGCAATATATTAATTAATAAGTAAAACACAATATTGTGGATTTATAGGAAAATCTAGGATGCATAGATGAAAAAGAAGACCGCCAAGCGCCCTTAAGTACCAAAAAGCTCAGAGATTTTTTAATTTTTAGACAATTATAGGACAATTCTAGTTGAAAAGTTAGGAAGGAAGTCGTATGAAGGAAAACTGAGGTATTATGGGATATTATAAGTAAGAAGTAATTTTATGTAAAGATATTATTTAAAAAACAATTGCTCCATTCATTCTCCCCGATTCATTTGCTTCGCTCGGATCGGGAGCAATTTCGGAGTATACGTTAAACATATCAGAAATTCCGTATAAAGGGAAAACATTTCCGCAACCTCGCGCGCATTTTCTTATCGGCGGCGGTTTCTTTTTTTTCTACGACGGAATAACTAACGCACTGTGTTTAGCTTCCAGCTCTTTAAGATACGCCAGCGGATTTCTTCGAAATCGGCGTCGTAAGACACTTTCGGTCAAACGGTTGCGCCATTGCTGTCTCTGTTGCTTGTAAGCGGCATAGGAGACGAGACAAAGTCTGGCGGGAAGATCGGGCTGCTTCAATGCATCGTCGACAAGTACGACATATTCGCCATTGCGAAGAATGTATTCGTTCCAACTGCGACGACCGGTCATCCGGCGATGGCGCGTCTTCGTTTGTCGGAAGAAACGTTCGTGGTCATTGTTTGTTCGCGGTAAATACTTATGGTCATAACACGCAAACAAGCCTTTCCAAAAGCCTTTGGTGTAGCTGACGACATTCTTGACCATCGGGGCATCCGTGTGCTGATCGTACGTGCTTTGCAACCATTCGAGGATTTGCGTCATCTTCTCCCGGACCGTGTCACTTGTTTTCTGTTCGGCGGGTTCCAGTGCAGCAGCAATACGGCGAATAGGCTCCATCCAACGGCAGACTTCCCGATACGCTGACGCCAATGTATCAAGTTTGCTAAATATTCTGACGATGTTCCGAAGAAGCGAAGGCCCCTTTTTTACTCAGGCATTGTTCGAGGGATGCCCGAATGGCTTTGGCATTTTGGTAGATGCGCATGCCAGGCAGATCGAGCGGCGGGTTTCCGTCTTCGAGCAGCAGGGATCGAATGGCGGCGATGTATCCTTTCGCCACCTCGCCTTCGCTGGAAGCTTGTTCCTCTACTTTCCGTTCGATGTCCCGAATGCCGCGCAAGCTTTTTTTAAGTTCGGTTTTCAGTTTCCGATCCAGGTCGACCACCGGTTTGGCGATGTCCTTCAGGTAATGATACTGGCAGTATTGATACGGGACGTTCGGCAATAACTTCTCGAACGCCAGCCGAATCGACTGCTGGCCGTCAGTGATGATTCCGATGATCGGATAGCCGAATTCCACGATGGGTCGAATCAATTGCTGCAGTTCCTCGGACGATCCGCTCTTGAGGTTTTTGGCAGCGAGCACGGTTCCACTGAGTACTTCACGAATCACATACAACGTCTCGTTTCCTTTTTCCGGTTGAACACCGTCCATGGAAAGAACCAGGCCGCCGTGCTCTTCGGTGATGGTTTGCAGCACGCTGCGGTTATGGTGATCGATACTGGCGCCCAGCAGCGTGAGGTACCGTTCATACAGCATTTGTGCGTTGCGGTCTGTAGTCTTTACACCGCGGCGATTGAGCTCGTCGGCAATTTCTTTTCGCGTCAGATGGTGCTTGAAGCGTAGTTCCCCCACCAGACATAACACGTCAAATCCATAGGTGGTAAATTTCATACATAGCTTCTCCGCTTCGGCCGATCGGTAGCGCGCGTTCGGGTAAGGGCATTGCGAGTTGGAACAGCGATAAGCCATGCTCCAAGCAAAGATGACACCTTGTAGAGTCGCTATTTTCTTTTTCCACGCGGCATGTGCGCGAACCAGCTTGGCATGACAATGCGGACATGCGGTGAATTCGGGACGAAAGTAGATCGTTTTTTCCGGAATGATTCGATTTTTTGGACGCATGAAGAAAACCCCTGTTTTGTTTATGAATGAAATCGTCTCTGATTTTTTCGACAAACAGGGGTAAAACACCTTCGTTGTATGGTTATTCCGTCGTAG
>Ga0310836_100489_pt1 | contig 31834 bp, 31 predicted proteins | sample SM_ome_4_FD_201310 | JGI IMG/M metagenome (GOLD analysis project Ga0310836, IMG submission 201310) | Sorghum-adapted microbial communities enriched on stacked mutant (SM) sorghum from Joint BioEnergy Institute, Emeryville, California... ... | reverse complement strand
AGGATCTTGATTACGCGGCGCCAGTCACCTATAGCTTGCGCCCTGAACGCTGCCCCGTTCGTCTAGTGGCCTAGGACGCCAGCCTCTCACGTTGGTAACAGGGGTTCGAGTCCCCTACGGGGCGCCAGTATATCGTCTCAGACAGTCTCCCACCGTCTCAGACCGTCTCACAAGTTACTGAAAATCAACGAAAATTCCTGAAACGCTGTCTCAGGGCGTCTCAGCACGTCGCCCTCAAGCGCAGCAATTTGTTGGTATCGGTGTTGGTATCGGGAGGTCGGTGAGATGGCGCTCACAGATCTCAAGGTTCGCAACGTCAAGCCGAACGGCAAGATCATCAAGATCAGCGACGGGGAAGGCTTGTACCTACAGGTGCAGCCCAACGGGACGAAGCTGTGGAGACTGGCCTACCGCTTCCTCGGCAAGCAGAAGACGTTGGCAATCGGGTCCTATCCTGAGATCAGCTTACAGGAAGCCCGTGAGAGGAAGATGGAGGCCCGCAAGCTACTGGCTCAGGGCATCGATCCTTCAGAGCACAAGAAGAACCAAGCTCGGGCGGCCAAGTTGGCCTCGGGGCAGACCTTTAGAGCGCTTGCCAAGGAGTTTCTGGCGAAGTGTGAGCAGAAGGGCTATGCCAAGGAAACCTTGGACAAGAAGAAGTGGATTCTGAACGATCTCGTCATACCCGTCATAGGGCATCGGCCCATCGCGGAAATACGACCATCAGAGATCCTAGAGCTCCTGTCCGATATCGAGGCCAGTGGTCGGCTTGAGACGGCGAAGCGGGTCCGTCAAACAATCGGGGCGGTGTTCCGCTTGGCCACCCTCACAGACCGAGCTCCTGGTGATCCGACTCCCGTGCTCCGGGGTCAGATCAAACCGCCGCGGGTGACGAACTTCCCCGCCGTCGTTCGGCGTGATGAGTTCGGGGAGCTGATGCGGCGCATCTCGACGATTCGGAGCACCATCATCCGTCTGGCCTTGGAGTTCCAGGCGTACACCTTCACGCGACCAGTTGAGGTACGGTTCGCAACTTGGGATGAGATCGACCTTGAGGCGTCCGTTTGGACCATCCCCGCCGAACGGATGAAGATGCGTCGGCCTCACGATGTCCCGCTCGTTCCGGCGACTCGTCAGATCTTGCGGGAAGTCCGCAAGTACACGCGCAGGTCGGAAGGGTTCATTTTCCACTCGCCGCAGAACCCGAACGAACCCTTGTCGGAAAACACCCTCAACGATAACCTCCATAGGCTCGGCTATAAGGGAAAACATTGCTCTCACGGATTCCGGTCCAGCGCCTCGACGATCCTCAACGAGACGAAAAAGTACGACAAGGATGTGATCGAGTTCCAACTCGCGCACCTTGTCGGCGACGAAACCCGGCGAGCTTACAATCGGGCTCAATGGTGGGATCAGCGCGTGCAGATGATGCACGATTGGGCCGACATGATCGCGGAGATGCGTGATGGTGCAGCGCCAAGCGGCGATCTCTGACCCTAGAATATAAGCTCGTGACGAGTTCTTGCAAAGAATGCCCACTGCGGCTGGGCGTCACGACATTTGCCGCCACTTTTAGCCGCTCGCCTTCTTCGCCATTCTTCCTTCTCCGCCAAGCAGCCAAACAAAGCAGAGAAGTTGAACTATCAAAAGGACCCCCAGCGTTATCCGAAATGCGATTTCTGGCACCTGGTCTCCGGGATCCGAGGACCAAGCCGCAATAGCAATCCCAAATCCGTACTGCACTATGAATGTCAATCCTACAACGACCGCATTGAGTAGCGAATTCGCTCTTCCTACTAGCTCCTGGCGGAAGTGCTGTGCTAGCGCCGAATATGAGAGCGTAATGACGTTATACGTGAGTGCGAATATGACCCAAACTGGCGCGGTCTCATCTGCCGGCCCAATTATGAGAATGAACTGGGACACTATGAAAATTACTGCCGCGCCAAGGACAATATGCCTGACACCAAAACCGAAGCGATTAAGAGCTACACTCAACAAGCCGCCACCAATGGAACCAGCCGTCAAAGCAACGGCCATCGCGGTAAGATAGATGGCTGCCAGTTCCCGATCGAAACCGGCGATCTCGCGAAGCCAAGCACCGGCCCACAAACCCTGCATTGCCGTACCGGTTGCAAAGCAGATTGCGGTGATCGGAGCATACCGTAAGAAGTGAGAATCTGTCGCAACGATCCGTAGCTCGCGAAACTGTTGTAGCCAGCCGGGCTCCCTAGCCTCTACGTCAATTCTGGGTGTGATCCAGAAGATTGCCATGGCGACACCAGCGGCAATAAATGCTATTGCCGCGAAAAGCTGCCGCCAAGATATCCATTCAAGTGCTAGCTCTACGGGGGCCGTAGATGCGAGCACGCCCAAGCCACCTACGGCAAGAAAACACCCATTTGCAAAAGGAAGTCGACTGCTACTAACCCAAAGTGCAGAGGCGTGGAACGCTGCCATCAACGCGCCCGCTAGTCCCACGCCGATCATACCTCGGGCAACTACGAGCAACCAGAGGCTTTCACCAATTGCGAAACAACCTATTCCGATCGCGGCGATCGAAAGCAAACAAGCCTGGACTGGTCCAGGCCCAAACCGATCAAGAAACACGCCGATCGGCACCTGCATGACACAGAAACCAAGGAAATATGACGCTGTTAATAGCCCTATGTCGGCGGGCCCCAACCCCAATTCTTGCGTCAGATCTGGCGCAATAATTGCGTTGACCGAACGGAAAAACAGCGAGAGGAAGTAGGCAGCGCCGAAAAATGTTAGAACGACGGCTAGGCGCCCCGCTGTCGGCGTGTTCATCGCCTACGCCCCTTCCCGCCCACGACCCTAGTATACCATGTTTGGAAGAAACAGCGCCAATTGGGGGAAAATAGTTAGTAGAGCTACCCCAAACAATAGTAGCAGCCAGTAGGGGATGGCAGCGCGGGCAGCATCGACTAGGCTCACCTCGTTGTTCGTGATACCGGTAAGCACGAACAGGTTCATGCCAACAGGCGGCGTAAGCATTCCAATTTCAATCAAGATCGTGATGACAACTCCCAGCCATACGGGGTCGAAGCCCGCACCAGTCATCACCGGATAGACGATCGGGATTGTCATCAGCATCAGAGAGATGCCGTCAAAAAAACAGCCCAATACCAGATAAAATATGAAGACGGCCACCAAAACCTGTATGGGCCCGAGTGACAACGACTGAATCCAACTCATTACTTCATAAGGCAAGCCGATGAGGCTGATCGCCTGTGCGAGAATCAACGCGCCCAAGATAATGACGCTGATAGCTACGAAGACTTGAACGGAGTCCACAAAGGTACTCCATAGCTTCCTCAATGTGAGGTCGCCCCAAAGAAACCCTAGGAGAATAGAACAAGCGACGCCTAGACCCGCGGCCTCCGTCGGGGTCGCTAAGCCGAGGTAAATCGTGCCGAGAACCGCAAAGATCAGCAAACCCAATGGCCAAATCTTTATAAGACCGATAACTGCTTTGCCCCAATTGACGTGTTCCTCCTCCACTGGAACGATCTCTGGGTATCTTTTGCTCCATATGAAAATGAGCACCATCATAAGAGTTGCCAGCAACAAGCCTGGAATTATGCCGGCTAGAAATAGGCGCCCAATCGAAACCTGCTGAGTAGCGCCGTAAAGCAAAAGGGATAAACTTGGCGGAATCAACAACCCGAGCGTACCGCCCGCAGCCAATGTCCCGACCACTGTCGGGCGATGATAACCTCGGCGCTTAAGCTCTGGATAGGCAACTGAACCTACCGCCGCCGCTGTCGACGTACTCGCTCCTGAGACAGCGCCAAAAATCGTGCTAACAGCGATGTTGGTATGCAGCAATTTGCCAGGGATGCGCGCGAAAAATGGCGCCAGTGCACCATAAAGCCGTGAACTGATACCACTCACGAGCATGATCTCACCCATGAAGATGAACAATGGCACAGCGCTCAGGGTGAATTCAGTAAACACATTCCAAACAGCGGTAACCGCTAAGTCGGCTGCGCCTCCCGCCGAGAAATGCAAGATCGCAAGCCCCGTAAGTGCCAACCCGATGCCGATCGGCACAGCCGTTAACCCAGTGATAAAAAGCCCCCCAAAGAGGATTGCCCAAACGCTCAAATTGCGCCCCCATTCGCTACATCTGATTGTCCGCTATGCCCGATGATCCGGAGAATTGCGGCGAGTATTGCAAAGAAGCAGGATAGTGGCATCAGAACAACCCATGGCCATAACAAGAGTCGGCTCCCTGTAGTTCTACCATCGAGCTCGAACATAGAGATCGCATAATCCAGGGAGAGAAAGCCGAACCAGCCAAGGAACAAAATGATCAAGAGCATCGATGCGATGTGAGCGAGGCGCCTGATTGCTGGCGGATAAGCGTCAACAAGTAGAGTAACACTAATGTTGCGCTTCCTGTAAATGCAGGCTGGAAGACCGATAAAAACCATCGCAGTGAAAAGCAAACCGACAAGCTCCTCAGTGAAGCTAAAGGGAGCTCCCCAAAAGTACCGCATCACCGTCGCCAGCACCACGAACGCGGACATGAGAATGGCAGGGATGGCGGACAGAATCGTCAGAATCGACGCCAGCCCGTCGGCGACCTTCATGATTCGTTTCAAAGTCCCCTCCCTTCCAAATTACGATCGGCGGGGAGCACCTCCCCGCCAGTCGGCGTCATTTTACAATTTTGCTAAGGGTTTCGTAGTTTTTCCGAGCTTCTTCGCCGCTGCTAGTCGCCATTTCCCGCCAAACTTCCCGAGCGACTTCGGCGAATTTCTTTTGATCGACTTCAGGAAATGGATCAAGGAGCTTACCATTCCCTGCGTTAAACACCTCAAGAGCTTTGCGATCGTTTTCACCCGAGAGATAGGATGCAAACGAATCGGTTTCCACCTCCTTAGCAGCTCTTTCTAGGCTGCCTTGCAGATCGGCAGGCAAGTCATCGAATGACTTCTTCGCGACGATAAGGGTGAGAGGATTGAGCACGTAGGGGAACAGATAGCTCGCATACGGAGCCACTTCCTGCAGCGATACTGTGATGGCAAGGCCGATGGGATAAACCGCGCAATCGACTACGCCAGTTTGCATCGCCATGTAGAGATCGTTCTGGCCGATAACCTGCGCTGCAATGCCAAGTCTCTTAAAGACATCGACGTGAAACTGCTCCCAAACACGCACTTTCTTCGTTTTCAGTTGTTCAAGGCTTGTCACTGGTTCCTTGCAAAGGATGTGGCTATCGCGCACAGCGTGACCAACGAATCCGAGTAGCTTTATTCCCCATCGGTCGTATGCTCCACCGTAGATTTTGTGCAACTCGGGCAAGAGTTCTTTGACCTGGTCCGGATTTGACACTACTCCAGGCGGAAGGACGGACGCCAGTTGCGGCTCATCACGCGTCATGTAGCCCGGATACAAACCAGCCGCCTGGATGACAGTGCCACGAGGAAGGACGCGAAGCATATCGACATCCTTCACGCCCAAGCTACCCCCTGTGAAAAGAGTAATCTTCAAACTATCACCGGCCGCAGCATTAACCTTGTCAACGAATGCTTGGTACGCCTGCGCTTCGGGACGGGAAGGAACCCATACAATATGCATCTTCCAGTTTCTCTCCGCTGCTGGCGACTCATCAATCATTGTGATGAGGCCAGCGAAGGCGGCCGCTATCAGGGCGAATCCTCGACCTACTTTCAATTTTTTCATTTTCGCTCTCCTATACTATCCACTTCGATGGAGACGGTCAGTAACCCTCAAATCTTCTCAAGACCATAAATTGACCGCGCCATTTCTTCGCTAACCTTTCCGTTGGCAACGTCTGCGAGTACAGCCTGCCGATCGCGTATCTTGGGGTCCCCGAAACCGCCGCCACCCGCTGTTTCAATGACCACGCGGTCCCCTGGAAACAGCTTGGTCACAAGTTTTGAGGGCACTACTTCAGTCTGCCCGTTACTACGATAGATGACCGATTTCGCCATCATTCCAGGCTTGCCGCCGAAAGCTCCTGAAGCAGCGCAGAAATGGCGTTCACCACGATGGGTAAAGGTCACCTCTCCCTCAAGAACCTCATACTCGCGTACGATGCCGAGCCCCCCGCGGAACGTTCCCGCACCTCCGGAGTCTTGCCGCAACTTGGTGCAGTTAATGCGTATCGGGGCATCTCGCTCAAACGCCTCAACAGGCAAGTTCATGCAATTTGTAGCGTCTGTCTCTATGACATCAACGCCATCACTCTTGGGTCCAGCTCCGCTGCCTCCCGCGATGAGCTCACCCACAACATATTGGCGCCCATTTGGGCCGATTCCGCCGAACATCAACGCCAGCATCTCACCTGCCGAGTCGGCGCCAACGACATCGGGCAAGACTTCCCGCAACGCGCCGAGAATGGCGCCAGTTACCCGTTTGATTGTAGCGGTGCGAGAATTGACGGGCGCAGGCTCAATAGGATCTAGGATACTGCCCTTACGAAGTTTTATATCGACCGGACGAAAACAACCACCGTTGGTTGGAATCTCTTTACCAGTGATAGTACGTAAAGCGAAGTAGGCTGCTGCTTGGCTTCCGGAAGGAACAACGTTAAACGGTCCTCGGACCTGGTCACTGGAACGAGTGAAATCGCACGAAAACGTCCCATCCTTTATAGTAACGGCTACCTCTATCTTAATTCGTTTGTCGAGCTCTATTCCATCGTTATCGTTGTAGTCGACATACGTGTAGGTTCCTTCAGGCAGTTTTCTCAACGCTGCCCGCGTCATCGCCTCCGAACGATCCAAGAGGTTCGAAAAGATGGCTAGCAGCGTATCCGCACCATAAACGTCCGCCAACTCCCGTACTCGACGCGCAGCAACACTGCAAGCCGAAACCTGAGCGTGTATATCGCCCATGAAAATATCTGGGATTCGGCTGTTCAACCGTAGTATCTTTATGAGTGTCTCATTGAAAACGTCACCGTCGCGGAATTTCAGTGGAGGAAGGCGAAGCCCCTCTTGGTAGATCTCGGTGGCGTTAGTCGGAATTGATCCGGGCGTCATTCCTCCGACATCTTGGTGATGAGTCATCGCCGCGCCGAAGGCAATAGGCTTGCCCTCCGCAAAGATCGGCATAATCAATGCAATGTCGGGAAGATGCGTACCGCCCAAATACGGATCATTCATCAAGTAGATATCCCCCTCGCGCATAGTCGAGGGCGGAAACTCTTGGATAATGCGCCGCACGACCGGGATCAGGGTCGCCAAATGGATCGGAATAGCCACGGCTTGCGCCAACGTCTCGCCTTCTAGCGTAAATAGGCTGGCGGACGCGTCTAAGCCTTCTCTCACAATAGGTGAAAACGACGACCTCAACAGCGTCAATTCCATCTCGTTGGCGATCCCGTCAAGTTTATTTCGCACTACCTCGACGGTTATTGGATCGAGATGTCCATCGAATTGGGTCTTCATGTCCACTAGGCCGCTCATCAGTTGCGCTCCATAAGTATGCTTCCGGCAGGCAGGACCTTAAAGCACCAGCCCGGCTCGACAACTGTAGTAGTATCGGCCTGTTCTATGATTGCCGGTCCCTCAAAAGTCACTCCAATCGGCAGCCGCTCGCGCTCGTAAATACTCGCTTCGATTCGTCCACTGTGGTTGGCCACTATGATAGATCGCTTCCCCTTAAAAGCTTCACCGGCCTTGGGCGTGTATGATTCAGTGTCAATCTCAGTTTTGCTGCCGCGGGCCCGATGAACCGCGCGAAGATTGATGATACTGGCGGGTGAAGCTGTGCTGTGCCCATAGACGCGCGCATGCGCGGCGCGGAAGCCGAGCTCTAACTGGACGGCCAAGTCGTCTTGAAGAACAAAGGGCACCTCGAGATAGTGAGACTGTCCAACATAACAGATGTCAGCGAAGTAATTGATTTCGACTTGCGTCGGATCTACGCTCTCCTTAGCCATCAACTCACGGCAGCGGGAGTCCAAGTTCTCCAAAGCAGCCTTGACGGCATCTATCGAGAGGCTACGCAATTCCTGCGGAAATGCTACGGAGACTTCATGCTCAATATATGCTGACAACAGACCGCTTGCCGCCAACACTCCCGGAAGTCGAGGAACTAGGATGCGGCTAATTCCTAGTTCGGAAGCCAGTGGGCACGCGTGTATTCCACCGCCTCCACCCAGCGGTAAGAGTGTAAATTTGCGCGGATCAAACCCTTGGCGAATAGATACTAGGCGGATTCCTTCGGTCATCTGCGCGTTGACGACCCGATGAATCCCGAGAGCAGCCTCCTGAACTGAAATTCCAAGCGGCTTGGCGATCTTGCTTTCAATGACCTGATGAGAGAGCTCTGGTTTCAGCTCTAGCGTTCCGCCGGCGAAGTACTTAGGATCGATATACCCCAGGACAATCGAGGCATCGGTCACCGTCGCTTCTTCACCGCCCCGTCCGTAACACGCAGGACCAGGTTCAGAGCCTGCCGAATGGGGTCCCACGCGAAGACCACCAGCAGCATCGATCCAAGCGATACTACCTCCTCCGGATCCGATAGAGTTCACATCTACCATAGGAACTCGGATCGTATACCCCCCAACATTACCATCTGATCGAAGCAATGGCTTATTCGCCTGGATCAGCGCTATGTCGGAGCTTGTGCCACCAATGTCGACACTGATGAGGTCAGAAATGCCCGCCTCCTTGCCGACCATCTGCGCTCCGATGACCCCTCCTGCGGGGCCCGACAGAAAGAGTCGAACAGGGCGCTGCCGAACGACATCGCTTGCTGCGATGCCGCCTCGCGACTGCATAATCTGCAACTGCGCGGGGACGCCGATTTCCTTCAGACCCTTTTCCAGATTCCTCAAGTACTGGTCTACTACCGGCTTAATATACGCGTCGAAAGTGGTGACTACTGTGCGCTCGTACTCACGGAACGCTGGATCCACTTCGCTCGACAGAGAAAGCGCTATGTCCGGATACAACTCTCGGATGATTTCTGCCGCTCGCCGCTCATGCTGCGGATTGAGGAAAGAAAACAGGAAACAAATCGCAATCCCTTTTACCCCCGCTTCCACTAGCTTGCTAGCGGCCTCGCGAACTGATGCCTCGTCAAGGGGTATGACAATTTCCCCACTTGCCGAAACTCGCTCACGAACCTCCTGTCGAAACGCGCCAGGCGCAAGGAAGACAGGCACTTCCGGTTCAAGCACAACGGCATACATTGTCTGCCGCATTTGGCGGCCTATCTCAAGAATGTCTTTGAATCCGGCCGTTGTGATCAAGCCGGTCTTAAATCCCTTCCTCTCCAGAACTGCATTCGTTGCGACGGTTGTTCCATGCACGAACCGCGCTATATCCGAAATCCTCACCCCCTCCTCTTGTAGGCGAGCAACCGCGGATAAGACTGCGCGACTCGGATCAGACCGTGTCGATGGCACCTTGAACGCGCGAAGCGGCTTACCCTCTTCACGGCACACTACGTCAGTGAACGTCCCGCCTATATCGATACCGATTTCTGTCATGCTGATTTTCACTTTCTAGTGTTCCAACTTATCTCGCAGCCGATAATAGAACGCCATGGCCCGCATTGCCGGAATTCGCAAGCTGTGGAATGGAATCCGCGTGAGGCCAGTCGAACTCATTGGACCAGGCTCTATTTTTTCGCCACAAAGCCACGCAGCCATAAATCGGCCCATAAGGCTAGTCAGAGCCACACCACGTCCGCCATACCCCAAAGCGTAGTAAATGCCGTTGCCTAGCGTTCCGATATGGGGGAAATCATCCAACGTCACAGCAACCATGCCAAACCATCGCTCGGCGATCTCGATTCCCGCAATTTGAGGAAATGTTTGCGCAAGTTGCCTCTCCAGAAAATTGTATACAGCTGGATCACTCCGCCGGCCCGTAATATCGCCACGCCCACCAAAAATGAGCTGACCGTTCGGCAAGACTCTGAAGTAGTTAAGGATTCTCTTAGTATCCGTAACCGGCAACCCGCTCGGCACCACAGTCTCTTTCTCAGACGATGTAAGCGGACGAGTTGAGATGACAGAGGATGCAACAGGAACGATTCGCCGATTCAGGTCATCACCCGGCCAAAGTGGTCGGGTGTAAGCATTCGTTGCTAGCACTACCCGACGCGCACGCACGCTCCCGGAAGCAGTCTTCAGCAGCCAGCCGTTGCCATCGGCCTGAATCTCCTGAACTTCCGCTTGAATAACAATGGGAACACCGCGGCTCATGAGCGCTGCACCTAGACCGCGCACGTAATCATAGGCGTTCATGCAGGCGCCACGCGGATCGAAATACGACCCGCGGTAAACTTCCGTACCAATGGCCTCTCTTGTCTCCTCGAACGCCAAGATCTTGGGGCGGGAGTCACCTGCATAGCGCGCCAGCCACTCTGCATCAGCACGCAACGCTGAGAGCGCTTTGTCACTGTGAGCCGGCGTTAGATGCCCCTTTCGCTGGAACCCGCACCTCAAAGAAAATTGCTCGACAGTTTCCGCCACGCTGTCAACAGCATGAAGCACATTTGCGAAGCACGCCTTGGCAACCTCGTTGCCATATTGGCGCGCAATCGCCACGAAACCGTTTTTGAACCTGGGTACAATGAAGCCGCCAGTCCGTCCGCTGGCTCCCCAAGCTACGTCGCGCGCCTCTAATACCATACACTCGACGCCCCGACTCATAAGATCACGGGCAGTTGAGAGGCCGGTAAGGCCAGCGCCGATGATGGCAACGTCAGTCCTCGCATCTCCAGAGAGAACTGGAAACACCACGTTACTTTCAGCAGTCTTACGCCAAGCTGAGACGGGATTAGGCATGCCGCCCGTAACTTCGCCCAATTGGATATGCCCTTGCATGTTATGCACTCTGGGGCCCACCAGCAAGCTCGATTTTGATCGTCAGTCAAATCGTCTTGACATACACGAAAACTTTCACTTGAAGTCAAGTGGGATCGAGTTCCGAGTTTCCTGGTACGATTAGGAGAGTTTCGGGCTACCTGGGCCGGTCGGACGTGCGGCTGGGCTGTTTTTGTTGTTTTCTGTCTATAGAACAGAAACGTCCCTAGGTGTGCTTCATGCTGGTCGCGACAGGCGGGCCTTACCAGGCGCCGGCAACTCTTTCAGCTCTTGGTAGCAAGGAAAGCCTTGTCATAATGACCGTCAATAAACTCGCACAGGGTATTGGTACCCGTATTCGCGGAGCTCGACTCAAAAAGAAATTGAGTCTTGAGCAGGTTTCAGAGCTAACTGGACTATCTATTAGTCTCATCAGTAAGATTGAACGCGAAATCACAGCTCCTTCGGTCCGGTCTCTGTTAGCTCTAATTGGGGCACTGGATATTCCACTAGAGCACCTATTTGATCAGACAACTGACTCATCCCAAGAAAGTGGGTTGGTTGTGCGCGCTGGGGAAAGGCGTAGATTAGATTTCGGGGAAAAGCGCCTTGTGAAAGAGCTTTTGACGCCACAACCAATTGGCTCTCTTGAACTCCTCATGGTCATTTTGGCGCCTGGCGGTTCTACGGGGGATGACATCTTTTCGCATAATGGGGAAGAAGCGGGAATGGTGTTGACGGGATGCCTTGAATTGTGGGTGGATGGCCAAACGTTTCTTCTTCATCCAGGGGATAGTTTTGCGTTCCCCAGTGTCAAGCCCCATCGATTTCGAAATGCCGCAGAGGTCGAAACACGGGTTTTGTGGGTCAATACTCCGCCCTTGTACTAAGTCAATCTGCGATCAAATCGTCTGAATAAATGATAGGAATTCCCCGAATTCAATCGGTGCGAAAAGCGGCTTCGCCTGACTACAGCTGATTCAGTCGTTATCTCGTTTGCTGTGAAGGCCGTATAGTGCGGCTGTAACCCACTTGGGTCGGCCGCAGAAGCCCCGAGTCCATCAGTGCGAACTTATCTGCCAACGTGGGGACCTCCTCAATCGAGAGAGGTCAGAATGTTGGACTTAGCTTCAGGGAGCAGGATTGCACGGCGGGTCCCGGGTACTACAATGCCGTCGGGTTGAAGGGAACACGTGCTCTGTCACTCGACTTAAGAATTCGGAAACCAGATCTTCAAATAGTCCTGCCGCAAACCGAACCTCCCTATATTCGGTCGACGGATAATCAGGATGGAAGCACAAGGGGCGGTTATGACGGGCAAAGCTGCCATCACTATCTCGCTAATCATTCTTGCCGCAGCCAGCAGCAGTATTACCGCGTTGGCTCATCCCGGCGGCCTCGATGCGCAGGGCTGTCATACGAACCGCAGGACGCACGCTAGCAGATGCAGGGCTGCTCGCGGCAGCAGCACCGAACCAACGCATCCTGGAATAGAAGGTGCGCAGAATAAGAATGACCTCCTAAAAATTTGCGTAGAGTATGCAGCGGAGCAGATCATCAGGTTAGAGGCCGCCGAGGTCCCCGTCACTTGCAAGCGACTGTATGAAGTGTCTCGCGTTTTGCGCGTACCGATGTTGTGGTTCTTCATGGGTGCGCCAGGAATTGACTTGACACTGGACCTGAACCAATCCGCGCTGCCGATTGAATCTCCCGACCAAAGTTAACTGGCTCGGATCAGTCAGAGTAGGCGCTGAGTGAACACCGTTCAGTTGTGGCGCCGCTTGTCAAAAAATCCCACCCCGCTTGGGCACTCCTAACGGGGGCGAGTGTTAATCACAATTCTTTGATCTGCAACCAGCGGGAGAATACCACTGTCATGGAGGTGGTGCGACGCCGCAACGTGCCGCTCCGGTGCAGCTCTTGAACGCCAGCGGAGCAGGAGCTGGCTTTGTCTTTCGCAATTGCCGCGAAGCTCGCGCAGCCGGTGCCGCTCCAGTTAGGAGAGGCGAGCGCAGAATTGACCCGATTCGAGACCGTATGGCCGAAATCCGTTGGAACGCTGCCAAGCTGCCAACTCGGCATTGATCTCCCGCCCCGCCACCGAACATATCCCAAGGGCGCGGCCGTAGCGGTCGCGACCTGTCACGGTGCAGCTGACTTCGTTGCCTTCAATCAAGCCGCTCAGAAAGCGTGTCGCCGACTGCCCGCAGAGAAAAATCAGCCCCTCGGCGTCCCGGCATTCCTGGAGTCCGAAAATGAGATCAGATCCTGCCTTGGGACTGGCGAGCCGGGGTCGTAGCGGCAGCCAGAGATGCCATGCGGGGTCGCGTCACCGAGAGAAGAGACGGTTGCTCAGGCGAACGCGCTGGCGAGCAATCCTTCTGCGCGGAGGAGGAGGGCGAGAATGGGAGGCGACCACTGCCCCTCAAGCTCTTCCGTCCATGCCGAGCCGGGCCATAACCGATGCTGTTGCTCTATCAGAGATTTGAGTTGCAGCTGCAGTCCCTTGGCCTTCAACCCAAACAAATCTGTCACCCATTTTCGTACCTTGCGTAAAGCTTGCGATGTGCTCGGAGTGTCGTATACACATCGAAAATCATTAGGCAAGCGGTGCCGCAAGAATGTTCACTGAGATCAATAGGCAGATTGATGACTAATTGACGACAATAACATGGCAAAATGTGCTGATCTCGGATTTTATACTCTACTCAATCTTAGTTCCGCCTTTCGCGATGCTGCATTTTGCTTCTGAACTCTGAGCGAGCCTACAGACGTCCGCGCAAATCGAAACAGTTGTAGTGTTCCGCTTAACGGGAAATTCGTTTCGCGCCAAGATTGAGATGAGCGTCGAGCTTATTAGATCGACCATTCGCGTTCTGCTGACAGCACCGGCCGGCGAGATCGACGACGGCATAAGAGACCGTCTCCGCGAGGCCGTCGAAAAGCCGGGCTTAGACGACATTCAGGGCGTGCTAGAGGAATGCTGTAAAAAGCGCCTCGCCAGTCCGATCGTGCTTCGCACGTTATTGACCATGTTGATCCAGATTCAGGAACTCAGGCGTACCGAGCAACGCCTTCGGCCACGCCCGCGACATCATCGGGGAAGAACTCCGCGCCTCCTCCATTGACATCAGTCAGGCGGCATTGCGGGGGCTCTTGGGGCGGAGCGCCGCTGCTCGTCCTGTCTGAACGCTCAACCTTTCGAAAGATGGGGAACTGTGTCCAATTTGTGACCACTGACCGCCGGCGATACGCTAGTGTCCTGATTCCGAAGTTTGCCGGAGTTTATTTTGGGCTTCGGCGGCACTCAATGTGCGGGTGCAGAACCGGTGGATGCTAGCCAAGATGTCGTCGGCTGATTTGGTCCAGCGGAATGGTTTGGGATCTGCGTTGACCGCGGCGATGTAGCGGCTGATGGCCGCCTCGAGATCGCGGGTCGAGCGGTGGACGCCGCGGCGGATTTGTTTGGCGGTGAGGTCGGCGAAGAAGCGCTCCACCTGGTTGATCCAGGAGGCGCTGGTCGGCGTCAGATGGACATGCCAGCGCGGCCGCCTGGCGAGGAAGTTTCGGACTGGCTTGGTCTTGTGCGTGGCATAGTTGTCCATCACGAGGTGCAGGTCGAGCCCGTCGGGCACATGGGCATCGATCTCGCGCAGGAACTTCAGGAACTCCTGCGAACGGTGGCGCTGATAGCAACGCCCGATCACCTTGCCGGTGGCAATATCGAGGGCAGCAAACAGCGACAGCGTACCGTGGCGCTTGTAGTCGTGGGTACGCCGCTCCGGCTGGCCGGGGCGCATGGGCAGGAGCGGCTGGCTGCGATCGAGCGCCTGGATCTGGCTCTTCTCGTCCACGCACAGCACCATGGCGCGCTCCGGCGGGGCCAGATAGAGCCCGACGATGTCGCGTACTTTTTCGACAAACAACGGATCGGTGGAGAGCTTGAAGGTCTCGCTGCGGTGCGGCTGAAGACCGAACGCCTTCCAGATGCGGTGAATGGTTGAGGGCGCATAACCGGTGGCCCGCGCCATCGAGCGCAGCGACCAATGGGTCGCGTCAGGCGGTGTCTCCTCCAGCGTCCTGCGCACCGTCTCAGCGATCTCCTCATCGCCGATCCGCCGCGGGGCGCCGGGCCGCGGCTCGTCGTAGAGACCATCGAGGCCGCGCTCGGCGAACCGCCGGCGCCAAGTACCGACCGTTTCCGCATGAGTGTTGATCCGTGCCGCGATCTCCTTGTTCTGCAGCCCGGCCGCCGCCAGCAGCACGATCTCGGCGCGCCGCGCCAACCCGTGAGCCGTGCGCCGCCGCCGCACCAAACCCTCCAGCTCCCGCCGCTCGGCATCCGTCAACGCAATGGCGACCGCTGCCCTGCCCATGCTCTATCCCCCGCGAATCAATGCGGGATATAAATGTCGATCAGGACACTAGTTCTTTTTCTGATAGTCAGCAGAGGGAGTTCCTATGTTTAAAGTTGCATCAGTGTACCGGTTTGCCGCAACAGCGGGACTGTTCTTTGGACTCGCACAATCCGCAAACGCCGCAGATCTTTGGGGCCCACGATACGACGGCTCGATCAAAGCGCACCCGCCACATATGCCTTCAGTTGGACCGGCTTCTATGCCGGTGTCCACGCCGGCCTGGCGACCGGCGGCGGAGAGGGTGAGTTGAAAGGCGCGCCTTGGACGCACACTGACGTCGATCTCGACGGCGCTATCTACGGCGGCCAGGTCGGCTACAATTACCAGATGGGCAGTGCCGTCATTGGTATAGAAGGCACGTTTTCGGGTGCCAGCATCGACGGAAACTCAAGCTGCTTCCTTCTTAATGTTCTTAACTGCAAGGGTGAAGTCGACTGGACGGCCACAATCGTCGGCCGGCTCGGCTACGCGATGGATCGTGCGATGATCTACGCCCTGGGTGGCGTCGCCTGGGCCGAGCTGAACGCAGATGTCAGCTTCCTCGGAGAATCCATCTCATCTAAGGAAACGCACGTAGGGTGGGTTGCGGGGCTAGGCGTCGAATATGCGCTGTCTGATCGCGTATCAGCCAAGCTCGAATACAATCACATGGATTTCGGCAGTGAGACGCATCGGCTCGACGGGGTAATCCCCATCAGAGCCGAAGCCGAGGTCGACACCATCAAGCTTGGCATCAACGTCAAGTTGACCAACTAAGTCGGCTTGAGTTTACCCTCGGTCAGCGCCCGCCACCAGTGCCTCGGCGGGCGCTATTCGTTTCCGATCGCGTACGGCTCCGGCCGGCAATGAGCCTTCCGCCCGCCCCGCAGTGCGTGCACACGAGCCGACGCGCGATGATCTGCAGGGGTGTGTGGAGCGGCAGACCGTGCTCTGCAGCGAAGATCTTGGGCTCAGGCGAGAGATCACGGCCACAAGCGTTGCAGCGAAGCCAGAGCCGCTGACCCAGAGCCGCGATGCTGGCAAGCGTCACTTGGCGCCAGCCGTCGTCCTTTGGCAAGGGTCCGTGCCAACTGGCCATACCTCCCCCCTATGATCGCACTCAACAAGGGTGGTGGTCAAAACGGCATCTACAGACAGCCCATCGGCCAATTCTCGATACACCATTGCGATACCTTGCGAGCGTCGATGCCGCGATGACCCCGCCCGTCGTTCAAGTGAAGACCAGGCAGGAAATCTTGGTGCTCGAACAAAAACACCGTGACCGCCGCCGCAAACGCAATCAGGCCGCGCCCTGTCATCGCGTCCCCTCCGAAAGGTTTCGAATCAGGCCGGGGACGCCCAGAATCCAGCCTTCCACCTGGGCCACGGCGCGTTCGGCCGGCGACAGGTCGGGCTTGAGGAAGCTCGTGAGTGTGCCGTTGCGGTTGGCGCGCGCCAACCAGGCGGCGATGCAGAAGGCGTCATGCTGATCGGACGTGCGCCCATCGGATGCGAAGTTGCGGCGCCACAATGATGGGTAGACCTCGGCAATCGCAGAGCGGCCGGCTGGGATTTCCCAACCGTCGAACGGCCAAAAGTGGACGCGCGCACCAAGGCGTTGTCGGATAAAGCGCAGCCAGGGGATCCCGGCATGGGTGGATTTTGCCACTGAGCCCTGCACGTCGAAATGAAATACCGACTTCGCCACCCCAGCACGCTCCTCGGTGAGCCGGCGCCAACTACCGGTGCGCGCGGCGCCCGCGCCCATAGCTCCCTTGCGCACGAAATCGACATAGGCGTGATCGTTGTCGGTCGGCCAATGTCGCTGGAAGTCATCGAAGAATGCAGGCCAGTTTGGCTTGAGGCCATGAACCTCGAAATAGCGCAAAGGGAACGAGAAACCGTGATCGATGCCGACCAGCGTCGGCGCATCCTCGGAGAGCCGCTCCACCAGCCATTCAGCGATACCGCGCCGCGACCAATATTTGTGTGGGCCGGAAGGCGGCGCAACCTCGACCGGCAGCGTATCGTTTTCGGCGAGATAAACGCGCAAGCCTGGTAGACTCGCGCTTGGCGTCTTTGCGCCAGAGTAATCAATGCCGATGTGGCGGACGAACGCAGTCATCGATCAATCATCTTTCGACATAACATGTGCATGGTAACTGCACAGATTGCCGTCGCCATAGCGATAATCGTCCAGCGTCAAACCTTCGCCGCAGAGAGCGCACTCGTATCCATCAAGGCTGAATCCACAACTTGGATTGAGACACTTCTTTTCGGCGAAAACATAGGTTTCCTTAAAGCACTCCGGACATTCATCCAGAACTGGATCGCCACCCTCCATTGCGGCGATGTGGCCTTCGACCCAAAGACTTTCTTTAAGGGCCGCCTCAATGACTATGTGAAGATCTGCGTGCTCGCCACATTTCGAACACACCAGGGCCAATTGCCCGGGTTTCGTCGCGGTCGCGTTGTCATTTCGAATAAGGCTCGATGAGCATTTCGGACATTGGAAGACCTCAGAGGCTTTTCTGAGCGTCTCGGTCTCCCAATTGATAGTATCGAAACTCGCCCGGCACGCCTGCTGTTCTTCTCTAAAGACGCGGGCCTCTTTGAGCAGCACCTCCCATGCCTCTCGACCAAGCAAGGCTGCGGGTTCCTCGCGGAGTTCTTTTACTATCACATCGCGAATGATTGGCATCGCGTCGGCGATGGCTTCCTGAATCAGCGCAGGCGCATGCGTTGGGTGCAAATGTTCAATATCGTTGCGGATTTCTGCAAGGCGCCTCAAGTTCGAAAGGTCTACGCTGAGCTGAAGCTGTTTGAAAGTTTCTTCGATCTCTGCTCGGTCAATAGTCTTCTTCCCTGCTCCAACGAGTCGAACATTTCCGTTTCCGTCCTTAATGGCCCTTTTCTTCGCTCGAATGAGCAGATCATTAGAGTCTGGCGGTGAGAGCTGGCGGAGCACTTCCTTGCACAGCAGAAGAACGCCGGCATAAAGGTTCCGCACAGCCGATATCATGCGGCGTCCGTTTTCCGACGCGAAATCCTCCAGGCCGAGTTGAATCGACACCACCGCGTTCTCAAGCAGCGGGTTCATTCCGCTGCCTCCAATTCGCGCTCCGCTTCTACCGGTGCCAGCGCCTCGGCGAGGAGCGCTTTGAGCAGGCGGCGGCGGATGTCATCGCCGGCGGCGAGGCTCGCCTCCAGCCGATCGCACAGCGCCATCAAGTCATCGACCCTAGCGACGATGCGGCGTTGTTCAGCGAGCGGCGGCAATGGAACAGGTAGCGAAACGAGCGTCGTCTGATTGATCTTTGGCATTGTCGCCGAAGCTCCCGACGCATTCGCCGCAAAATAAGCCCGGGCGGGAGGCGAAATCGCCGCAAGGTGAACGAACCGAAGGTCGACAAGTTCAGTTAACCTCACGCGCATAATCAAATCCGGGAACAAAAACGTCCGAGGCGGGCCGTCATAGATTGCCGCGATACCGACATACTCGCGCGTGTTGCCCCGTTGAAAAAGCAAATCGCCTTCCCGAAGCCAAAGGTCTGACTCATCGGGAATGTCAACTTCGACGTGTTTGAATTGGGTCGGATCAAATACGGCGCTGGTCGTTGCGGTGAGCGTAATTGCCCGCGGCGCGTCTGGACGCTTCGTGGGCCTGGGCGAAATTCCATTTTGCGGGCCGGTGACCACCAATTCGCCAAGGGCCACCCATTTCCACGAGGATGGAATGGCAAACGGCTCCAGCTCGCTATCAATGGTGATTGTTGAGCGCCGTGTGCGTGCTTTCTCGGTCACGATCCGCTTCAAGAGTTCCGACGCCGGCTCGTCATTCGGGTCCTGTGGCACGAGCTTGCCGCGGACGGCGAGGTTGAGGATGGTCTTGCGCAGGTGCTTGATCTGGTCGGCGCGGGCGGTGAGGGAAGGAAAGCTATCAAGCGCGAAACGGGCATCGGCCTGAAAGCTTTCGGGATTGGACGCGTTGAGGCGGGCAAGGCTCGCCGCCGTGAGCTTGTCGCGCGTGGATTCCCGCTCGGTTCGCGCGGCCTCCAGCCGGTCCATGAGTGCCATCAGCTCATTGACCTTGGCAACGATGCGGCGCTGTTCGGTAAGCGGTCCAAACCTCACCTGTAATTTGCTGAACCGATCTTGGGTCAGATTTAGGCCACTCTCGCTGCTACCGGTCTTCATGGCATCGATCGACGCCTGTGCGTGATCCGAGCGAAGGAACAGAAGAAGGTACTGAGGCAGCACTATTCCCGCGTTCGCACGAAAACGGTACATCTTTCCAGAAATCATCAACCTTCGGCGTGTTTCCGTGACCAAGCACGCGATTCCGCAGCGCGCCCGCGGTCCTGCGCAGGTGATAAGGATATCTCCGTGCTGCACTTCTAGATGAGGTTTTGGCTCCAGCTTTAGCGGAAGCTGCTTGTTTTGTTCCGGGAGAAATTGTCCATCCTGAATTGCGGTCGTCTTCAGCACGCCCCAAGTCTGCTCATTGGGCGAAGGATGATCTTCGCAGCGAGGGCTCCACCCCTGGTGGATAAGCCGACCATCGACCAGAGGCTCAAGGCAGTCTGTAATTGGCAACTGCCTCCAATTCGCTTGATCCGCATCCAGAAGCTTACCGCGCACGGCCAGATCGAGCACGAAGCGGCGGAGGCGCGCGATGGCGTCCGGCGCGTCCGCGATCTTCTCGTAATGGGCAAGCAGTCGTTCGGCGTTCATCGCGCGAGCGCCTCCGCAAGGATTGCCTTCAACTGATCGCGCAGGCGCGCTGTTTCGGCCTCGGCCGCGGTAAGCTTGGCCAGCAGTTCCTCGGGCTCGCCGTGGTCGTCGGCCACCGTGTGCGGGTTCTTGATGTCGAGATTGTAGCCGCGCGCCTTGACCTCCTCGGCGGTAACCTTCCAGGCGAACGGGCCTTCCGTGCGGCCCTTGCGGCTCTTGCCGCCCCACCAGTCGATGCAGTCCTTGAAGTGCTCAAAGCGGATCGGCTTCGTCATCGAATACGCTTTCTGACCTTTCGGAACGCGATGCTCCCAGAACCAGATGTCCTTCGTCGGCTCACCCTTTTCGAAGAACAGTAGATTGGTGCCGATCGAGGCGTAGGGCTTGAACACCGAATTGGGCAGGCGGACGATGGTGTGCAGGTTGCATTCCTGCATCAAGTGTTCTTTCAGCCGCGTCTTAACGCCCTCGCCGAACAACGTGCCGTCCGGGAGAACCACCGCCGCGCGCCCGCCGGGCTTCAGAAGGCGGATTATGAGGGCGAGGAACAGGTCGGCTGTCTCGCGCGTGCGGAAATGCGCCGGGAAGTTTTGCTCGATGCCGTCTTCCTCACGCCCGCCGAACGGCGGATTGGTGAGCACGATGTCGACGCGGTCGCTTTGCGTGTAGCTGATGTAGGGTCGCGCCAGGGTGTTGTCGTGGCGCACGAAGCTCGGGTCCTCGATACCGTGTAGAAGCATGTTGGTCACGCACAGCATGTGCGGAAGCGGCTTCTTCTCAACCGCGCGCAAACTCGCTTGCATTTTCGCTTCGTGTTCTGGCCGCTTCACGTAATGTTTGCGCATGTGATTGATGGCGCAGGTGAGAAAGCCGCCGGTGCCACAGGCAGGATCGAGCAGGAGTTCTCCGGGCTTCGGATCGATCATCGCCGTCATGAAGGTGGTGACAGCGCGCGGCGTGTAGTATTCGCCGGCATTGCCGGCCGATTGCAGTTCGTTCAAGAGCTGCTCGTAGAACTCGCCGAAGTGCTGCCTTTCTTTCAGATTGTTGAAGTCGATCTCGTTAATGCGGTTGATAACCTGCCGCATCAACTGCCCGGACTTCATGTAGTTGTAGGCGTCCTCGAATACGTCTCGGACGACGCGCCGGCGGTCGCCGGGCTTGTTCGAGACGGTAAGGTTCTTCAGCGCCGGAAAAAGCTCGTCGTTGACGAAGGTGAGCAATTCCTCGCCGGTGATGCCTTCAGGGTTGGCCGCCCAGTTACGCCACTGGTATTTCCTCGGGATAGGCGATTGATAGTCGTCTTTCGCCAGTTCCAAATCCTGATCCTGATCGTCGATGATCTTGAGAAAGAACATCCAGCACAATTGGCTGATGCGCTGGGCGTCGCCGTCGACACCCACGTCCTGGCGCATGATGTCCTGAATGGATTTGACGGTGGTGCGGACGATCATCGGTTAGGCAGTCTCCTGATAAAGGGCGGATTGCAACTCGTGGACGGCTGCGACGAACTTTTCTCTCCCGCCAAATGCACGAATGAGCTCAACGCGGGTGCCAAGCGCACTGATCGGCGGAATTGTCAGCACGTTCGTGTCGTCGAGATTGAGCACGCCCTGGTCGGCATACTTGGCGAGCAGCGCATCGAGCACGGCGCGGGCCTGCCCCTCATATCGTGTGAACAGGTCGCGCTTCTTGACCTTCTCAGCGCGTTCGCGCCGGGTCAGTGGCTTCTTGCCGAAGGCGACGTGGCAGATGAGGTCGAAGGGATCGAGATCTTTGCCCAGTTCCCCGGCAATCAGGTCTAGCGGAAGACCCTCAGCTTCCAGTTCCTCAATTATTGCCTGTTTGCGATCCGCCTCTTTCCAGCGTTTGAGGAAATGGTCGAGGCTAGCAAAGCGCTTTTTCAGCGCCTTCTTTGTAAAATCGCGCAGGGACTCGGTGACGAGCTTGCCGTTCTCATCGAGATACTCGACGCGCTCAGCGATGATGGTCGCGCTCACACCGTCGACATAGACCTTCTTCTTCGCCCCGCCGGAGTGGAGCGGGAGCCCCGGCTGATCGACGATGGTTTCGTCGACGCCGGGCGTCTCGGGCAAGAGTGTGCCATCCTCGTCAGTCGGGAGCGCGTCATCCGGCGGTGCCACGGGATCGCCTGCGCCCGGCTCGTAAATCTGCACTGGCTCACCATCAAAAGCCGGGTCGGCAAAATGGGTGGTGGCGCCGCGGAAATCGATCAACGTAAAATAGAATTTGCGCGTGTCCTCATGCACGCGGGTTCCGCGGCCGACAATCTGCTTGAACTCAGTCATCGAATTGACTTCGCGATCGAGGGCAATGACGCGGCAGGTCTGCACGTCCACCCCGGTCGAAAGCAGCCGCGAGGTTGTGACGAGCACCGGATACTTCGATTCCGGGTCGATGAAATTGCCGAGTTCGGCCTGGCCTTCCTGATCGCTGCCGGTGATGCGCATGACATAGCGGTGGTTCTCGGCGACCAGATCAGCATTCTCGTTGATGAGTGCCTGGCGCATCCGCGCTGCATGCTCCTGATCGACGCAGAACACGATCGTCTTCTGAAAACGGTCGCCGCTTTCCTTTAGGAAATCGGTGATCTTCCGGGCAACAAGCTTGGTGCGCTCGTCTAGCACCAACGTGCGGTCGAAGTCTTTGATGTTATATATGCGGTCTTCAACCTCCTCCCCGTCGCGATCGAGCTGGCCTTTCTCGGGCCGGTATCCTTCAACGTCGCGGTCGATGTGAACTTTCACCACCTTGTAGGGTGCGAGGAAGCCGTCGCGGATGCCCTGCTTGAGCGAGTAGGAGTAAACCGGCTCGCCGAAATAGGCGATGTTAGAGATGTACTTCGTTTCTTTCGGCGTCGCGGTCATGCCGATCTGCGTTGCGTTTGAGAAGTATTCGAGGATCTCGCGCCACGCGGAATCCTCGGCCGCGCTGCCGCGGTGGCACTCGTCGATGACAATGAGGTCGAAGAAATCAGGCGAGAACTCGCGGTAGATCTTATGCCGCTCTTCCGGGCCGGTGATCGCCTGATACAGCCCCAAGTAGATCTCGTAGGCCGTATCGATTCGCCGACGACTGTCAATAGCTGTGGTGATGTCAATGCTCGTGCCGTCGTCGCGCTCGATGGTCTTAGATCGAGTCGAAAGCTTCGCCATCGCGCTGCCGAAGGGGCGGAAGTCGTTGACCATCGTCTGGTCAATCAGGACGTTGCGATCGGCCAGATAGAGTACGCGCTTGGCACGGCCCGACTTCCACAGCCGCCAGATGATCTGAAACGCGGTATAGGTTTTGCCCGTGCCAGTTGCCATGACCAGCAGCACGCGACGGCGGCCCTTGGCGATCGCCTCAATCGCGGCGTTAACGGCGTTCACCTGGTAGTAGCGTGGTGCCTTGTCACTCGCGTCAAAGTAATAGTCCTGAAGCACGACCCGCTCGGCCTCAGGGTCAAGGCCCTTCCATGCACAATAGCGCGCCCAAAGAGTATCGGGTGAGGGAAAGGCGTCGAGGTCAAGATTGACTTCTCGGGGGTTGCTCAAGCCGGTGCGGTCGTGAAAGACGAAGCCGTCGCCGTTCGAGGAAAACACGAAGGGGATGTCGAGGGTGGTGGCGTAATCGAGCGCCTGCTGCATGCCGTCGCCGACGCTATGGGAATTGTCCTTGGCCTCAATCAGGGCGAGTGGGATATTCGGCTTGTAATAGAGGATGTAGTCGACGCGCTTGGGCTGGCCACGAGTGACCAGTTTGCCGCGTACGATGATCCGGCCCTTGGTAAAGCTGACCTCCTCGCGGATTTGCAGCATCTCGTCCCAACCGGCTTGGCGCAGGGCGGGCGTGATGAACTTGGTGCAGATGTCACGTTCGCTTAGGGCGCGCTTGTCCATTCCCCCTCCCAGCACGCGTCCTCTCTACCTGGGCGAAATATAGCCGCTCGTTGGGTGTTTGTGCACTTCGGGTTGAAGGGTGGTACCCAACCAATAATCAGCCAGTAGCCAACAAAATTCCATACCTAGGCCGCCGCAATCTTCGCGCCCAGGAGTTTAATCGCTTCCAGTGGCGTCGATCAGCGCGCGAACTGCGCGGACCCAATAGGTCAGCGCTCGCAATTGAAGACAAAGAGCGTACCACCGAAGCGGTCATCGGCGTGAAGGGTAATCGTTCGACCTATTGGCGGTCTTACCGAGCCACTTGATGCAAGGAAGCTCGCTAAGCGCTTCCTGCGCTGGCGCAAACGCCACCGTCGGTGGACCGATCAGAAATAGTCAGCATGCAGATTCGACTCTTTTCGCGAACATGCGTATGAGAAGGGGTGTTAGTGGTGACACCGATGCCCCTCTTTAGGGGTTTCGCAGAGGCTGCGCTCAGCGGAACCACTGCTTCTCCTGTTTCGTGCCTGTTCGCGTCCGTGCGCAATTGCGTACTGAGCGCAGCCTCTGCTCCATCTCAGCAGAGGAGACTCGTCTATGAGCGATAATCCCGAGGATGTGTTCCAGCCCGACGGCTTTGAAGTCTCGCGCCGCGTTGATGCGCCGTACGTCAAGATTGCGTTTCACCGGGACGATAACCGGAAGATGGAGGTTGAAATCCCTCAGGAACAACTTCCAGTTTTTATGGCCGCCCTCCAGAAAAAAGTCTCACCCGGTCAGGTTGTTCCCGTCGACCCGGCTTCGATGGCTCTCGGAAGAACCTACCGCGTACAAGGACTTGATATTCGCGGATGACGGCGGGGCACTTCTGACGGCTTACGTTGAGTTACCAGATCAGGGACGAGTTGTAACTTTTCCATCGTCGATGACTCCCAGCGATGTTGCATTCGTCATCGAGCAGCTCACAACTAGCCGCGGACGAGAAGGACTTGCCTAGGAGAAGGACGCCAATAGAAAGAGCCAATTCCGCCAGTTCATCTCCGCCAAATCGCGAACAATACCAACACCATAATTGCCAACGTGATCAAATTGATAAGTGCTGGCCTGCGCTCGCCCAGGCTAAGCTCTACTCCTGCGGCGCCCCCACCATGACGAGCAGAAGCACTGCAATACTCGCGGCCAACCCTATCGCGATCCTCATTCTCGCCCCCTATGATACGCTTAGCACTGAGCATATCATGACCCTGTTCGGCTAGTGAACGAGAGCCGGGCGCATCGATGCCCCATACCGCAGTTACTTGATGAGGCGTGACGCAGTTCACAAGAACAGCAATGGGGCGATTGCCAAATGAACTGTTGCTTAATGGTACGTGTTCCGACGGAATCTTGTTGACCTACCCGCCAGCCGATTCCAGATTCCAGTACGATTCATGAACGCGTAATCGCCCAGCGATGGCAGCGCCGGGCGGTCTGAGCGTATCGAACCCGTTGATTGGCTTGGCCGGGTCGAATCAGAACACACTGAAGTCTTGCGTCTCAAGTTTGCGTGGTCAAGACCAAGCCGCCCAAACTTGGAGACACTGCTATGCCTATTGGTGGTAGCAAATATCTGTTCAGCAAGGACAATGTAGACAAGGCGCCGGATGAGCACGGAGTTTACGAACTCTACGACGGTGACGAGTTGATCTACATCGGTCGTGCAGCCGGAACTGGCGTCACAATCCGTACTCGACTACAGGCGCACCGCAGGGGCGATGAGGGGCGTTGCACACAAAGAGCAACTCACTACCGCAGGGAGGTGAATAGTAGGCCGATAGGTCGTGAGGCCGAACTCATTCGAGAATACGTGACGCGTTACGGTCGGCTCCCACGCTGCAACGAGCGCTTTGCTTAGGACGTCACTTCTCTGATCCAAGTTGGGCGGCAGGAACAACTGAGCAGCGTTCCTGCCCCCGCTTCTTCTCCATTCTTATCGAATAGGAATTCACGATTGCCGTATGGCAGGTCGCCATAGATACGAAGACGATAGGGCGCATCGCTTCCCGGCTTCATCTCAAACTGTAAAACCAATCCCGTCACCGGATCTTCAATTATCTGCTCTTTGATTGCGCAGGTACGCGCGCTTGGCTTCACAGCCATGTGAACTTCCTCCTAGGATAATCTCAACGTAGGAATACTGATGCGGTTCCACTAACGAACGGTGCATATGGCAGACCCTTGGATCAGCCGCCGTTTCCCGCGGTGGGTGATTTAGATGAGGATGCGACCTGCTGCGGCGTTGGCCACGTTCTCTCTGGATGGGAGGCCGTGGAAGTTCAACTTGCACGCATCTACAGCATCTTCGCCCACGTATCTACAGCATCTTCGCCGGCAAGCCGCATGAACTTAATGCAATCAAGGAGTACGGCACACCGAGCATCTTCCGAGAGCGGGCACGTCGACTTAAGCAACTTTTCGAGAAGTACAAGGTGCGATACTGCAACCAATCCCTTGAAGGTGACTTCAAAACACTCTTGCGCCGCACCCAAGGCTGGTCCGCCAGATGCAATGATGTTCCGCATGGGATCGTGGAGCAGGCCCAAAATCTGGCGCTTTACCGCCACCTATACAAGAAGGAGGGGCAAATCAGATACGACCCAAATTACCAAACCGGAGTTCAGAGAGAACCTGGCGCGATCGCTGTCGAATCGATCCCATTCATGGGGTTGCTGCGATTGGAAGTTTATCGACTTCGCGCGCGAGCGCGCGCTGACGGCAAGAAACCTATCGGCGCACCATTCGCAGCGGGGCCAAGGCGCCAGCCAAGACGCCCAGCAAGACCGTCCGCAAGTCGAGATCCTGAATCTCTGCTCTTGACCATGGTGATGGACCACTGCGGTCGCCCAGACACTTGGCTCGGCTGAGGCGGCATCACCTCTGACGGCTTAAGGTTGTCAGCAGACACATCCTTGATGTCGTGCTCGAAAAATTGCGGTCAGAGCAGACCGTCGAGCAAATTGTATGCTCGACAAGACTAGGGCAACTCGGTGGTGATGTCGCTTTCTTCGATCCCGCCCGCATCACGGCTCGAATCATGGGGCGCAAACGCCGATCGAAGCAGATTCGTAATCCATTCGGTATGATTCCTTGGGCGAGCATCGCCTTACTCCGAGTGCGGTGCGTAACGAGCGTTGGGTCCACTTGAGACTGTCCGAAACATACTGAGCTTAGCGCGTCACCACTGAGGCGAATTGATACCGTGTGAGACAGTGACCGCGCTGGGCGAAATTCGTGCGGCGACGTTGGGCGGTGTCTTCGAGACGTGGTGAGACAGAGTGAGACGTGCTGAGGTGCTCTGCTTGAGTCTGATACGAGGTGAGCCGCTTCGGGTCCTTCCGCCTCGAAAGGCGCAGCGCGAGGGGCCGCTGACCGCGGCGCGGCAGAATTTTGGGGAATTGTTTCAAAGATTTCCAGGGGCAGCGATGAGTCAGCGATGTCGGCGGGTATCGGCGGGTTGTCGGCAGGTTTGTCGGCAGGTTTTGGAGTCGATAAATTATTGATATTATTATTTTTTTTCCCATTTCTTCTAAAACCTGCCGACATTTCTAGGGGGTGAGCCTGTTTGGGGAGATTCAGCCCTTCGAGGACCATCTGAATCTACCCCAGAGTCTCTAGTTTCAGAATGTCGGCAGGTTTTCGGAAATTATCCCGTGAAATCAAGGACTTAGCCTCAAAAAAACCCGCCGACAACCCGCCGATACCCGCCGAAAAACCCGGAAACCCGCCGACACAACAGAAAACCCCGCCGAAGCGGGGGTCATGAAAGTCGGATCTGTCTCAGCACGTCTCACAGACATCGTTTTGCATATTTTTTTAGCTTCGGATTGAACTTCGGCGCTACGAACGCAAAGCGTGAAGGGCCGCGTGGTGATTTGATCTCCGTTTCCACGATGCCGTAATCGCGCCTGAGAAGACGTACAACCTCGTCGCTCGCGCTAGTGCTCAGTAAACTCCACTTGCGGCGGAAGCTCTTGGCGATCTCTCGTAGCGTCATTCCTCTAGCACCCTTCTCGATAACCTTCGCAGCAATGTTCTCTGCGAGCTTATGCAGCGGGCTCTTATCGAGGTTCGCCATGAAGGATTCGGCCATCTTGCCGTGATAGTACGACACGAAGTGCCAGGCCCATTCAACGTGCCGGGTTTGAATCCGCTCGTACTCCTCGCTCAGCGCCACGATCAGAGCGATGCGCTGGGCAATTTCGCGCGACCGCTGAAACACGTCTTGTAACCCGAGCGGCTCTAGCTCCCTTTGCCGCTTCACGCGCTCGCTTTCGATGTCATCAAGAAGGGCCTTCGCCTTAGCGGTGAAAGGGAGCACTTTCGGTTCAACAACTGTGAATGGATCGTTTTTCAGAGCGAACGACTCATTGTCGTCCGCACAGAGCGTCGAGGCCCATGCGACCCAGTCCTTGAGCCGTTTCGAGACCTTCATAGGTGGCGCGAAGATCCTCTGCTTTTGCAGCCCGCGCGTTGCTGGGATGATGATGAAACGGTTGAGGAAGCCGCTCGACAGGTCGCTGCTGTTGATCCCCTCGTAAAAGGTGCTCGGCGTCGTGGCGGCTGCGATGGTGAGCGCCGGTCGGATCACCCGCTTTTTCAGGATCGCTTCGGCTTCCTCTTTCGTCTTGCCGTTCGTGCTGTATCCTGTCGGCGTCCAAACGCTATGGAGCTTGTTGAACAAGCTCATGTAAGCGCGTTGGACACCTAGCTTCATTGCGTTCGGCTGACTTCGGTCAGCGGTGAGGCGCTTGCCGAACTCATCTGTAATCAGGATCACCTTGGGCCAGATTTGAAGCCTGGACAGGATTGCGCCTTCTGAAGTGAAGTCCTCGGGGCCTAGCAGGTCATCCAGCTCGCACTCTCGGAGAATATGTGTGAGCACCGTCGCGATGGTCTCTTTACCCGCGCCAGTATCGCCAACACCGATCATGTAGATGCTGGAGAAATTGTTCATGTCGGTGCAGACGTTACGCCCCAGCACGACAGAGCCGAGCCCGAGCGCCGCGAGAACAGCAAACGCCGGCTGCTCAACGAGTGAGTTCTCGTTGTAGAAATCCACCACGTCTTGAAGGGCACCGGGGATGCTCAGAACGTAGTCAGGACCGTCATCGGGCTCCCGGGCGGTTTGAGGCTCAAACTCAGCGACCTGGACCTCCTCGGCGTTCATCTCATCGAATTCTTCAAGGGCTTGCGCATGGCTTTGGATGGCGCGCCGCTCGTTGAACTCTTTAATCAGTGAACGCAGCGTGCGCGGGTTCGGATGGTCGCGCTTGAAGTGTTTCCACTGTTCCCAATTTCCCTTCTTGTTGTAGTTACCGCGCTTCTTTGACCATTCGTCGAAGATCGGCCATCCCTTCTTAGGGCCGAGCTGATGGTGAACGGCCATGCCGACGCGTACCCAATCCTCGTGCGTCTCGGCCAAGTCCACCAGCTCGTCGAGCATTTCGCGAATCTCGTCTTCGTCGATGTCCTCGACGGGCTCTTTCGTCTCGGGGTCGCGGTCGTCAATGGAGAAGTCGATGCCGACAAGTTCCTCGATAAGCTCGGAATCGACCGTAGGAATTCCGATCTCCCAATTGGGTTCTCTGAGCCAACGGTAGGTGCCGCCCGATGGGTGCTTAGACGGCGGCATGGCGACCTGTTTGCCGGTGCCGAACAGCTCAATCTCCCAACGGCGAGACTTCTTGCCATCAACGGTGACCAGCTCCGGGCTCCTGGCAAGCTTCCGCGAACGGAAGGGCTTCTCAGAAGCGAAGTAGACGTGCAGAGACTTGCCGCCCGACCCTGACCGAACGGCTGGGAACCGCTTCCATCTGTTGCTGCCGAGCAGTTCGGTGAGCTTTTCCGACGCTTCCTCGAATGCCCCCTCGGGATCGTCCGGGTCGCGGATGTCGATGTCGAAGACGTGCAGATAGCCTCCGTCCTTGAGTTTGGACGGTTCCCCGAGGCGCACGCCGATGTTGAAACCCGCTCGCCACCACTGCCTAACGTGACGGAATTTCGGAATCGGCGCGCTTGTCCAATCGGTATCAACTGGAGCTTTGGAAAACTTGCGAAGCTTCACGCAGGCGAAGCCCTCGCGGACTCCGCGCCTAAGCTCATCCAACATAAAGTTCTCCCATCCGTGTCGTGGAACCCGATTGAGCGTCAGGCGAGATCAATCAAGGGGAACAGCAGCTCCTGCGCGAGGATGCAGCCTGGAGCTGTGACAACCTCGTTGAGTGAAGTGCGACCGCAAATCGGCCGCGGCCGACGCCTTTGTGAAAACCCACAGGAGCTACTTCTTCAACGCACCATGGCCTCCTTGTTAGAGAAAGGGGCAAGCCACTTGCGAGCAGGGCGCCCGGTGCATCCCCCCTGCATGGACCACCCAAACCAATCTTTGAGCGCTCTTATAAATTGACACGTTTTACGTGCCAATCCCCTTTTTGCGGTGCAGTGCAGCTATGTTTAACCCCGGCCATGCTCAGTTGGGGCAGTCGTCATGACTGACGAATCCAGCATCCGCGCTTGCCGATCGGTCCGCCTCAAAGGTGAGGCCGCACTTCGAAAGGAGAGCCGACTTGAACCAGGTTTTCGACAACGCGGCGGAGAGCACGCCGAACATCCGTCCCTCGGCACATGTCACGTGTTTGTTGACACGACACCCCCATCTTCGAGATACTCTGCCTTGCTGGTTTTGCGGAGGTTGCATGAGATACAAAGAGGATGCCCCCCACGCGGCGTTCGCTAAGCGCCTCAATCAAATCTTTGATGAAAGTCGTCACTTACCTGGCTTCAACCAGGGTCGGTACACGTGGGTTCGAGACCAGCTTGCTATGAAGTACGGTGTGGAAGTCACCCGCGAGACAGTTCGGAAGTGGGTCAGTGGAGAGACGGTTCCCCGCAACGAGAAGCTCCGTGCACTTGCAAAACTATTCAATGTCGATGAGGGGTGGCTAGCCTTTGGTGTCCGATCGGACGTGGATCCCCGGCAAGAATCGGACAGGATCCTCGCCGATAGTGGTGTGGTCAGTCTTGTTGCCGGTCTCATACAAATGGCTGGGGGGACGTGCGCCTTGCCTGAGCCTGGGGACCGGAACGAGTTCGTCGATCTCTACGCCATCATCGGGCGTCGGCAGCGCATGATCGCCGTGCGGCTCGGGGATGAGGTTGCTTCGGGCAAGTACAGGTTCTCGTTCCCTAACGAGTTTGCGCAGTGTGTGAACATTGGAGTTGTCAGGACCGGCTTCGCGTGCTTCGACTTGCTTCTCCTCTCGCACGGTCAAATCAAGAGCTATGGCGATCGCCGTGGGCCTCATGTCGATGTAACAGCGACAAAGCGTGAGAAGGGGTGGATGATTGGTCGTACTCCGATTCTCCAGATCACCGACTTCAACGCCGACCTATTACGGCCAAGGTGAACTTCCTGTTTGCTGGTATTATTGTTGGTATCACAATTTCGGTCATTTGAAATTACTCAGGAGTTTCAACGTGTTAGAGACAATTCAAGAGTCCCCTACGGGGCGCCACTTCCCATGCATCTCACAAATCGGCGGCGTTGGATCGCCTGGCGCCAAGAATAGCATCGGGAATTGTACGCTGTACTCACCTCGTTTTCCCCTGCGCATCTTGTTCACCTCCGCTCGATCCATCTTTGTGCGCATCCACCCTTTCGCGAAAGACTTTGCTTGCGGGCTCGATAGTAGAGAAAGCTAGCGGCGCATGAAGAACATTGCATCCGGCTGGCAGACCAACGATAAATCGACAAGGAGATCTGCCTGCAAAATAAGCTAGGGAGGAAAGGATGAATCGCCCACTTGCCGCGCTCGCGGCACTCGCCCTGGCCGCCTTTGGCATCGGCCCCGCACACGCTCAGGCTCCGACCGGAAAGGTGACGGTTTCGACCTCCTTTCCGAAGGACGTAACCGATCCCATCAAGAAAGCCTTCGAGAAGGCCCACCCAGGCGTGACGC
>Ga0310836_100485_pt1 | contig 31949 bp, 18 predicted proteins | sample SM_ome_4_FD_201310 | JGI IMG/M metagenome (GOLD analysis project Ga0310836, IMG submission 201310) | Sorghum-adapted microbial communities enriched on stacked mutant (SM) sorghum from Joint BioEnergy Institute, Emeryville, California... ... | reverse complement strand
TCCTGGCCCAAATAGGCGGCGCGGACCAGGCGGCGGGCAATTTTCCCGCTCTGGGTTCTGGGAAGCTGGGGGACGAAATGGACCTCTTTCGGCAGGAAAGATTTTCCCAGCTTTTCCGCGATCAATGTCCGGATTTCTTCTTTGACCGCATCCGGATCCGGGAGCGTCCCGCCGGGGACGGCAAACAAGACCGGCGCTTCCCCCTTCACTTCATCCGGCACGCCGATGCAGGCCGATTCTTTAATGAGCGGATGCATGACGGCCACCGATTCGAGGTCGGCCGGCCCCAATCTTTTCCCCGCCACATTCATCGTGTCATCCGACCTGCCTAAGATATACCAAAAGCCGTCCCGGTCGATCTTGGCGAAATCGCCGTGATGCCACAATCCCGTCCACCGGCTCCAATAGGCCTCCAAATAGCGCTGATGGTCCTTCCAAAAGGAGTAGGTCATGCCCAAAAAAGGTTTGGTGACCACCAAATCCCCGATGCTGTCCCATACCGGGTTCCCCTGTTGATCGACGACGGCGGCGGCCATGCCCGGAACGGGTCCGTGGAAGGAACAGGGCTTTTGCGGAAGGATCGGAACGCATCCCAGGATCCCGCCGGATATTTCCGTTCCCCCGGAATAATTAATAACCGGGCAGCGTTTTCCGCCCACTTTTTCAAAATACCAAAACCAGGGCTTCGGGTTCCAGGGCTCCCCGGTGGAGCCTAAAATCCTTAAGCTCGACAGGTCATAGGCGTCCGCGGGGGCGGCCTCCTGCCTCATCAGCGAACGGATCACCGTCGGGGCGACGCCGAAGATGGTAATCCGGTGTTTTTCCACGAGCTCCCACAGCCGGTTTTCATCCGGATAGTCCGGGCTTCCTTCATAGATCACCATGGCCGCCCCGTTGACCGCCGTCCCGAAAACGAGCCACGGCCCCATCATCCAACCCAAATCCGTCAGCCAGAACATGCGGTCGTCCTTTTTCAAATCGAAACAAAAATACATGTCGATGGCGTTTTTCAAGGGGAAGCTGAAATGGGTGTGCAACGTCCCCTTCGGTTTGCCGGTGGTGCCCGACGTATAGAGGATCATATAGGGCTCCGTCGCATCCATCGGCTCGATGGGAACGTCTTCCTCAGAGAGGCTCAATACCGCTTCATAATCCAGCCAATTCCCCTCCCCCTTTGTTCCCGCCTCTCCTTCTTGCCGCCGGAGATTGGCGATGACGACGATGTTTTCCAAGGAATGGACCAGCCGCGCGACTTCGGCGGATTTTTGTGCCAGCGGGATGACCTTTCCCCGCCTGCGGAATCCGTCGACGGTGAACAGGCATTTTGCCTCCGCATCCGTGAGGCGCGCCGCCACCGCATCGGTTCCGAACCCGGAAAAACAGGGGACGGCGATCGCGCCGATTTTCGCGCAGGCAAAAAGGATCGCCGGAATTTCCGGGATTTGCGGAACGAAGATCCCGACGGCATCCCCCTTCCGGATTCCCAAGGCTTTCAATCCCGCCGCCAACCGGTCCGTTTCCCGCTTGATCTCGCGGAAAGTTTTCCGGATGACCGCTCCGTCTTCCCCTTCCCAGATGAGGGCCGTCCGCCCGCCGTTCCCCTGATCGATATGCTTCTGCAGGCCGTAAAGATAGAGGTTCGTCAAGCCCCCTTTGAACCACAGCGGCAATTCGGGGCCGCCGGATACGTCCAGCACCCGCTCGTACCCTTTCATCCACGGGATGGACAATTCCTCGAAAACGGCCGGATAAAACCAATCCGGGTCGTTGGCCGCTTTTTCCAGCAAGCTTTCGTACGTTCCGATCCCGTGTTTTTTCATAAATCCGGTCACGTTTGCCCCGTTGACCATCGCTTCGGAAGGATGAAAGCAGATTCCCGATCCGCCCGCATAATCGAAAGCGTTTTCAGTTTGGCCCGTCATAAGATCCCGCCCCCTAAAATTTTTCTAACTATAATTCTTCCATGAACCCCCGACAAAAATCAACTGCAGATGGCAGAATATTTGTGATTTTTTTGCAATATCGACCCCAGCCCGCGGTGAAGAACGCCCGCAAAGGCCGGCCGCGGCGCCCGGCCGTCCACGGATCTTGCGGAACGGACGGGAAACGGGCCGCAAAAAGCGGCGGCGCAAGGCGCACCGTTCCGGAAAAAGCGGCGGTTCCCCGGCACGCATCCAATTCCGGTTCAGGGGCTTGAGGCGCATCCGCATGGAGGTAAAAAATCCCCTTGCCCAGCCGGCAGGGAAACCTCCCGTTTGCCGACGCGAAAAAAGAAAGCCTTTTCCTTCCGGCGCAAAAAGAAGGATCCGGTCTTGCCGGCGGCGCCAAAACCTTTTCCTGTCCTGGCGGCCAATTATTTGCGGCTCGGCGAGAACGTTTTTTTCACCTCCAGGACGATCGGTTCGTCCTTTTCGCCGGCGGTGCCGAGCTTGCCGCGGAAGGCCCGGTCAAGGATCGACCGTTCCAACAGGCCCAATGCTTCTTCCGCTTCCAACAGCCGCCGCCTTTCCGCTTCCAATTTCTTTACCAGGCCGTCCAGCGTCCGGACGATCCGTTTCTGTTCTTCCAGCGGAGGAAGGGGAAAAGGGATGGCGGTCAGCGTGCTTTTCCGGATCGAGGGCACCGAAGTGGCCCGGGTATACCGGAAAAAATCTTCCTTTAAAGACCAATAGAATAAAAATTTATCATCCACATACCGTTCGTCGGCCTTCATTCCCATGAGATTGCTGTCGATTAAGGCCGGGCGCGGCACGATCGCCCGCCGGTTCAGCCGGATCGCCTCGCCGATTTTGGCGAAGATCACCGTTCCCTCCGGGACCGGGTTCGCCTTCATCCGCTTTCTCGTCTTTTCGTCCACCGTAATTTCCGCTTCGGAAAGATAACCGTTTTCATCCGCGTATTTCAAATCCCCGACTTTGTAAAAGGGATAGCCCTTTCCCTTTCCTTTTTCCAGTCCGCCGGGAAAGGGACTCCCCGTGTAAAAATGCACCACCGATCCTAAAGGAACCCACTTCCAATTTTCGGGGAGCGGGCGTCCGTTTTGTCTTGCGCAGTCGGACGGCGTCTCTTCCCGGCCCCCGTCCTCCGGCCCGTTCGGCCCGAAATAGCCGATGAAGGCCTTTTGCAGCAATCCCGCTTTCCGCAAGGACAAAGATTCCTTTACCTCCTCGATCAGCATTTTCGCCCGCTCAATCTTCCGCATGAAGAGATCGATTTTTTCCACGATCCGCTTCTGTTCGGGCATCGGGGCGACGGCCAGGGGCATTTTTTTCAAATACTTGAAATGCCGGCTGTATCCCCTGTCCGGGAGGGGAATGTTTTTCAATAAATAATAAAAATATTTCGGGTCGATGAAAGAAACGGGCCGGAGGATTTTCGTCCCCTCCGCGCCGGCGACAAAATCGAAATCCACCCATTTGATGCATCGCGTATGGTCGCCGAAGATGACGACGGGCAAATCCCCGGAAAAACGGAATTCCTCCTGATCGGTGTAACCGGCGATGAACGGCTGGCCCTGATCGACGACGGGCAGCCTGCCCTCCTTCCGGTATTTTTTCTTCGGCAGCTGTTTTTTCCGCTCAAAATAATGGATGACCACTTTATCAAAAAAAACCCATGCCCAGCCTTCCGGCAGCGGATACGGTTCCATTTCCTTCGGGACGAAAAATCCGTCCGGAAATTTTTCCCGGGATTTTTCCTTTGCCAATTTCAAGCACCTCTTATTTTCGTTCACAAAACGTCCTTTTCCTTCCGCGGAACCGCCGCCGTCCGGTTGGAGACGGCGGAGATTTTGATGCCTTCTCCCCGTTTGGAATCGTCCGACGGACAATCTCATCCGGGAGAGAAGAATGGCCGGTTTCCGGAAATTTGCGGGCTCCTCCCGCGGTTTCGCTGGGAAAGCGGCAAAAAACGCCGGCTGCCGACGGGAGTTCCGTTTTGTTTTTTCGGGACGCATCATCCCTCTACGGGAATCCCGTTCTTGTTTTCTCGGAAAACATGGTCCGCCGGCGGAATTTCCTTCTTAATTTTTTTACGGAAGAAACCGCAGTCCAAAAGGGACTCGGAAACGGGATCCCCCAGCCTTTTTCCCGGATCCGTCCGTTCTGAACGGAAAGACGTCTACCCCCGTCTTGTATCCGGGGGAACTTTTTCCCGGAACCGTCCATCCTGAACCCGGCCGGCCGCCTTTTGCCGATTCCGCATGTAACATTTCGCGGAAAAAGGCGGGATCATAGGATATATTTGCCGATCAGCCGGTCCAGCTTTCGGATATCCACTTTTTTGTTTATGTTCAGCTTGAACGTCCCCGCTTTTGTCCACAGCTCCAATTCCGCGTTGACATCAAGCAGCCCCGCATTTTCCGAGGAATACATGATGATCGATTTGAAAGGGATGGTATAGATTTCCACCTTTTTCCCGGTGAGGCCCTGCCGGTCGGCGATAATGAGCCTTTTATTGGTAATGACGGCCACGTCCCGGATGGTCTTGTAGGCCGCTTCCGCATATTCCCCATCCACCAAGATTTCATTGACCTCTTTCGGAACCGGCACTTCTTCAAAAAACGTCCATTCCATGATCGCGTTCAGTCCTGCCATTTTCATCCCTTCTCCATCATGGTTTTTCATAATAAATGTATCATCCCGGCTTGAAAAAATCTATGCGGTCCCCGTTTCCCTATTGCTTTTTTCCCCTTTTCAAAGAAAATGGAATTGAGGAGGAGATGCAGCATGATCAAGGTGTTATTCGTTTGTCTGGGAAATATTTGCCGTTCGCCGATGGCGGAGGCGGTTTTCAAGCATTTGCTGGAAAAAGAGGGACTCGCCGGGCATTTTACCGTCGATTCCGCCGGGATCGGCGGGTGGCATACGGGCGAAAAACCCCACCAGGGGACAAGAAAGATCTTGGATGAGAACGGGATTTCCTATGAAGGAATCTACGCGAGGCAAATCCGCAGGGACGATTTGCGGGAATTCGATTACATCCTCGTTATGGATGAAGAGAATTACGAAGACGTCCTCCGCCTCGATCCCGGGGCGAAAGGGAAAGTCTTCCGTCTGCTCGACTTCGTTCCCGGCAAAAAGGGAATGGACGTCCCGGATCCCTATTATACGGGAAGATTCCGGGAAGTTTACGAATTGGTTCAAGAAGGCTGCCGAAAATTTTTGGAACACTTAAAACGGGAGCATCCGCTCCTGACAAAGGCAGGCCATTGATCCGCTTTTCCCGCGCCTTTGGCTTTTTCGCCACGTGCGCGGATCGTGAACCGGAAAAGGCCGCCAATCGGCCGCCCAACTTGGGGTTCATCCTGCGGGGGGCAAGGGAGAGAAAAGCGGGAACCGGGAGTATTATTCCGGATTCGTGCCGGCCCGCGCCCTTTCGGTGACGAACGTCTAAAACAAAGGGACCTGGTTTTCGCATCCGGCGCCGGCAGCGGAAGGGTTCGAAATCCCTTCCGGATTTGAACGTCGAAACATGCGGAATCGGCTTGTCGTCCGTATCAGCATCCGACGTCGGCTGCGGAAGGGTTCCTGTACAGTATATCGGCCAGCCTTTTTCCCGTCATCCCGGCAAGCGGACCGGGCGTCCGATAAAAAATGGACGGGATTTTGCAAAAAGCCGCGCCCGGAACAAGGCCGGGCCGCCGGGAAGGCCAAAAGAAGGCCGTGAAATCATGGAATCTTGGGATCCGACAAAAGAAAGGGGCGTCCGCCGTCCCATGCCGGGGCGTGCGGAAGCCCCTTTTTTCCGTCCGACCGCCGGATCCCGTTCATGCCCGTTCCTTCGATCCTTCTTCCAATAGCTTATGCAACGCCCTTTCATAAATTTGGTAATCTTCCTTGCTGAAGAGGGTCATGACCACCTTCTCCAGCGGATCCGCCTTTAAAAATCCGACGATCGCCTTCAGGGCGACTTCCGCCGCCAAATCCACGGGAAAGCGGTAAGCCCCGGTGGAAATGGAAGGGAAGGAAATGCTCTTTATCCCTTTTTCCTTTGCCAATTTCAGCGAATTCCGGTAACAATTGGCCAGCTGTTCCATTTTCCATTCCCGATCCTTCCCGTCCCAGATCGGGCCGACGGTGTGGATGACGTATTTCGCCTTCAGCCGGTAGCCCTTCGTAATCACCGCCTCGCCGGTGGGCAAAAACTCCCCTTTCAGCTGCTCCCGACGGATCTTTTTGCATTCTTCCAGGAGTTCCGGCCCGGCCGCCCGGTGGATGGCTCCGTCCACCCCGCCCCCGCCCAGCAGGGAACCGTTGGCGGCGTTGACGATCGCCTCCGTTTCCTGGCGGGTGATGTCTCCGGTCACGAGCTCCAGCACGCATCCGTTCACGTTTGCGATCATCCCGGTTTCCTCCTTTTCCATCAAGGTTGATGATCTTCTTTTTTAATCCGAGCGGTGTTCGGCTCGAACAAAGGTAAAACGACCTCTCTTCGCCAGCCCGAAATAGATTGTACAACCTGCAAGCCCATTTTCCTCATCTGGTAATTCAGATAAACCAGCATGTGGGGTAATAGGAGAAATGAATATTGCGGTTAAAGAAACCTTCTTTAAATATTTTTCAACTCCCCAAAATTACTTTTCATGCCATTAATTCAATTGAATCAATGGGAAGCAAAGTGATGAACTTTAGCCTTAGTTATAACTTATCAAATTTTAGACTTTCAATTAATTTATCTACAGGATCCCTAGATTTAGCAATTCGATCTAAAGTTCCTCCGTGGTTTTCCTGATATTTAGACATAAACTCAATTAGATATAAAAAATTTTCCTGAAGTACTTCATTACTAATATTTACTCCTTTTAGAGCTGCAACATCATTAGTTGAATAATAAACCTTTTTTAACATTTTTATCGAAACTAACATGCCAAGATGAAATCTAAATTGTACAAAATCGCTATATTTTTCGTCTGTTTCTTTTATAAATCTTTCAATACGTTTCATAATTTCAATACATACTAAATAAACATCTAGTCCTGAATTTTCATTAAACACTCTTTTGTAATCATTATCATGTTTTATTAACGATGATGGCCTTGCTCTTGCGTTATCAGGTTCTTTCAGAACTATTGACATAACAGATTGCGCAAGATAAGGAATACTTATTATTCTTTCTAATGGTTTTCCTAAGTTTTTATAATAGTTTTTCCTCCTATCGTAATACCATCCGAACTGTAACAAATAATCTTCTATGTCACGCTGTATCCTATCTAGAGCTCTCAAAGAAGCAGTAGGAATAGCAATTTGATTGTTGGTAGCTTTAATTATGCGATCTCTTGATTCAGGGTCTTGAGTTACAATAATTCGAATCAACACAGCTCTATTTTCATTTTTCCATTTAGATTTATTTTTACTCAAATAATTATATATAGTCGTTGTTGTTTGTAATCCATTTACAATCTGTACATCATCTAATGTAATAATTTTACCAGCTATACTTGCTCGAGAAGCCAATATTGTAACCCCATTGTTTAGATACCAAAAATCAAGTGTATCTTCATTTTCTAGTGATTTTCTTATATCTTTATTAACCTCAACTTCCCCCTGGTAGTCACGAACGTTTGACTCAAAAATGTACCTTCGTAAATTTCCTTTTTCATCAGTTACAAAATCGTAATAATCGGTTAATTTGGATAGTACGATATAATCGTCTTCCCCTCTAGAAATATAATTTTCTAAAAAACGTAGTTGTAATGTATAAGTCTTCTCAGTACGTGCGGCATCTAAAAGTTGGCGGGCTCCAACAAATTCAAATGTGCATTCAGCACCAGTAAACCTAGATAAAACAATTTCTTCAAGGTTTTGGGATTTAGCATTAACTTTAGGGTGAATTTCTTCTATATTGCCTTTACTTACATAGACAATTTTCACATATAGTTTTGGGTGCTTAACTTGAAGTTGAAGATATATCTTTTTAAATAATTCTATTTTTCGAACAAACAAAGAGTTATACCGAGTTAGTAACTCTTTCTCTTTTTTAGATAAATCAAAGATATCAATTGCAGTAGAAATAATTTTATCGATAGCCGATTCACTAAAAGTTTCAGATTGTTTAGCTTGAATGAGATATAGAATTATCTCTGGATTTCTTTTTATTTCATCTGTATTAAAATCCTCGTTTATTAGCTCATCATTTACGAATATAAAAATACCATCAATTCCTCCATCATTTCCTGCACCAACTTTACCGCTTTCTAATTCTTCATAGGATAAATCATAATTTTTTAGAACTTGTTCAAAAGAAAATATTTCGAAAAATTGATCTTCCTTAATAGTACTTGCTATTTGTGTCCGACGTTGTTCGAGTAATGAATTTAAAACGATAACATCATTATTGGACATTCTTTCAACTCCTTTTTTATATTTTAGTCATCTATTACTTCCAACCTTCCATTAAATGTTTTCTTTTTTCATGACTTTCTAACACTTTTGCACAACTTTCCCAGTCAACTATACCGACGTTTACATGGTACCTTAATTCAAAAGGATGCTGCTTAGGAATTGCATCAATTTTTCTTTTATCTTCCTCAATTTCATTTAATGCGACATGAACCCAAACATCTTCTAAAATATCGGGAATCTGTCCGAAAAAACTATGAATATTTGCAAGTCTTTCGGAAAGTAAGGAGTGTACCCTGTCTTCAACCGATCATTTATATCTCAAATTGTAGATATATTTATCATAAACCTGCCCAATACGTTGGATCCTGCCTTTACGCTGCTCAAGTCTCGTCGGGTTCCAGGGTAAGTAAAAGTTTACCAGAAAACCTAAAGTCTGCAGGTTTAACCCTTCACTGGAAGCATCGGTATCAACTAATTTCTTTACTTTCTTCATTAACTAGCTAAATTATGCAAGAATATAACTTCTTACTTATCCTAGTCTTTAAAAAAAGTACTTAACTTATAAAATAATAAAAATCCTAGGTAAAATGAAAATAAATTTATTCCACTCCTAATGACTTAAAAACAGCATCTATTGGACTTTGATAAAATGAGATTTGAAATTTAGAAAACAATTCAGGAGGTACAGTTGGAATATCCCCGGCAGAAGCCATGGGAAGCAATACCTTTTTTGCCCCGGCGTCAAAACATACTTGTAACACATTAGCTAACTCTTCTACTTTATCGATTGTGCCACTAATACTAATAGAACCTAATGGTACTAACTGACTTTGAACAGGTTTGTTTAAAGCACCGGAGCATAAAGCAATAAAGGCTGCGAGAGATAATTCTCCTGTTAAGCCTACACCATGTATATCCTTCACATACATAAGGTAATCTTTCGTAGTAGTACTTATACTGCCACTAATAGATTTGCTGTTCGCTTTAAAGTAGCGGAAAGCCATTTCAATGCTCTCTTTTGCCTCTCTATCCGTACCCAGACCGGTTTTTTCAAACTTGCCACTACCACTTACCACTTCCGTTTCAATTTTGTAGACGCCAATCATTCCAGATTTTCCTCTGGCGACGGTATACACATGTCCAGGCTTGCTGAGACCTTCTGGAATTATTTTACCGCCCCCTTGTTCAGGTACAGAAACAAATTTCTCTTCCATCGTATCTTTATCTATGTATGAGAAGTGCACATCGTAAAATTCCATACCACCAATCTTCTTAAGTTGTTCTTTCACTCTTCTTCTACCTTCTAAGGCATAACGCAAGATCTCTTCCACATCTTCTTTCGTGTACTTTCCATGAGGATAAATAAGTTTAATCAATCCTGAAACCGTTTTGCGGATAGCGATCGTATCTCTCTGATTGAGATTATTTCCAAGTTTAAAAAAATGATCTATAGCATCTGAAAAAGAGTATTTTCTCATCTCTCTAAAAAACTCAGCCAGGTAATCGGTAATAAACCCATACTCATCAGTTAAGTATTCGGGACGCATCTTGGGAATTTCCCACCCAGGAATATAGTAGTGCATTCGGTCAAAAAAGGCGGCATCATTAGCCATCGCTTCTGGAAATGGATCAAATAAATGTGATGTTTTTAGCAACGCATCCACACTTTGATTAATATTGCCGACAAATACCATGGAGGCAGAGGCGTTTTTCTCTTCTCGACCTCTAGCAAACGAACCGGAAGCCATGTAATCTTTCATAATTTGAATACCATCTTTGTCCTTAAAAGTGATACCCGCTACCTCATCAAATGCGACGGTATCCCATAAACCAACCAAACCAATTTTACGTGTGGACATGTTGTAAAACAGGTTAGCCACCGTTGTTTGACCACCTGAGACCAGAATCGAATTAGGGGAAATCTCTTTGTATACATGGGATTTCCCCGTTCCTCTAGGCCCCAATTCGCAGAGGTTATAGTTGTTTTCAACAAGAGGAACCATTCGTTCCAACATATGCCATTTGACTCTATATTCAAGCTGTGTGGGTTCCATTCCAATGGAACGGATAAGTACATCGATCCACTCATCTTTTGTAAAAAATCCTCTTTGGTTCAGTAGTTCCTGGATATCCATATTGGGCATTTGGATGGGAGTAAGGCTGCTAATATTAAAAGGACTTGAATCTTTATCCAACTCATCGTAGTGATATTCCATTTTTATTATGCACCAAATACCACCTGCCAGTAGCTTTTCATATTTCTTAATATAATCTGATGAGATAACCACTCTTTTTATACCGAGGTTGGAAAACTCCGCTTCATAGACATCTTTTTTCTCATTTAATTTAGCCGTAATTTTGTCAATAATCGTATATTTACCTAATTCTTTGATTTTAGACTTAATCTTCTCTGCTTCATCCGGTCTGACAAAATTATCCGCTAATATCTTTTTTACCATCTTGATGCCATCATTAATACTGTCTTCATCGTCCGTTGCACAATACATACCCAGCAAATATTCAAGAACATAGACAGGTACATTAGCCCCTTCTTTAATTTTTTTTGTCAAGTCTTTTCTTACAACTTTACCAGAGAAGTGTGAACATAACTTTTTACTCAAATCGTCCATTAAAGCACCTCCCCGCTATCTTAAAAACCAAAATCATCAGAAAAAGCAATATCTATGATAAACGGGATTTTATCGTAGATTTTGTCGACATCCTGATCTTCGTCTTCAAGAATGAGGTAGTAGTTCTTTGTTTTATCGTATTTCATGTTTTTCAGGACAAATTTCTCCTTATAGGTACGTTCAAGAGGCTGTTCAGACTGACTGTCAGCAATAATAATATTCTCGTTAGAGATGCGTTGTCCTTCCTCATCAACGAAGTAGAGTTTTAATCTTAAAGGAAGTTTTTTATGCTCCACTTTTTCCGTTTGGAAAAACTCCAAGTAGGTAATCATGCTGGTTATCTTTCTAGAAATACTGCTTAACTTCACCTGTACTTTTCGAACTTCATTTTCCTGAGAATCACTGCGGTCATTTTTATATTTAATTACTGGAACGACAATTTCTTGGAGCATGGCACCACCATGGATATAATTAGCACCCTCCCCTTGTCTCCTATATCGCATTGTTCCCCGGGGGGTCACCACATATTTGCCACTATTCTCTCCAAAAATATAATCAAGGGAGATGGTTAACGTATCGCTCCGTTCCACAAATTGATCAGAAATGATAAAACGTCTTTTTTCAAGATCACCAATCTCTGTTAGGCGCGCTGTTTTATCCGCTTCTTGCAAACGGCTTCTTTTATAGATAAATCCATGATCTGCCGTAATATAAATGTACGTGGCACTGACATTATTTACCAGGTGATTGATTAACTGGGATAGTTCCATAATAGCTTCTTCAGCCGCTTGAAATACCTCATGTTCCGTGGCAGCATGATCTCCACGTGCATCAATGGTGTTATGATAGATATAAATCACTTTTTTCCCTTGAATGGTTTTTCTTAATTGATCACGCTTCATTCCTTTTACATCGCTAAATGAGATAGCTATAGCATCTCTTACCTTAGCTTGTAGAATCTTCTCCCGTTGTGCTATACCCGACGTGCTTTGACCATCAATACTGATATTTAAACCGGAATCATATGTTAACGACTTATACGGAAGCAATGCTGCCATCCCCAGTGCTGTAAAAGAAGGGACAACCCCTTGAATTGCTAAAATATCTGCGATCCCCTTCCGCTCATGGTTTAAGCGATCACACAATTCCTGTGCTATTTCAAAACGGAGAGCGTCAGAAATGATGACAAATACCCGCTCATCCCGATTGACAAAGGGTTGTACAAACTCTCGGAAAAACTCCTTCTGCTGTGCAATACCCGGTAATGGCCAATGATTGCTTAATTTTTCATGTACTGCATTTGACCAGTAGATGGAGAGTTCTTCAAGGAACCCATTAACATACGTATTTTCAATCAGTTCTTTTAATGGGAAGAAGAGTTCTTGGTAACTAATCTGGTCATAAGCAACATAAAATTTTCGATAGGCCTGATCTAATAAGTAAAACTCACTGACATAATCTTCAAACAGCTCGTTAGCTTGTTTTTGTTTGAGTTTATGCTTGCACCTATTAAATGTTTCTAATAATGTTAATGCCCATAATAGAGTCTCATACTCATATTTATATCGATTGAACCAATGTAACTTTCTTCGTGCAGTAATAATTTGACGATAGGAATCAAAATCTTGAACTAATTCAGTCAGGTGCTGGGCAATGCTTTGAATAAAGTAATGGTCAAAGAGAGGAAATGTATCGCAGTGTATAAAATCATCTGTCTTCCATTCTGTTAGGTACTTGTTGAGATTAAGTTCGTCTTGAATTATTACAGCCCACCGATCGAAATAGACATGATCCTGAGAATGATGCATAAATTGATTGATAAACACAAGACTATTAGTTCCCATCGATAACAGATAGGATTTCCATTCTTGAGGCACAGCAGTATTTAAACCATCAGCCAAATGGGTGATCATAAAGGAAATCATCAGTTGTTTTAACGATTTTTTTTCTCTCGTAAATCCATAATATTTCTCAACCAGGGACCAAAAGGCTTGTTCATCACCAAATTTTTGAATCGATTGCCAATAGATATTCTCCTCATTTAGCTCTTCTATCAATAAGGTTTTTAATATTTCATCCAGGTTAAGTATATCCACCTTACATAAAGTGGCTAGTACAGCAAGATGAACCTTCTCTTCTGTCCACTGATCCACTTCATAAGCAGCAAACTTGGCGTAACGCTCTTTATTATTGAAAAATTTGAGATAACGTTTAAATGCAGGACGTAACGATTCATCATCAATTCCTAAATCCTGCATGATCACGCTTGATTTATCCGTGCTGAATTCGACGCTATATTTTAAAGTATCGATGAGCCAGTTTTGTCTCGGGGACGGCTTAGCTTGATTGGAATAGACCAGAAAATGAGAGTTTGGATCCACTTTCTCTATCTCGTACTTTGTACGAAAGGCGTTATGATCATTTAATTTTAAAACACGAACCCCATCTAAGTTGAGATGGTCTATGTCCTCAACAAATTCTCCTTCAGGATCATACCAGAACACAATATGGCGTTTTTTCCCATCCGTTAATTCTTTTTGAAAAATTCCTTGCAAGGCTTGCAGGATTTGCTGTAGATTCATTGTTCTCCCTCTTTTACATTCACATTGGATGATGTAAAAATAGAGATTCAGCAGGCCTAATTTCCCGCTGAACCTATTATGGATTATAAATCAATGTCTGCCAAAAGATCCATTTTAAGCGGTTTTTTCCCCCCGCCTTGGGGTACTTCGATGTTTTGAAACTTATTGTAATTCACTTTGACCCCATCATCCAAATTGATGGCAATCTTTTGATTAGCTACGTGCCCCAATACCTCGTCATATTGCTGACACTCCAAGATCTGCTTCTGGATCTTTTCTTTTTTCTTCCGGGCCTGATTTTTTTCCCTAGTCGAAACATCCGACTCAATGATTGTATCCAAACGTATCATTTCCGCTTCGTATTTGCGCTGCAACAGATGTAAATAATCGGTGCGGACCCGAGCCACTAATCCCTCATCATAACGGTGCATGTAGATCAGGGCTTTAAAGCCATTCTGTTTTCCGCTGTCAAAAAGCCAATAGATCGGACGCTTTTTGTATGTTTGGACATGGTCTTTGTAGAAGTCTTTCAAGAAATAACGACGTATGGCTTGCCGTGCTGTTTCATTCGCTTTCTTACCCAATGTATCAGCAATAAAATTAAGGTTCTCCTCAAGATTTTCTGCTCCGAAAGTCACTCTAACAAACTCAACAAAGCGGGTGACAATGTCGTCATCGAAATATTCATCATCAGTAATGGGTATAATATTATCCTCATCTGCATTAAATGTACGGTAACGGCTTGGGTCAAACTCTCCCCCAGCAAATACTAACCCCTCTTCATCCAACGAATATCGACCAAACATACATCCTACCGCATAAGAAATGAACGATTTGACGTCCCGCTCCCGGTCTGCTTTTCTAATGGTTATTTCTTCATCAGGCACTTCTGGGGTGAGTTCTTCTTCTAAGCCGTAAATTTCAATAAAGATTCGGTTCAACTCTTCTTCATTAGCCTTAAGTTTATTAAATTGTTTCTCAGTATATTCAGCCCAATTGTTATATGCTTGTTCAATAGTTTTAGCGTCTCCTTTATGAGTTAGAAATGGATGTTTTTTGAAATCCCAAGAGGTTTCAAAGGAGTCCCAGTCAGTTTTAGTCCTATTTATTAATTCTACAGTTAAATTTTTTATGACTTCTTTGAAAGAGAAGATATTAGTAGTAACTGGTATAGTTTTAATATGACCTACTTCAAATTGCATTGTTTGACTTACAAACTTTAAAAAATGTGAAGAAACTTTTCCTGACAAAAATGCTAACATCACATACATCTCATCTTGATTATCAACAAAAACAGCAGAGCTACCATTAATTAAAACATTGCCTTTTGGTAAGTATCGAACACCAAAGCGAAATGAACTTAAAGCTGACCATGTAATGCCTTCTTTAAAATTATAATTTGGATTTCGAAAAGTAGAACGTTCATATTTTTTTAATCTTTCACCATTATTTTCATAGTCAACTAAATATTCATGGTTTCCATACCACTTTCTAAAATCGCCACCTTTAACACATGGAAACCATTTTTTTACATTATAATTTTGAACAAGTGCAGTCCTAGTTACATCTACTTCATACCAGTATCTTAAAAACATGTCATTATTACCAGTTGTTGTTCCTAATTTAACCTCATATAATTCTCCTAAACTAGGATTATTTTTATATATCTGTAAGTCTTTATCAGTCGCCCAATAAGCAATTGGTGAACCCGGAATATCTTTGAAACCTTTTTGAATCTTAAAATAGTAATTTTTTATCTCAAAAAATTGCTTTTCCTTTAATGCAGGATTTAAATAGTCAACTAACTTAATATATGTTCCGCAATAATCGATTAACTCTATTTTTCTTGCAATATAAGCAGTACATTGCACTACTTCTCCACTAATTTCCTCAAATGCCCTTGGGCCAAGATGTATCATACACTGAATTATTTGTTGAGTTAATATTTTTTTGCGCAATCTCTCATAGCTACCTAAAAACATCCAAGAATGTTGAGTAATTACAGCAATAAATTTTGATTTTTCAGCTAATTGATATATTCTCTCAAGAAAAACTGCATATAAATCTGATTTTGAATCAGGAAATCTTCTATTAATATAATCTTTTAAATTTCTATTCATTCCTTTGGAATTCATATATGGTGGATTCGTCACTACCACATCATACTTCTTCATAAACAATTTCGCCTGTTGAACAAGTGGTGGAAATTTCTCAAGAATAATATCACGATACTGTAACTCAAATAAATCGGTTGTTGAATCGTTACGTATTTTTTCTATACGGTGTACTATTTCCTCTAAATCTATATCCTTCACTTCCAAGATAGATCCATATTCTTTGGCATCATGAAATAATTCTATTAAATATTCAACATCTTTTCGTAACTTATCGTCAGTACCAACAAAATAGTCAATTGCTTCTTTTGGGATACCATTACTTTCCTGAATTGCACATAAGTTTAGTCGGATTGATTCGCGGAAAATGCGCCGATTGTAACTACGTGCTTTCATCATCACTGAAAAATAAGCAAGCTGAGCAGCTCGGTCATCAATGTCTAATCCATAGAGGTTTTTTTCTAAAATAAGTTTGGGAATTTCCGAAGGAGCATAACCTGCACTTAAATAGATTTGATACAATACATCAAACGCATAGACAAGAATATGGCCGCTACCCATAGCTGGATCTAAAATGGTAATTTGTTCAGGATCTAAATTCTTGTTCTTCAACTTTTCTAGTTGTGCTTGTACCTCTGGTTCTTGTTCAGCTTCTTCTAAGTAATACTTCCACTGCTTTTTCAATTCTTCATTGGGATGGGATTCTAACCATAGACGACCAAGAGAGTTTTCCACCATAAATTGAACAATCCACTTGGGTGTAAATATTTGCGTGGCAGCAGGAATATTTTCTTTGGTAATTTTTTTGTTATTCTTTAGTCCAGCAAAAACTTCATCTTTCTTCTCGGAAATGTAAAATTGATACAACCACCCAATAATTTCCACTTGCTCTTTCCAATCTTCTTCCGGAATCATTGTGACAAGTTTTCTAATCACGGAACCTTCGTGTAGCAATTGGTTTGGTAATAATAGTTCAGTATAATCATTAATTTTTTCAAACATGATAGGTAAAATGTCATGTAAAGCGTTACATTGCTTAATTAGCAGATACTTATATAATCCTTCTCGGTCGTTTGCATCTTGATACTGATAAACTTTCTCTTTATCAATGTCTAAATCAATATTTAAAGCCTCAGCGATGATATCCGGTTCTGTTTTTCCTGGTTGTTCAGATGATAGTATTCGGACACCGATAGGCAAATAATCGTTTACTTCCATAAAACGTAAAGCAATAAAACGGTTAAACCATGTGTATGCTACTTCCTCAATCACCTGGTCAAAGCCTTTTTCCTTAATCTTTTCAATAAGATGATCCCGTTGTTTTTTTTCTTGCTCGGTGAAAAAAATATGGTTAACCCGGAATCCGCCTTCAAATACTTCTGGTTCTTTGATTTCATTCCGAGTAATACCCAATTCATAAGCTCTCTGTTCTATTTCGGCCAAAAGCTGTTTCCGTGCTTGAGTAGCAAATTTCTTAATGGCTGTCTTGTTCATTACTTGATCCTCCGTTTCGATTAATAAGGGAAGGAAGGAGGAAATCCCCTCCTTCCGATAATTAGATGAGTCGAATGATCGTATCCTCCTTCAACTCCTCTTTAAGACGATTCCTAAGTTGCTCAACAAGCCGGTTAATATCCTCTTCAGTTTCAATGGTTGATACCCCTCGGATGATGCTGGAAACACTGATATTTTTCTGTTTCTTAATTTTATAAACTGTTTTTGTTTCCCCGGAAATAATCGCAACACCGCTATCCTTATCATTGTTCACTGATTTTACTTTAGATTCATTCTTTTTCTCCTGTTCAATGTACGCTTCGATTTCTTTAAAGCAGCGAAGTTTGACACGATCACTTTCTTCTTTCATGGCGATGGCTTCGTAGAAGTTATTCACTCTATCTATTCGTTCTAATAGATCATCAAACAGTGTTTTAAATCGGGTAAGTAATTGATCTTTAAAAGGAAGGGCTTGGAGTTCTTCAACTACTCTCTGGTAGTCACTTTTGATTACTTCCCGGACAGGTTCACACTCCATTTCTAATAGATCCGTAAATTTCTGCACAAATTGATCAATTAAATCAGGCAGGAGGTGGATTTGACCATAAGGATGTTGTTGATATACGATGGATTTCATTTTATTAACGATGGAATGAATTTCTTCATCAATGAGATATGTTTTGCTTTTTTCATAAATCTCCAATTTTTCTAAGGCGTTGTCAAAGATTTGTTGTTGGGAAACTGAGGTGTTTTCCGTATCAAAGAAGTGCTTCACATCTTCAACATTATCGGCATAATCCAGAAAGTCATCTCTCAGGCGATATGCTGTATTATACCACTCCGACGTATCCTGGACGTTGAGGAGCTGTTTCATGATTTCTTTACCACGTTCCAACACGTTCTTACCGGGATAAGGTTTTTTGTCATATTTGTCCAACAAGCGTTCTACTTTGTGCAGTTCCTCTTTTATCGCAGAGTTAAAGACTTGTCGCAACCCATCTTCGTCACCAGGCAAAGCAGTCCGTTTAAATAATTCTCTGGCCAATTCTTTTACATTTTGAATATATTTCTGAGGTGTTTTTTCCCTTTCTTTGATAATAAGGCGTTCTACATAATCCCTTTTGGTTAAGTAGTTTATAAGGTCTTTATCCGTAATTTGAACATACTGCTGATTTAGTTGAAGCTTTATCTCTTGGGCTTTAAATAGTTTAATGATACAAGCCACAATATCTTCTTCCAGCCAGCCATATGGGATGTTAGTAAAGTGATTGATGATACTTTTCAGGGTCATCGTGATATTTCGCTGGCTGTTGCGCTTAATATAGGCATTAATTTCATCAATCGCCAGTTTATTCGGATCTTCACCAAGCTCCAATTGAACAACGGAGTTATCCACTAGATTGGATAAGTTTTTATAATCTATATGCTCTTTTATATAATGGAGCTTATTATACAATGCGTCGACTAGAACCTTAAAGGCTTCATTAATCCGTTCTTCCGGGTTTTTCGCTTTTAAGTTAAGTAGTTGGTTATTTACGTAAAACTCCCCTTCTTTTAGCCCCTCTATAAGTAGTTCTTTTACCCGCTTTCTTCGATCCGTTGCCTCCCTCCTCTTTCTTGCACGGATGTCTTCAATCACATCTGTAGCTGTTGAACCGCTTATTTTACGCAGATAGGTCTCAATTTTTTTCGCTTCTTCCATCTCTTCGATAACGGAAGTATCTGAAGGAAGCCTAATGATGATGTTATTTTCCCGCATGGACATTAGCTTAAGTTCAGCTTCCGTTAATTCTGTATGGCCGTCATAGTAAGGGGTAATTACTCTTATTCCAAATGTGTGACCTTGCTGGCGTAATGGTTGATCATCTATATACGTATTAAAAGGAAAGTGATAATGGGAAGAATAGCGATACTTTTTTTCTGCATATATGTCTTCAAAAATCGTTAAACCAAGTTCATGAATCACTTCAGTTGAATCGATAAGTATGCTTTTAATTTCACGGTTGACATCCTGTTCGTCATTGGTTAAGAAAATATATTCTTCCCCGTTTTTCTGTACCAGTGATTGATCAATCAATCGTTGTAAAGATGACTCAACTTTTTTCTTGATCTCGATTTTATCGTCGTCAATGTGCCTTACCATCAAAGTGGCGATGTTTTCAATGTTACCAGGCATTTCTCGCACATATTTTATTAAAAACAGCAGTTTCAGAACTTCCACATCATAGTCCGTTAATCGCGTGTTTTGTTTGGCTTGGATAATCACCGAACGAATATTGGCATCCAAGAATGATTCAATCGTCTCATAAAAGGCAGAGAACGGAACTAAAAAGCCGATTTCCTGATTAGCGTACTTTACAGCTGATTCTTGGAAAGCGCTAAGCAATGACCGCTCCCCTTCGGCCAGATGCTTACCGGCGGCCCCATGAATTCTGATCCCAGTAAACACTTTCTGAAGCAATTGGAACTGATAGGGCACAAATGGGTAGACATCCACAAAGTCATCTTCATTTGTAAATGTCTTCATTTCGGGTGTATCCTTAAAGGTAATTAAATTGTTGATAATGGACCGTTTTTGAGGGAAAAGTAGCTGCAGGGTTTTGCGTGCTGTCTCATTTTTTTGCAAAATACGCTTGCGAATTACCTCATCCACATTTGCACTGGACAGGCTGATACGGGTATCAAACCGCCCTTGGATTTTGGAGAAATCATTCCCTTTCACCTTAGTGATCGAGTCGATTTCCTGCTGACTGGTGACAATCACCCAGCACTTGCCTCCGCAATAAATCCCTAACTGTTCCACAACGGTTTGAAGGTTAAGCATAAGTTGTGTATCGTCGCCAACATATTGGCCCATCTCATCGACCATGAAGACAACATGATGATTACTGCCTTTGCTTTCAATATATTCTTTAACCCTTTGCGCGAATTTTTCAATACTTAAACTATAGTTTTCTTCTGCTTTGTTATACCAGTTACGGGCAGCTTCTTCACTCATTTTAGTGGTTTGAGCCAAAGCTGCAACGATTGCATCCTCTTCAAAATAAAAGTCTTCGCGGGATTCTTCCCATGTTTTTCCGGAAATATTTTGAAAAGCTTTCTTAAAATCGTCATAGACCCCTTCTTTTACAAGTTGCCGTTCAAGGTCAGCCACCCACGGTATAGAGCCGCAAAAGCCTTGCATTTCGTTAAAAACCTTATTAAACACCTTGAGAATAGAATCTTTATGCAACTTCGAATCTGAGTCTGACTTGGCATCGATGTTAAACAGGATCACATCGGTGGAAATATCCCCTACTTGCTTCATGTCGGCAAGGACCATCGGATCTTCAATTTTATCCTCAAAGAAAGAGACGGCTGTTTTACCCTTCACCTTTTTATTGGCCAGTAAGTAAGATAATATCTTAAGGAAGTGAGATTTACCTGAGCCAAAGAAACCTGAAATCCAGACACCCATTTTATCAGTATGACCAACTATCCCCTTTTTATAGGACGCGAAGAAGTCACTGAAGTGATCTAGCAGTTCACTGGTCACTACATACTCATCCAGTTCCTGATAGATGTTTGATTCATCATCCTGCCCAACTTTGATGACTCCCTTAATTTCCCGGTCAATCGGCTTTTGAAACATGTCTTTAATAATCATAATGAGCCCCCTTGACTGTTTACTTTTCTATCAACTGAAAGGCACGGTAGTAGTTGTCATCCTTAATCTCATTAAACAAGCTAAGCTCAAGTCCATCATAGGAACCAGGAAAGAACATGACCACCGGTACATGGTCGACGGCACCATGCAAGTTATTCAGAATGGTATGGGAACGGATAATAGGATATACTTTGCCTACTCCCGTGATAAAGATCACACTGTTTGGTTTGACCCGCTCCACAATATAATCGACGATTAGGTCATTTTTCAGTGTTAAGCGCAAAGCTTTTTTGATTGCGTTAATGATATAATCGCTGCCCTTCTGCTCTTCCAACTCAAAAGCTTTCTGCAAATATCCTTTTTGCTCTAGGATCTCAAGCATGATCTCATATAGATCAAATTCTTGAATCTCAATACCGTAGTTACCGTTGTTTATTTTTTGCTTGATGAAAGAGATATGCTCCCGGACAAGGATCTCATCCCGTGGGTCATAGTCGAAAATATAATAGCCAATTTCATTTCCCAGACCTTTATTTTGAAGAAACGCTGGATCTGTGATCCTATTGATAATTTTATCCAGCCGGTCATAAATAGATATCAATTTGAAATCACTCCCATAGCTTCTAAGTAGATGCTGTCATTTTTGTTCTTAATATGGGTTAGTACGTCTTCCTCTACCAGGGGCGGAATAATTTCCCTGTCACCTTTTTTATTTTTTAGTAATCCTGCTTCAAATAGGATACGAATATAGACTTGTTTAAGTTTGTAAAACGTGTAGTCTGTCCAAGAAGCAATGATCTTGTTTTGTTTTGCTTTGGACTGAAAAAAGAGACTGAAGTCTTTATCTGTTAATAACATGTCACCATATAATACTTTATCTTTAAACACCTCATTCATAAATTCAAAAAATAGTAGGTCAGTTTTAAGAAGGACGTATAATGCAATAAACTTGCTGGTTTCACGCGATCCTAGCACCAATTTTTCAATTAAGTATTCATCTAGTTCATTTAATCGCTTCAAGACCGTTGCAGCAATTTCTCTTTTTCGACTCTCACTCTTTACTTGAAAAAAATTGTCTCGTAAAGCTAATTGTTTTATTTCATATTCATTTAGACCCTTTAAATGTAGTTCTGCAGCCTTTTTTAAGTACAAGTACATATAATCCCTAGATTTTATAATAGTGCTATATTCTTGTTTTTTTTCCATTTATCCCCATTCCCTCGGGCCAAAATATTGTACTTTTATCATACCACTATGGCTCCATAATGGGAATGAAGCAATTATTAAATAACGTCTATACAAGAAGCACACTGAAATCCTCCCATATTTGTCAACAGAACTAGTTAGCATTTGTTTTTCTATCACCGAACGGAATGAGAAGAAAGCCTCTCAATACGACTTAAACCGTAAATACCTTCCAATTCCCCACCTCCAACACCCCTTCCAAAAGGATAATCCCGCCTTTTTTATGCAGCATCTCATTTTGCCGCTCACAGTGGAACAACTGAATACATGCCGGGCATCCGCTTTGGCAATGGCAGGAATGGATCATTTCATAGGCACGGGCTAACAACTTCGGCCAATTCTCTACAATCGCCTCGGCGATGCCGCATCCGCCTCCTTGATGATTCTCATAAAAAATGATACCTGGCATTCCATAGAACAACGATCCGGAGAAACTCGATACATGATGAAAATCGGAACTGCTGCACTTCACAACAACAGGAATGGCAGCCGCGACAGCATGTTCAACCGCATGAAGCGATGCTTCAAAAAGTTCATTAGGATTAAGCGAATCTTCCATGCAGTGTCTTAAACGATCCTTGATCCATTCTCTTCCTTCTGCTTCAAAGATGAACCAGCATGCATCCGTTAAAAAGGAAACCGGATAGGACCCATGTATTTGCACCGTTTCCGGGTCTTTACCAGAATGAAGAAAATGCCTTTTATACCCAAACGTGCTTCTTTTGATGAGGATGTTTCCGATACCGGCCTTCAAATACGGCCCGGCAATTTCCTCTTCTTTGATCAAATCTTTCAAATCGATACTGTCACGTACGATCCCGCGGGTAAAATATTCCGTCTTAATCGGTTCGGCAATTACTTTTCGATTTTTGTAATCGACATAACGAACTCGATAAAAGGTTTGATTGTCATGACCGAGGAAAACGGCGTCCAAATGATAATCCCGGATCAGCGTCCATTGGTCGACCCCTTCAAATAATACCTCTTCCTTCCATCCCTTTTGCCGTACAACCCGAAACGTCACGTTCGACTGATTTAACGGCTTATATACCGGTTCTTCTCCTTTATAGAACCATATTCCGTTTTCCTCCATCCAGACATCGGGCTCGTTTTGCAGCACTTTCCGAATGGCGGTCGCCCGAAAATACCTTTGGGGCAGTTTCAGTTTCCCTTTTTGTTCATAGGCGGAATAACGCAAATGCTCGGATAGCAATCGTAGGTTGGAAGTATTGATCACTGCCGATTCCGGAGGCATTTTGAAAAACGCATCCGGTCGTCGAAAAAAATATTGTTCCAGCGGTTTTTCATTCATCATTAGAATGACCATTCCTTCCTGATTTCTCCCCACCCGCCCGGCCTTCTGCATAAAAGAAGCCTGAGATCCGGGATACCCCATCATGATGCAAAGATCCAAATGTTTGATGTCGATCCCTGCCTCTAATGCGTTTGTCGCCACCACGCCAAGCAGTTCTCCTTCGTCCAGACGCTCCAATGTCCCCGACCGAATTTCTTGGGGGAGGTGGGCATGATAGGGAAGAAACAGGTCATTTCCGATCTTTTCCCCCCTTTGTTCCATCAGGTGAGTCCGTAAGATCTGATTCAATTCCCGGCTGAGCAACTGTGCTTGTTGACGGGTGGAGGTAAAGATAATCGTTCTGGGCCATCTGCCTTTCCGGTAAACCGTACGCAATATTTCATACAGTTCCGTGACCATGGCCCTCTTGCCGCCATCAACGGCATTTACACCCGGATTCCACAAAAGATACGTTTTTCTCTTTTGAGGGACTTGTTCACCCACAATCAATTCGAATCCTTGAATCCCCTTTTTACCGGTCAATTCTTCCGCCAGTTCCTTTGGATTGGCAATGGTGGCGGAGCAGGCGAGAAATTGAATATCCTTGTTCCCCAGCCGTTCACACAACATTCTCAAGCGACGAATGACCATTGCAACTTTGGAGCCCAGAATCCCCGAATATAAATGGACTTCATCCAGCACAACAAACCGAAGATTCTTCAAAAAACGGGCCAGGGCTTTTTTCTTCCGTTTAAAGCTGACTAATCCTCTAAGGATCAGATGCAAATAGTGGACGTTGGTTAACCAAATTCGCCCTTGGGAGTACACGAATTCTTTCGTCTGATCCTTCTGCATATACGGCTGGGTATTTTGTCCCTTCAAAATGCCGATTCCAATGGTTTTGCCATTCATTTTTCCCCTGATAAAACCATCGATCTCAATGGTTTCCTTTTTCGAATCGGGATCCATCCATTGCAATAGATGGGAAAATTGATCCTCAGCCAAGGCGTTATACGGGCTTAGATAGAGGGCGGTCGCTCGCTCATCGTTGCACAATGTTTCCAAGATCGGAATGAGATAAGCCAAAGATTTCCCGGAAGCCGTCTTCGTACAAATCACCACATTTTTCCCTGCGCGGATCTTCCGGATGGCCTCGGCCTGATGGACATAAAGATTTTGAATGCCTATCCTTTCCAATTTTTCCTTTATCCAATCCGCCAGTTCTGCGTTGGCATAGGCGCCCGTGATCGCTTCTTCCGTGTGCGCATGAATTTCACTGCGGAGCCTTTCTGCGGTCGAAGATAATTCCCGGATGATTTGATCCGTATCTATTTTCGAAAAGGGCAGCCGTTTATCTTTTAACAGCTCCATTTCTTCGTTCAAGATCAGTTCGCTGACGACCGGCGAACCATCGTACTGGCAATAAATTCCTGAGGCTTTCGGAAAACCGGGCTTGATTCCTCCCTTTTCCAAAGGAATCCATTTCGAAATATGGATCCCGTTCGTTCTTTGTTGAATTTCCCGGTAATGACCATTGGCGGAAATTTTGTAACTAACCTGAAAAAAGTCTCCGAAAGGATTTTCTTTTCCACATTGGCTACAAACCAATGGCATCAGGTTCGCCCTCTTTCAATCAGCATATTGAGAAGGACGAGCGCTCCGGGTTTGAACAATTCCACGTTATCTTTGCCCGGGAGATGGACGCAGCTTGGACAACCTTCCTTACAGGGGCAACTGGAGATTAAATGGACCGCTTTTTCCAACAAAACGGGAAATTTATCATAAATCGCTTCGATGGTCCCTAATCCAAAGCCGTTTTCACCGTAAAATCCAATCACGGGTCTTTGACCAAAGGAGGAGAGATTCGTTGCGGAGAATCCCGTAAAATCATTGGTATCGCAGATGACGATATCCGGGATGACGGAAGTAATCCCGTGTTGGGCAGCATGCAAGGAAGCGGCCGCCAATTCGTCAATTCCTTTTCCGGGATCCGCCCATTTTTCCAATTTCGATTTGAATCCGTTCCATAGATTTTCTTCGATGACAAACCATGTGCCTTCCGGCGTGAAACGGGTGGTATAAGGTTTTTCCAAATTTTCTTGGATCGGTTCTTGCTTATGTCCAAAAAAGATTTTCTTATATCCATAGACTGTCCGTTTTACTTCTAATTCCCCATAGGAAAGGTACCCGGTTTGGTATTCCATATTTCCGTAATTTTACAGGATATCGATGTAATCTTTGTAGGTGGATTGGGTATAATAGGAAAGTTCATGAATGGGCAATAAAATGATCTCCCCCGTTTTGCGGTTAATCGAATCCACCCGATAGGCCTGTTCCCCCGGTGTCCAATGGATGGCTTCTTCATGAAAATCCCGAAGGGCGCTCCATTCGTCCAATCCATCCACAACCACTTCCTCGCGGCCGCGGACTTTGACCACATAGTTTTTTCCCGAAACGGCCCTTAAACCAAATCGGTTTTCTGCAACTTCTTCATTGGCTGCCGCCGCTTCCAGCAATGCCTGAATCTCCTCCGCATTCAAGTGTGGAACCAGATCCGACACATCCTGTGGCGTCAATTTTCTCCCCAATTCTTTTTCCAGCAGCGGCAAATGAAGGGTTAGCAGCTTGTGATTAAATGGATTAATCCGGACAACCTCCGGCGGTTTATTAAAGAACTCTTGCGGATTTCTCATGTAATACTGTTGGAGCGGATCATCTTGCCAAATCAATATGGCCAATCCCTCTCCTTTTCGGCCAACCCTGCCTGCTTGTTGGGAAAATGCCGCCTTTGAACCGGGATAACCGACCAAAATGGCAATGCTTAAATCGCCGATATCAATCCCGACCTCCAAGGCGTTGGTAGCCACAACGACATGAATTTCATGTGATTTTAATCGTTCCACAATCCTTCTGCGGGTCTCATTTGGCAGGATCCCGGTATAATAGGCCGCCAAACGCTCTCCTTCCACCCGTTCCTTCGGGAGCCTCAGCGGCTGCCTTAAGACGTCTTTAATATATTTCGTAAATACCATCGTTTGGCTCCGGGAAGGCTGAAAGATGATGCTTTTGATAACTTTTTGTTGATCCGTGAGGACTTGTTTCGCGATTGCAATCGCTTCCGTTGAAGGCGCCCGTCTGCCGGATCCGTCCGTTGCCATTCCCGGGTTCCAGAGTACGATTTCCCTTTTTTTCTGTGCGGATCCGTCTTGATCAATGAGCGTAAAGAAAGACAAACCGGTCAGATCCGCAGCCAGTTTGCCAGGATTTTCGATCGTTGCGGAACTGGCGATGATTTGGACATCGGGATTTCCTAATTCCTGGCAAACCTTTCTCAGCCTCCGAAGCACTAAAGCCACATGGCTGCCGAAAGTTCCCCGATAAATGTGCATTTCATCTAAAACGATAAATTTCAGATTCCGTAAAAAGTTGCGGATATATTCTCCAATACGGTTTCGACGGTTTTGTACGTGGTTTAAAATAGTAAAATGAATCATGTCAGGGTTGGTCATCCATATTTGAGAGGAAGCCATGATCCGGTCCCTTGGCCCGGACGGCGTGTCCCCATCCAAACGGCCTACCCCGATTATTTGTTTGTCAAAGCACAGTTTGGTTTCAAACCAGACATCGACCTCTTCATCGTTGATAGGCTGCAGGTTGAACCTTCCGATTTGCGCCATTTGATCGTTGGCCAAAGCTTTCGTAGGAAATATGTACAAGGCCCTTTTGTCCGGGTGTTGGTACAAGTACTCCAATATGGGAAGGTTATAAGACAAAGTTTTACCAGAAGACGTAGAAGTGACCAATACGACATTTTCGCCGCGGCGGATGGCCTCCAAAGCCTTTACTTGGTGGAGGTATAATTGTTGAATGCCCACTTTTTCCAACGATCGTTGAATCGGTTCCGGTAATGGAGATGCAATATCAGCGTAAGTAGCCTTTTTTTCCGGTATCGAATGCACGAAAATTTGTGCCTTTTCTTCTTCGGCCAATATTTTTAATTTTTGAATCACTTCTTCAAGGGAAAACTCATCGGCAGTAACAGCCGGTATGCGTGTATCTTCGCAATAGGGGAATTCACTTTTGTCTATGGTGATGGGCGTACAGCATTGTGGACAATAATACCCGTCCGTCAAGCCTTGATATTTTTCCAAGAGGGGTTTCCAATCCTCCGACTGGATTCCAGCCGGGGTGTACGCAATTTTTCTTTGTTCTCCTTCCTGACGAATTTTGAAACTGATTTGGATGACTTCCAATTTTGAATCGCATTGCGAACAAAAGAAATAGGCCATCCCGAATTTCCTCCCATTTTAGCTTTCGAAATCAATATACCCCATGGAATTGACAACACGTTGTCAGGGAATATATATTCGATTTTTAAAATTCAAACTCCGATTGCGATGCCATTTATGTGTTCTTCCCTTTTTTCATACAATTCCTATTCGTCATAACGAATCTTCGACAATTTTTGCCCGATTCCTTTTCCTGCATTCACATATGTTGGAGAAAAAAAAAGATGTGTCCGTTTCCGCCATTCATCAAGCGGAAGCCGGAACACATCTTTCAGGAGAGTCTCGAATCTTCTATTTTAAATTGTCTTCCCGCAGACGAAACCCCATATGTAAAGGAGGGAATCGAAACCTCCATTCATCGATCTTGCCGGAAATGCTTAGCCCGTTTTTTAACACATGTATTGTCACTTCTTTATTGACTTTTTTGCCGTATAAGTCCAGCATTGATATGAGTTCTGACATGAACTCATTCCAGCGCTCAGAACCTTTGGGAAGTTCAATAAACCATTGCTTAAGAACTTTTTCCGTTCCAAGTCCACTTTTACTCCGCCCACGGTTATATAACCCGGTATTCATGTTTTTATAGCCAATAAATGTACTTGGTCCAAACATATCCAAAGACGGTACAGAATACCAAAGTCTGAATTAGGAGAGTTGGGAAAGGATGTCTGTTTCATTGATTAGGTCATTATTAAATTGCTTGGTATTTTGGATGACCTCATCTAAGCGGATAACGAATGCAAATTCCATTGCGGATCCCTTCTGACTTCATTGTATTTTTGACATGGAGAACCATGTCATGTCGGTCGATTAAAGCTCACTGATCTTCATCGGCAAACTCTACAAAATCGTCTTTATAGTAGTTCGAATCATATTCTCTCGCCTCTTTTAAGTATTTCTCAAAGGTTTTCAACCGCTGTATGGGATATGGGGCTTTGGTGTGAAATTCATAAGGAAGATGAACTTGCCGCAAATGATGGGTCAGGATGGCCAACTTATCCCGTTCTTCATTCGATCGGGCTCCCAATGGAATGATTTCCACAGCCCGCTGTTTGGCGACCATCGTTCCGGGATTTTGCATTTTATGGATTCCCTTTACAATTTTACAATTTGCAGAGAATATGGCCGAAGGCTTACACGACAAAAGGAAAGCGACCGGATCAAACAAACGGAGCGAAACCTTTACGATCCCTCACGGAAGCCAGATTGCAAGGGGGTTCAGGGACTTTGGATTACCGGAGTGAATCGGGCATACGCCACGAGATCATTTAACAGCTCAAAAAATGATGACAAATGTTCCTAAGAGTAAAAACAGAAGTTGTCCCCTTCCAGTTGGTACAGGCTATGTCCGGTTTTATTCGTAGATTTTTTGCCAGCACATCAACATCTCGCGCATTTTCTTCCTGTACGATTCGGGTTCCAAAATCTCCGCTTCCGGTCCGTATTGACAGATCCAGTTAAGAAACTCCCGGTCATGGTTGAGGGTCACTTCGAAGAGGAGGCTGCCGTCTTCCAGGTCGGTCATCCTCGGTTTTACAAACAGTTCTTCCTCCTTGATGTACCGTGCCACTTTCGGCGAAAAGCGGACCTTGAAGCGGATCAGCCGGTCTCCCCTTTCGATGGACCAGGAATGCTGCAGATAGGCTTGGATATTGAAATGATCCTTGTCAAAAGTTTGTTCCAAAATGTTGACCGCTTTAAAGCGGCTGATGCGGAACGTCCTCACTTCTTTCGCCAAATGGCAATACCCGATCAGGTAAAACCGGTTTTCTCGCGGAACGAGATAATAGGGGTCGATTTTTCTCCGCGTCTCGATATTCCTGCTCTGGGTATGATAGACGGTATCGATCGTATGTTGGGAAAGAATGGCCTGGATGATGGCGGATAAAAAATGGGTGGATTCCTCCCGATAGGCCGGCGTTCCCATCTGGATCACCCGGGCGACGCGATCCAGGATCTCGTCGTTTTCCATCTTTTCTTTCCGGTAAGCGGCCATCACCTTTTCATAGGCCGTCTCAAAACCGGGAGGCAACATCCCCTTGACCGGATCGATCACCGAAGGCAACATGGAGAAGGCCAACGCCTCCTGCTCGGTCCAGTTTAACGGATATAAAGAAAAATTCCCGATAAAGCGATACCCTTTCCCGTGCCCGAGATGGGTGATGGGAGCGATCAGGCTCAACAGTTCAAGATCCCTGTAGATGGTCCGTTCCGTCGTTTCGCATCGCTCGGCCAGTTCCCGCGCCAGGATGCCCGGTTTCGATTGGATGAGGATCAGAATGCGAAGCAATCGTATCAACCGTTCCGTCATTTTCTGGCACCCCTGTTTCATAGAATTCCCGCTATTTATCGTTATTCGAGAACGAGATTTGATTTCCTTTCACCATTGAAACGGATGCTTCGCAAAAAACGAACCGGTTACCCGAATATTTTGCTCTCTTCCCATCCCATGAAAAAATGAATCCTCTTCACCTCGGGCAAAAGCTCCAGAATCACCGTATCGTTCAGGATAAACCTTACAGCGCCAACAATGCTTTGTTCAAAAGTGTCATAGATTCTCCCCGCGCTATGGCAACCCCGGGGGACGGTATGCGTGCTGTTGGCCACATAACCCACCTTGCCGATGGATGGGATTTCCGCCCGGATCGCCTCGGCATCATAGGGATTGTCCGGTTCTTTCGTCAATACGATGACTTGGTTTAGTTGAAAAATCTTCGTTCCGAAATAATGGTGAACGCCCGTTATGGCAACGTACACCCGTTTTTCCATCCCGATCCCCTCCGGTCGAAATTCGTATCCGCTTTTACGAATTTTTGCATCGCATCAGCAGGCTGCCGTCTCCGCAATCCTTACACGAATTTCTATGTTTTGTCTCATGAATAAATATATCTCCCAGCCGCGACAACTGCTTGTCAGGGAACCTATGTTCGGTTTTAAAGTTTGTCATCCACAACATTTCAAACTTCCCGTTTTTCCGCATGCCGCCGTTTCGAGGAAAGTGAAATTGGATGAGATCAGCCGCTTTGGTCTTTTGATTCAAGGTTAAAGCTCAAGGATGTCCGAAGGTTGAAATAATCCTTATTTACCTTACTATTGCCGGTTCTAATTCAAAACGCAGAACAATTTCTATTGCATTGTATACTGTTAAAGCCGAAGACAAACTTCCCCACGCACAATAGAACCATAGTGTCAACGAGAGGAGCTGGGTTTTTGATTACGAGAGGGGAATTTTTCATGATCAAAGAGATGTATGAAAGGGGAATGAGTTATCCGATATTGCGAGGGAATTGGGGATCGATCGGAAAACCGTCCGAAAATATATTCACTCCCCCAATCCCCCTTCCAAATCCGCGGAAACCAAGAAAAAGGAAGTTGGATCCGTTTAAGCCGCATCTTCAAAAACGAATGCTGGATAATGGGGTGGATTAATAGCGAGAAGCTGTTTTTCGAAATTCGAAAACAGGGCTATACGGGAGGAAAGACGATTTTAAAAGACTATATAAAACCTTTCCGGGAGACGGCGAAAAAGAAATACACCGTTCGCTATAAAACACTTCCTGGCGAACCAATGCAAGTCGATTGGAAAGAGTTGGGAGGTCGTGATCGAAGGGAGAAAAGTCAAGTTATCGCTGTTTGTGGCCACGTTAGGCTATTCAAGGACCCTCAGCCCTCCCTCCGCCTTTCTGTCAATTAAAATGGATTGTATGATTCTCGAAAACCTTCATACATACTCTTCTTGCTTGGATTTTCTTTTTTCTACATTTTCCACATGCGTTTTGGCCATTCGCTCCTTTTCTTCCCGGTCGCGGAATTATTTCATGATCCTCGCAATGGTCGTAATTCTAGAACTAGGAAAAATCACCCCAATTAAAGACCCACCATTCACCCTGACTTGTTATATTGTTGATAAGAGCTGTCGGGGAAACGGGTTGTAAAAAATGGGCATCATCTTCTGGCCGGCAATATTAGCGTCGCGCTGTGGAGCATCATGAAATTTTTGCAATACGTTTCCATAGACGGTAATAACCGGTGTCCATTCGCTGACGCGTGACCGCGGCTTTTTCACTGACGTTTGACACCATTTCACGCAACCCCCGCCCGTAGCATTCGGACAACCTGCTCGACCGTTACTTCAATCTGTTTGGCGGCAATATTCGGTTGAAGGGCTTCCGCTAACGAACGGCACTCCGTTTGGATGGAGAAGACCGCATGGAGAAACCGATTGATTTCTTGCAGTTCCGTGTCAATCCGGCCGGCGATGCCGACGGCAATTTTCCCGTGCTTCCTTGCCAGTTTTCCCACGCCGATCGGCA